>Ga0136558_1001752_pt1 | contig 10757 bp, 9 predicted proteins | sample AntRauTorckE6833_FD_101391 | JGI IMG/M metagenome (GOLD analysis project Ga0136558, IMG submission 101391) | Saline lake microbial communities from Rauer Islands, Antarctica - Metagenome Torckler E6 #833 | ecosystem: Environmental > Aquatic > Non-marine Saline and Alkaline > Saline | place...
TTACTCCATAACAGTTCGCTATAGGGGTATTAATTCGCGCGTCATAGCGCCCTCATATCAATGTACTACCACTGGGGCAGCGGTCAATACTACGAATAGCTCTAATTATGGCCCATGCCCAGATATATATGCCACTTATAATTTTTACGTTACTTCACAAAGCACGTCGCAGCTTCCTACTGGTACTGTATCTGCAACATGTAGCGGCAGTAATGTGGCAATAACGGTAAGGGGCTATACGTATAACGGAGAGTCGTATGATGCAAGGTTGATTGTGAATGGTGTCGAGCAATCAGGCAGCGGGTTGATACAGGGTATACCGAGTGGCTCAAGCCGCACATTTTATTATAGCGGCAGCACAGCAAGAAATTATCAAGTAAGAATTCACGATCCAGGAGTCGGAAGCACGACAGTTGGTCCGGCAAGCGCTGGGCCTTGCGGCACTGTTGTTACTCCAGTAAGCTGTAATATTAGCGCTACGCCAAGCAGTATTACTGCAGGTGGAAGCTCTACGTTGCAGTGGAATACAACAGGTAGCCCCACAGGTGCATCGATAAATAATGGAGTTGGGAGTGTTAACGTCACTAGCGGTACACGTAGTGTTAGCCCGTCTTCTACTACCACCTATACCCTGACGGTTTCAAAATCTGGGGTACCTAATGCAACCTGTAGTAGAACGGTAACAGTAGTTAACGAGCCTGCACCAACACCAGTTTCCTGCAGCCTGACCGCCAACCCACCAGTAATCAATCCCGGTGGTTCATCAACCCTCACCTGGACGACTGGCGGCAGCCCAACAAGCGCAACTATTAACCAGGGAGTGGGTAGTGTGAGCCCACCAGCCGGTGGCAGCCGTGGCGTGTCGCCCGGCGGCACTACAAACTACACCTTAATAGTAAGTAAAAGTGGTGTACCAAATGCGAATTGCTCTGCCACTGTGACCATAGACGCTTGTCCAAACATCCCGGGCAACCAAGTCAATACCAATGGATACATAGTAGATGGACTAGGGAACTGTCAAGCCTACGATGAACCATATTTCCGCGTCTTTGGGGGCGATGTTAGTGTGGGTGGTGAATTTCAGTCTAGTACTGGATGCACCACAAATTCTGGCGCTGGCATACTGGCCTTTAATAACCACCCAAGCGGAGCGGGTTCCGCTGGGCAACTTGCAGCCTTTGCTATGAATCATATTGTCGGGTTTACTTCGGCAACGGGGCGCATAGCTGACCCAAGGCCGGCAAGAGGTTTGTCTTTTAGTAATACTGCAGGAGACTCTACGTACGGTGGAAGTTTCGGGACGGCAAGCTGCCCGGCCGACTACTTCAGCAAAGAGATAGACCCCAGCTATACAATTACTGATCTTGCAGGAGGAACCGACACGCTGACTTCAGTTTCTGTAGCGAATGGCAGCAAGGTCGTTTACAAGAAGTCCGCAGGTTCATTAGTAATTAACGGCAGCGGTATTAATTTTGGAAGCACGAACTGGAGCAATGTAGGTGAAATACCAAGTGTCTATGTCATAGTAGACGGTGACATATATATAGATCCTTCTGTCACTCAGCTTGATGGTATCTACATTGCCAGAGGTAGCATTTACACGTGCGCACCTGGCGCATCAACCTATTCCGCAGCTGCCCTTGCGACAGCAGGTTGTGGCAATAAGCTGACAGTCAACGGCTCATTCATAGCAAAGCAAGTTAAATTACTAAGAACGGGCGGTGATATAGGCTCCTCAACCCTAACTGAAACACCAGCGTCTCCTAGTGTCGCCGAGGTCTTCACTTATTCTCCAGAAGTCTTCTTTCACTCTCCGTTTGTTAGACCAGAACCCTATCAGTCGATAACTAATTTGCCACCCGTGCTGTAAAAGGGCTTTTGAAACAAGAAGCTTATGCTATAATTTTGACAAGATGTCTTACCAAGAGACGAAAGGGTGTGGAAACTAAAGAATGACGCAAAACACAGTAAAAATAAAAGATCAAAGGTGCACTCAATGAGTGTACTAAGTGGTGTAAGTGATTTTTTTGGCCTAGACATAGGGACTTCAGCAATACGCCTTGTACAGATGAATGGGTCTGGACCTGTAAAAGTGCTTGCAAAGTATAGTTCTGTAAATGTCGAGAGCAAGCTGGCGCTTAGCGATTCAAAAGCAGACCAGCAGCAACTGGCACAGGCCATAAAAGACTTAGTGAGTCAATCAAGAATCGCAACCAGAAACGTTGCAGTTGGCGTACCTTCACAGCGAGTGTTCACCACCGTCAAAGACATTAATAGGCTTTCGTCCTCGGAGCTAGATAAAACTATAAAATATCAAGCAGACTCACTGATTCCAACTCCACTTAGTGAGTCAAAGATAGACTGGGCCTTACTAGGCGACTCGCCAAACGACAAAACTAAAGTTGAAATATTGCTCACGAGTGTTCCAAACGAACATGTTGAGTCGCGACTCGATTTGCTCGAGTCCATAGGACTAAATGTAATTGCATTCGAGCCCGACAACATTGCACTTGCAAGGGCGTTAATACCTTCAGAGGCTACGCTTCCTCAGATGGTGGTTGATATCGGGAATAAAAATACCGATATCGTGATTGTCATGAACGGCGCACCAAGATTAACGAGGTCTATACCAACTGGATCTGACGCTATTGTAAAAGCAGCGATGCAGAATTTGTCGATAGACGAAACCCAGGCCACTCAATTCGTATTCAAGTTTGGATTATCAAAAGACAAGCTAGAGGGTCAGATACACCAGGCGATCATAGGGACCGTTGATATTATTGTTGGCGAAATAGAGAAGTCTATCAAGTTCTTCCAGAGTCGCTATTCAGATGTAAAGCTAGATAGGGTTATCGTCACTGGCGGCGCCTCTACATTACCCGAGTTTCCGTTGTATATTGCCAATAAGTTCACACTAAACGTTGAAATTGGAAGTGCCTGGAGAAATGCATCATTCCCACAAGACAGACAAAACGAGCTGCTTGCAGTGTCAAATCACTTTGGCGTGGCTGCTGGACTTGCGGAGAGAAACGAATGATTCAACTAAATCTTTTACCAGACATAAAGCTCGAATATATTCGAGCAAAACGATCAAAACGGGCCGTTATTTTAATATCCTCTACCGCAGGAGGTGTTTCTCTAGGCATTTTTATCCTTCTTTTCCTAACGGTAAATGTATTCCAAAAAACTCATATCGACAATCTGTCCGCAGATATTGTCGAGCAGAGAGCAGAATTAGATAAGACCGAAGACTTGGATAAGATACTTACGGTTCAGAACCAGCTCAATAGCTTGACTGGTCTCCACGAACAGAAGCCGGTTGCTACGAGGCTTTTTGGGTATCTTCCTCAGTTGGTGCCGCAAGAGGTAAGTATTGCCGAAATTACTACTAACTATACGGATAAAAGTATGAAAATTGTCGGTTCAACAGATGCAATAAGCACCGTAAATAAATTTGTAGATACCCTTAAGTTTACCGAGTACACAAACGACGAGGATGTAAAAACTAGAGCGTTTAGCGGGGTGGTGTTAGAAAGTTTTTCAAAATCTCCTGAAGAAACAAGCTTCTCTATCGTTCTCACTTTTGACCCGTATATATTTGACCTCAGTAAAAAGCCTCAATTAACAGTCCCATCTATTATTTCGACCCGCTCAGAAACAGAAAAGCCAACCGAAGACTTATTTAGAGAGCTGATTAATCCTACAGATCAGGAGACACAATAATGAAAGTGAATATTTCCCCTAAAAAAGTGTTGGTTGAAAAAGCGAACTCAGCTGTAGTATTGGCCACGGCGATAACAGCATTTGTTGTAGTTTTCTCGCTTGTTGCATCCAAAGCACTTCTTGATCAAAGAAGTTACCAATCAAGGGTTATTGCCAAGAAGGTTGCGGCTTTAGATCAACTAAAACAAAATGTAGAGGCGACCAACAGTTTAGTTACTTCGTATCAAACTTTTGTAGCCTCATCACAAAACGTTATTGGCGGTAACTCAAGTGGAGAGGGCGAGCGGGACGGAGACAATGCCCGTATAGTACTCGATGCACTCCCGAGTAAATATGATTTCCCGGCAGTTGCCACGAGTCTAGAAAAGCTACTCAATAATTCAGCATTACAAATAGAGGGAATTACCGGCAGTGACGATGAGCTGGCTCAGCAGGCAACTGAAACAAGCGCTGCGCCGCAGCCAGTAGAGATTCCATTTGGTGTTACTGCAACCGGTGCTTACGAGTCCGTGCAGACTCTGATTAATAATATGCAAAATTCGATAAGGCCAATCGTGGTGCAGGAACTTACACTTTCTGGCTCTAACAGCAATCTCGCAGTTAAGCTAAATGGGGTTACATACTACCAGCCTCAGAAAAGTCTTGATATAACCACAGAGGTAGTAGAATGAAGCAAAAAGATATAATTCTTATTATTGTCGTCGTGTTTTTCTCTGCTGTTTTCTCTTTACTTTTGTCGAATGTTTTGATTGCGCCTTCATCAAACCGACAAACTGAAGTCGAGGTTGTGGGCCCGATTACGTCTGAATTTAATCAGCCTGACCGCCGATTTTTCAGCGAGAGCGCCAACAATCCAACCCAAATTATTCGTATTGGTGGCTTCGACAATCCTGACCCATTTACTGAGGAACAAAATCAATAAGGAGGCAAGACGAGTATGAGTGTCTTGTCATCGGCAACTCAAAGGCAAGTAGAAGAACACCTTGTTGAAAACGGAGCGCTAGACGTTACAAAGCTCAAGGAGCTTAAAGAACGATCTTCAAGTGAAGGTGTGCCTCTGTTTGGATTGCTGGTTCGAGAGAACATTGTAGACGACGAATCGTTAACGAAAACTATCGCGAGCGTAAATAACGTACCGTATGTGAATCTGACGAATGCAAGGATCGACCCCAACGTACTTAAACTATTGCCAAAAGAGATTGCTCAACAATACATGGCGGTGCCACTTGGCGAAATGCACCAACGGCTTGTCGTGGCGATGCTCGATGCTGATAACGTTCAAGCAGTCGACTTTCTTTCAAATAAAACCGGTAAACCGTTAAAAGTATATTCAGCAAGCGAAGCTGGTATTCACAATGTGATCAAGCAATACCGGCTCGATCTGGGTGACTCAATTACAGATCTCGACAATAGTAACAAATTAGCAAATGCTGCAGAATCTAAAGAAACAAAATCTCAGAAATCTCAGAATAGAGAGATTAAGACGATTGTTCAGGACTCTCCGATTAGTAAGGCTTTATCGACAATTCTTGAGTTCGCGTCCAAAAACAGAGCAAGCGATATTCATATCGAGCCGTTCGAGCACGAGTTAAAAATCCGTGCCCGCGTAGATGGTGTTCTACGAGAAATAATGACATTGCCCAAAAGTACAGAGCCGCCGCTCGTTTCTAGAATTAAGATTTTGTCTAATCTAAAAATCGATGAGCATCGAATTCCTCAGGACGGTCAATTCTCGATACGGGTGTCTGACCGCGATATCGATTTGCGTATTGCGATTTCGCCTGTCGTCTGGGGCGAACAAGTCGTAATCCGTCTTCTCGATAAAAGCGGCACAAGCCTACTTCTTGAAGACATGGGCTATACAGGACGTGCACTCAGGACGATCAGAGAAGGCATTGCTCGCCCAAATGGCATGATCCTGACATCTGGACCAACTGGTTCTGGTAAATCAACTTCGATGTATGCACTCTTACAGGAAGTGAAAAGCGAAGGAATTAATATAGTCACCCTTGAAGACCCAGTTGAATACAAGATGAACGGCATTAACCAGATCCAAGTGAATGCTGACGTAGGTCTTACATTTGCGAGCGGTCTCCGATCTATCCTGCGACAAGACCCGGACGTTGTGATGATTGGTGAGATTCGCGATAGGGAAACTGCAACGCTTGCGGTACAAGCAGCACTGACGGGTCACCTGGTGTTTTCTACGCTGCACACAAATTCTGCAGCAGGAATATTGCCTCGTTTGCTTGATATGGGCATAGAGCCTTTCCTGATCGCCAGTACAGTTCACACAGTGATTGGGCAACGTCTCGTCAGGAGCCTAAATGATAAAAAAGAGACATATCAGTCAGACGCCGCAGAAACAGAGGCGATCCACCAAACAATCGGCAAACTTTTACCAGAAACAGAAGATCTAATTCCTGAGGTCGCGAAAGATCTTGGGCACAAAACCTTGCCCTTAAGCAAGCAAACCGCTTATACTTTAAAGAAGGGCGTTGATAGTCCTGATAGTCCTGGTGGTTTTCGGGGAAGGCTTGGCCTTTATGAGGTATTCAACATAACTGATGAAATACAGAGTTTAATACTAAAACGGTCAACGAGCACTGAAATCCAGGATATGGCACAAAAACAGGGCATGGTGACCATGCGACAGGACGGATATCTTAAAGCACTTGCTGGACAGACAACTCTTGCAGAAGTAGACCGTGTCGCAGCAATAGATAGCGCATAAAAAGGAGAAACAAGTGGCGGGACAATCAACGACAGCACAACCAAGAATCGAAGTCTTATTAGAAGAGGTAGTAAAAAAGAAGGCATCAGACCTTCACCTGCAGGTTGGATTGCCTCCTATGCTCCGTGTTGACGGGGCGTTGCTGGCTGTTACAAGCTCTGAAGCTTTAGATGAAGAGGCAGTCGAGACGCTTATTTTTGCAATACTCGACGAAGACCAGAAACAAATTTTGCTGAAAGATAAAGAGTTTGACTTTAGTTTTGCTTTCGGTGATCTTGGTCGATTCCGCGTAAACGCCTTTCATGAACGCGGTAATCTGGCAGCCGCGCTTCGACTTATTCCGAACGAGATTCTTACAATTGAGCAACTTGGCTTACCGCAGATTGTAAATAAGTTTGCTGGCTACCCAAGAGGCCTTGTGCTTGTTACTGGGCCAACTGGTTCTGGTAAGTCAACCACACTTGCAGCCATGCTGGACAAGATTAACACCGAAAAAGCTACTCACATCGTAACGATCGAAGACCCTATCGAGTATGCACATACATCTAAAAAGTCTGTAGTCGTGCAGCGCGAAGTTCACTACGATACCTATTCTTTCTCGGCTGCTCTTAGGTCAAGCTTGCGGCAAGACCCAGACGTCGTGCTGATCGGTGAAATGCGCGATCTCGAAACGATCGCCGCAGCAATTACGATCGCAGAGACTGGACACTTGGTGCTCGCTACACTGCATACAAACTCCGCAGCCCAGAGTGTTGACCGTATGATAGATGTCTTTCCGCCGCACCAGCAGCCACAAATTCGCGCGCAACTATCAAACATATTGGCCGCAATCTGCTCACAACGTCTCATACCATCTATTGGTGGTGGACGAGTTGCAGCTGCTGAGATTTTAGTAGCAACCCCGGCGGTTCGTAATATTATCCGTGAAGGAAAGAGCCACCAGCTCGAAGCGGTCATTCAAACTGGAGCAGAGTTTGGCATGCAGTCTATGGATAAAACACTCGTGAATCTTATACACGAAGGAACTATTAGCTATGACGAAGCTCGTAATTATGCTGTTGACCTAGAAGAATTAGATCGGCTAATGAGGGGATAATCTAAGATGCTTTCTTTTAAATATGTAGCGCGTGATCCGGCAACCGGACAAAAAGTAAAGGCTGAGGTGCAAGCAGAAAGTGAACAGGCTGCAGCAAAATTAATTTTTGATCAGGGTCTTTCGCCAATCGATATCGAAGCGGTTGGTGTGAGGAATTCTGGGCTCGGGAAATACTTTAATAAGGTTAAGACCAAAGATAAGGTTCTTTTCACAAGGCAGCTCGCAACGCTCATTAATGCCGGCTTGCCGCTTGTACAGAGTCTTAGAAATGTTGGCTCACAGACGACCAATAAAAGCTTCAAGATCGTGATCAATGAAGTCATTACTGATGTAGAAGCTGGGAGTGCGTTCTCTGTGTCATTATCCAAGCACCCGCATATATTTAATCGGGTGTTTATTAGTCTTATCGCTGCTGGTGAGGTGTCTGGTACGCTCGATGCTGCATTAGAGCGACTTTCCTTGCAGCAAGAAAAAGATGCAGAAGTTGTAAGCAAGGTTCGTGGCGCAATGGTTTATCCAATTATTGTATTAGTGGTGATGGGTGCAGTCGTTGGCTTCATGCTTGTACAGGTATTGCCGCAGGTGAAAGTTCTCTACGATGGACTTCCTGGAGCACAGTTACCACTCGTTACGGTGATATTACTGGCTGTCTCAAGTTTCTTAGTGCGGTTTTGGTATGTGTTTTTTATAGTATTTGGACTTTTTGGCTTCTTTGGCTTCAAGTGGCTCAATACCATAGGGGGAAAGCGCGTAGCCGACAAGCTCAAGATGCGCATGTGGCCAATCGGCGGACTTTTTATGAAGCTGTATATGGCCCGTTTTGCAAGAACCGGTACAACACTAGTTGCTAGTGGTGTACCACTTATTCAGGTGCTGGAAATCACTGGTGACGCAATCAATAATGTGCACGTCGAAGAGTCGTTGCATCGCGCTATCGAACAGGTAAAAGGCGGTAAATCACTAGCTGACTCTCTAGAAGGCGACCCAAACTTCTTAGAACTCGTGCCAAATATGCTGAGAATTGGCGAACAATCTGGCTCTGTCGAACAAATGATGGCCAAAACAGCAGATTATTACGAAAAAGAACTGGACAACGAGATTAAAACAATCTCGACTATTATTGAACCAGTCCTAATGGTTATCTTGGGGATATTTGCGTTTATAATCGTGGCGGCTGTTTTGCTGCCAGTCTACGGCCTCGCAGGCCAGAGCATACTCTAGATAAACAAAGTAACATCTGTGGATAAGTCGCTTGCGAAGCTTTTGTAGATGGAGTACTATTCTAAGCATAAGCACTAAAATATTTAAAGGGGCACCACACATGTATAAAAATCTTAAGAAAAAATCCGAAGGCTTCACCATTATCGAAGTCTTGATTGTATTAGCGATTGCAGGTTTGATTCTGCTAATTGTCTTCCTTGCAGTTCCAGCACTTCAGCGAAACAGTCGAAATACCCAACGCCGAAATCAAGTAGCAAGCTATTTGGGAGCAGTGAATGAGTTCGTCTCTAATAATAATGGCGCTCTTCCAACCATCTCAGCCCATGTAACTGATATTAATAACCTTTCAGCTAACGGAATAATGACAGAACCAACTGCAGCGGCTCCATTAACAGGTGCACAGACAAACGCGACATCAGTCAACGGCCCAATGGTGATCGTAACAGCAGCAAGGTGCGATACGTCTACAGTCGGAAACACCCTATCTGGTTCTCCTAGACAAATAGCTTTGATGTTTTCTGTCGAAGGTTCGAACAATGCGGCAATACGACAATGCCAAGAAGGCTAGGATTCTCCCTGAGCTAAACAAGTAAGTCGTAGACTTTAACCAAAAAACGGGCGAGAAATCGCCCGTTTTTTGATATGCTTAAGCCATACATGGCATTAATTAATTACTTTGGTCTATTCGTGCTCGGGCTGGCTATGGGGAGCTTTGTAAATGCGCTCGTCTGGCGCGTGCACGAACAATCTACTACAAAGTCAAAAAAACGGCTCACGGAACTTTCAATAACTCGTGGCCGATCAATGTGCACCCACTGCAAGCATAAGCTTTCTTTTCTGGACTTGGTGCCAGTTTTTAGTTGGGTTTCTCTAGGTGGTAAATGTAGGTACTGCGGTGAAAAGATCGGGCTTCAGTATCCTATTGTTGAGCTAGCTACTGGCATTTTGTTTGTTGTTTTCTATATCTTTTGGCCATTTGGCTTTTCTCTGGCTGGCTGGCTGCTCTTCGTCCTTTGGCTGATTATCGTGACGCTTATGAATGCTTTGTTTGTTTATGATGTAAGGTGGATGCTGCTCCCAAACAGACTTGTCTATCCGCTGATTGCCTTGTCGGCTGTGTTTTCGTTGGCCGCGGTTTTTATATCTGATGCCGGTTGGATATCACAAATTGCTTTATTGATTATCGGCGCATTGTTATTATTTGGCTTTTTTTACGGATTATTCGTTGTTTCTGATGGTAAATGGATAGGTGGGGGTGACGTAAAGCTAGTTCCAGCAGTTGGCTTGCTCGCTGGTGGTCCTTTAGGAGGGTTTCTGGTCGTATTTATTGCTTCATTCATCGGAACCATAATAGGCCTCCCGCTACTTCTCGTAGCTAAAAATAAAAAGCAGCTACGGCTGCCATTTGGCCCGCTGCTGATAGTTGCGACGTACATTGTCTTTATTTTTGGCGACCAGATGCTGCAACTGTACAGAGAAATGTTCCTCACCCCTTAGAGAAACATATTTTTCGGCAACGCTTATGCTATACTTTTCTTATGATCACGCCTCGTAAAGCTACGGGTGGCTACACCATTGTTGAAACGCTCATATATTTGGCTGTTACCAGTGCACTTTTTTTGGCGGTTTCAATAATGATATCCGGACAAAGAAGCAGGGCGGAGTTTACACAAACAGTGAGAGATGTAGAATCGGTTGTAAGGGATATAGTAAATGACACGAGCACGGGGTACTATCCTACTGACAATGATTTTCAATGCTTTACTACTTCGGCACAAATCATGATTGATTCTGGATCACCCCAAGAGCAAGGCACAAACAGCGAATGCATATTCCTTGGCCGCGTACTACACTTTCCTATAGACAGTGACCCCCAAAAACTAACTGTTTACACAGTCGTTGGACGACGTGTTGCAGACGGGACTACCAATAACGTCAGTGCGTATACAGAAGCTGACCCTACAGCTGACATTGATTTGCCAA
>Ga0136558_1001754_pt1 | contig 10754 bp, 16 predicted proteins | sample AntRauTorckE6833_FD_101391 | JGI IMG/M metagenome (GOLD analysis project Ga0136558, IMG submission 101391) | Saline lake microbial communities from Rauer Islands, Antarctica - Metagenome Torckler E6 #833 | ecosystem: Environmental > Aquatic > Non-marine Saline and Alkaline > Saline | place...
ATTTAAATTTTTCCTTAGCTTTGGTTTTTGTATTAAATAAAGATAACATGTGACATTTAACAAATGACATGTAACAGCATAACACAAGGACAGAAATGGATTTTGTTAATGGTCAAATGTCACGGGTTACTTGTTTTACTACAGCCATTTCTTGAACTTGAAATACATAAACATGACGAGAGTTGCCGCCGCCATGAATCCAATAATGAGCCAGAAATCGGAAGGATTTCCTACTACTGGAGTACCCACAGTGTTCATTCCAAATATTCCTGTAACGAGGGTCAAAGGGAAGGTGATAAAGGCCATGATGGTGAGTACTTTCATCACCTCGTTCTGACTTGTTGATACAAGGGAATTGTTTGTTTCTCGAAGCTCAACCAGAAGATCGGCGTTGTGTTGTGTTTGTTCGTACACGCGTTCAAAAGTGTCTTTGTAGACGGCTCGTGCGTGTTGAGAAAACTTTTTGTTATCAGTTACCTGAGAAACCTTGAGAAGATTTTCAAAAATTATTCTTTGTGGAGTGAGGGTTCTCTTTATGTCGAGGAGATCTCTGCCGACACGAGAAATCTCTTTTACCATTTGCTTTTCTCTGCCTGCAAAAATATTTTCTTCAATGTTCTTTAATTTATCCTCAATGTGGCTTATTTCGTTGCCGATAGAGGCATAAAGTGCCTCAAGTACTTTGATGAAGATAATACCTGGTGTTATGTCGCTTTCTTCTTTTCCGATGAGCTCTACTGCTTCGGCTTCTTTAGAAAGTTTCTGTAGCGCATCAATACTGTCGTATTGAACAGTAACGATGAAATCCTTGCCGATAATAAAATCTACTTCTTGTAAGTGGCTTTTTGTATGACTGTGCCGATATGCTGGAATATGAAAAACTGTATAAATAGCATTTTCGTAAGTTTCAATTTTTTGTCGTGGAGTAGGTGCTACAATGTCACTAATAATTTCTTTGGCGATGTCGTATTTTTTAGCGACTTCTGCGAGCTGATCCGTACTGGGGTTTATAAGTCGAACCCATGTAGCACCAGAGTATGTGTGTGTTTCTAACATTGCTCTAGTATAACAAAAACCTCAAAAGTAAGAATGTGTACATCGACATATGGCTGTGCAATAATGGTACCTATATATGAGGAATTCTTTGCTCAAAATCTACGCTCTTGTTGCGTTGGTAGCTGGTTTGTCAGCTATTTCTTTTGTAGGAGGCCTGTATGTTGGAGATAATTCTCCCCAGGCAGCAAATGCAGGAGGTGTTGTTAGCTTTAATTCAACAGAAGAAGGGGTAGATTTCGGACTCTTCTGGGAGGTGTGGAATCTACTTGATGAAAAATATGTTCCCTCAACAGTTGGAACAACGACAAAGACTGTTACAAATGCAAATAAGTTATACGGAGCAATCCAAGGGTTAACAGATTCATACGGTGATCCGTATACTGTTTTTCTTCCACCTAAAGAAGCAAAGAGTTTTGAACAAGATGTCCAGGGGAACTTTGAAGGTGTCGGTATTGAGATAGGAGTGCGTGATGGATTTCTCACTGTTATCTCACCACTTAAAGGAACCCCCGCGTATCAAGCCGGAATATTGGCTGGAGATGTGATTTTAGAAGTTGATGGTAATCAGACAGCGACAATAACAATCGACGAAGCTATTGATCTTATCAGAGGCGAGAAGGGGACAGAGGTAATACTTACGGTAGGACGAGAAGGACAAGAAGAGCCTCTCGATATACCTGTCGTTCGAGATAGGATAGATATTCCTGCTATCGAGACAGAAATACGTGAGGATGTTTTTATCATCAATCTATACAACTTCTCTGCTGTCAGCGTGAATCAGTTTAGAGGAGCATTGCGAGAGTTTGTTAAAACGGGTTCAGATAAGATGATTATTGACGTGCGCGGAAACCCAGGAGGATATTTGGAAGCTGCTATCGATATGGCAAGTTGGTTTATGCCGTCTGGTCAGGTGGTGGTACGCGAAGAGTTTGGTGGAGATATAGAAGGGGAAGCATATCGAAGTAAGGGATACGACATCTTCACTGATGATTTGAAAATTGCTGTTCTTATAAACGGTGGTTCTGCTTCTGCGTCAGAGATTCTTGCCGGTGCACTACAGCAACAAGTGGGCGCAACTCTTGTTGGAACTAACACGTTTGGTAAAGGTTCTGTACAACAACTCATCTCTCTTGACGATGGCACCTCTTTGAAAGTCACTATTGCTCGATGGCTTACCCCAAACGGTACTTCAATCTCAGATGGTGGCCTTGCTCCCGATATTGAGGTTGAGAGAACTGTGGAAGACTATCAGGCAGATAAGGACCCTCAGTTGGATGCTGCTATCGAGCTCTTACAATCTCTGTAGGAAGCATTAGACAAAACGCCTAATCTAAGTAATATAAGGAACTGTAATTAAATAAACCTGAAAAATATGAAAGTAATTCTATTGAAAGATGTTGCCAAGGTTGGCAAAAAATACGAAGTAAAAGAAGTAGCAAACGGATTTGCTACAAATTCACTTATTCCAAGAGGTCTTGCTGTCACTGCAAACGATTCTGCCCTTCGGAGAATTGAAGACATGAAAAAGAACGATACTGTTCGAAAGGAAGTCCGAGAAGATCTTCTGTTGAAGAATATTAAAGATCTTGAGGGTGTAGTGGTTGAAATCTCTGGAAAGGCAAGCGAAAAAGGACACTTATTTGCGGGTATCCATAAAGAAGAACTTATCCCTGCTGTAAAGGAGCAGTCAGGTCTTGATATAGACGCTGAGCACATTGTTCTTACTGAACCACTTAAAGAAGTAGGAGAGCATAACGTAGCTGCTAAAGTTGGTGATGTTGAGACTCACTTCACAGTAAAGATTTCAGAAGAGAAATAATTATTTACATAAGTATAAAAATAAACCCGACGCACGTGCGTCGGGTTTTTGTTTGTGTAATTCAGGTCTATTCTTCAGACCCAAATATTCCACTGAGTAAGACAATTCCAATCTGGAACATGTCGTAGCATCTTTGGAACTTTTGACTAGGAACACCGAGTCCAATCTCTTCAAAGACCTCTTGGACCCTGGCCATATCAAATGCTGAATCTCTTAATTCTGAAAGCGTCCGATAGACATGATCAAACGCTAAGGCATCATCCTCTGTTGCAATCCAGTCCGTGTCATCGACGAGGCTATCGATATCCTCATCATCAAAGAGGCCTCGATGTACCTGGTCCTCTCTTTCAGCCAGCTCTTCTTGAGATTCTTCTCTGAGTAACTCCATTAATTCGTCGTTGCCAAGGGTGGTTTCTTTCATAGAAAAAACCAAGGTGACACTTTCTGCAATGAGATTTTTGTCAGTAAACTGACTCGTCAAAGCAAGAGCGGTTTCTGAATCAATGCTGTGCAGAGCTAGTACATCCATGAAAGACTGGTTGTCGTTACTCTGCTGCCATGCTTGTTCTGTTGTCATAGGACAACTCCTTGCCCATCTGGGCGGTAAAAGGCTGAGGACTATACCTCAGTTATCTGCGGGGAACGTGTGAATGACGTACGATCATTCGTGTTCTTCGTATAAAATACAATAAAACAAAAAAACCGCAAGAGCGGTTTTAAGCTTAGTTTACGTGGACGATTTTCTTGGTAACAACTTTGTTGTTGAAGTGAGTCTTTCGTTTGGTACCAAACTCTACAGTACCTTCTCTGAGAGCAAAGAGTGTGTGGTCTTTTCCAAGGCCGACATTCTTTCCAGGAAGAACATCTGTACCTCGTTGACGTACGATAATAGCACCAGTCTTAAGAGACTCTCCATGATTGACCTTCACTCCAAGATATTTTGGCTTGGAATCGGTCAGGTTTTTAGCTGTACCACCGGCTTTAACTTTTGACATAAATTTTTGATGCTATACTAGCAATGCGAATGAGTATATCCGACATTAGGGAAAAAATCAAGCATATAAGCGAAGATACACTACATAACCTTTTTGTGGTGGGGATTATCGTAATAGTAGCTATTTCTGCCTTTGCTCTGGGCAGATTGTCTGTGTCAGAGGAGGGGAGTGTGGCTACTATTGCGTACCCAGAAGAGGTTGTTAAAAGAGCGCACATGAGCATGACCGAGACTCAAACAGTCGTTGCTTCAACTCGAGGAACGAAGTACCACTATCCGTGGTGCTCTGGTGCTATAAGCATGTCAGAAAATAACAAGATTGAGTTTGCAAGTATTGAAAAGGCGAGAGAGGCAGGGTATGCGCCAGCAGCAAATTGCGATGGTCTAGAATGGTAAAACAGGCCTGACTTGAGCCATTATTATGCCACACAAGAAAGTGCTTGACAAGTACTTTAGACATGCTATACTCTTTGGGAGTCGGAGCAACGCGCTCTGATTTTTTGTTTTCTAGGATGATCTTACTGTCTGTGAGAGATGCACCGCATGTCGACGCATCTCAATAAGCGGGACGAGGTAAGAACCTCCCGAGAGAAGGGAAACCTTCATCAGCTTACAACAACGGCTCATCGGGAATTAGTACATAAACAACGGCTTATTATATATTTCACGACTGTTAGTATGCTTACGCTACTTTCAGGAGTTACGGGTGTCCAGGCTCCGGTTGAATTACCAGCTCAGACGCCAGTGGTTGAAGAACGGCTCATTGAAGAAGTTAAGCAAGATCCAGAAGATTTTGCTAATACAGAAAGTTATATCCGACACTATTTTGCCGACCTGCCAGTACTTATCGACGTTGCGTATTGTGAATCCACATTCCGACAACATGATAAAAACGGTCAGGTACTACGAGGTAAAGTAAACAACAGTGATGTAGGAGTGATGCAAATCAACCTCTATTATCACTCTAGTGATGCGCAGAAACTTGGATACGATCTCGATACTCTCGAAGGAAACACTGCTTACGCACGTGCGCTCTACGAGAAAAAGGGAGCAAGTCCATGGGTTCACTCATCTGACTGTTGGAAGAAACAGCCGACTTCGCTAGCTTATAATCAATAATAAAAAACCATCTCCCTTGAGGTGGTTTTTTATTTGCATGATTTTTTAAGAGGAGTACTATCTCAAATAGAACCTGTACTACAACTTACTACATGTCTGGAGCTGGTCATGACATCAATCGGATCTTTAACCTCTAACAAGCTAAGTGTCTCTAAGTATAAAGCGCACATGAGGATGCTCGGTGAAGTGTCTGAAAAGCTTGATCTTGAAAACATTGCTGATGCATTCGTAACCTTGGCGTTACATGATCTTGAAGCTTTCTGTGAAATAACAAAAAGATACGACATCACCTCAGAAAGCTTGCTTGTTCGTCTCGCATATAATCTTTGGAAAAAGTTTGACGGACAATCTTTGTCTGCTTTGCCAGGGCATATTGAGTCTTTATGTTTAGATATTCTTTCGGGTAGAATTCCAGAAGAGGCTTTCACTAGGGTAGAGGGGAGCAATTCTCTTCGTTTTAAAAAAAAGAAAACAAAAAAAAGACCTAAGAAAAGATGATAAGAATGAGGGAGTGGATATGAATACTACAAAGCGGTACCAAAAACGGTACCGCTTTTTCTTTTTGACAGTTGGTGGAATTGTTGCCTCGAGGGGACAACTGTGGATAACTTATAAGTATGTCGCACAATATATCTTTTTATCAGATACCTTGTACGACATAAAGCACTAAACGGCTTATATGCTACGTTTAGGCTCCTGCTCTCGTATATATACCTTGAAGTCTTCTAGTGTGTGCATTGTTTGGTTGTTTGCTAGCTTATTCTTCTTATTCTCCAGGATACTTTTTACTTCCCCCGAGCTTATATCTGGATTCATCATCAGAAAAATTATTTTCTGTAAGGCGCCCTTATATGTACGCATCTTTGAGTTCAGGCATCCTAATAGGCTGTGTTTGTCTTTGGGATAAAAAACATCAACACAGAAGGTTCCTTTCTTTGTATACACGTAGAAGTCTGTACGAGCACGTCTGTCATCGGTAAAAAAGAATTCTCTGTGTACAAACTCGACCCCGAACCTGTCTATAAGTATTTGGTGCACGTCAGCCTCAATTTTGTGCGATCTTTTGTTTATGGTTTTGGCGCGCTTACTGCTATGTGTACCTGTCCTAAAATCGACCTCAGAGGCGAGTTTAAGTTTTTTTCGAAGTACTACAAGGCCTCCGTGACTTCGTTGAATCGATCGAGCCGATGGTAAGTATGGATACGAGTCAACTTCTTGTGAAGTTGGATATTTTTTGTGTTCTTTATAAAAATGCACAAGTCCTGCAGACAGTTCTTCTTCGGTCCAGGGCTTCTGTTTTCCTGGCGATTGTTTGCGTAATGACATAGTTAATAAAATTATATCATTAAGAGTCGCACAAAGTAAGTCTATGTGTCTATAAAAAAAGGCCCCTTTAGTCTAATAAGCCTTCCCACCATCCTCCTGTGATGTGTAGGAATAAGTATAACGGTGCGTATATAGGTAGTAATAGGAAGAATAATATTAATTTGAAATTTATTCCCCCGATGAATCCTAGTACGCCTTTTGCAACTGTATCAAAAAAATCGTCCATAAGACGACTATATTACCATACTCAATAAATGCTTTCGAGTTGATTCTGGTTCTCATTTCGAGCGAAAGACAAGCTGGAATCTATTGCTTATCGTGATAAGTCTTAGATGAAGCGAAGTTTTGTAGCTGGAATGTGGGATAGAATTCGAAATGATTTATTGAGGTGGTAACGGATCACACATTATTATAAGAGCTCAATTCGGCGCGTTTTGAAGCTCGTTTTTGCGTCCCAGAGATCGCGCAACATCCAGGCCATAGTAAACATCGCGACGGTCATGACTACATAGGTCAGATGTTCAGTATGTACAAAAGCGTTTACAACAAATTCAAAAAAGGCCCCAGCATTTAACTGTGAGGCCACGTTCCAAGTATTCTTTGCTACGCTGATTGTTGATACAAACGTCATGCCAATAAAGGATGCAGCAACAAGTACACACAGCTTTCCTGTAAGTTTCTTTATCAGATAGACTCGATACACTCGATTCATGATTGTTGTGGTGTTGATATGCATGGTGATTATTGTTGTTTGGCTTGTATCTCTTTTTTTGCTCTGTGAAGGCGAGTGCGGACTACGTTTTTGCTTACTCCAAGCTCTTGTGCGATTTCCGCACCACTCTTCCCTTCTAGATAAAATTTTTTCAGAGGGGTCCTGAAGATGTCCGGAAGTTTTGAAAGATACGAAACTATTTCGTCGAGATCAACTTTTCTTTTGATTTCTTTTGCCTCAAGATTGTCTGGCAAGACACTGAGCATCTCGTCAGATAAACCGCCAACCACGCCAGCACGTTTTTGCTTGCTGTAGCTTGTAAGGCATGTGTTTATAAGAATCTTGTATGCCCATGATGAGAACTGCGCACCTTCTTGTTTCTGGAAGCTGTTCCCTTTTGTATATATTTTTACAAAAGTGTCTTGTGCGGCATCCACAGCATCTTGTTCATTTTTTAAAATACTTTTACTTTTTCTCAAGAACGCTTGTTGGTATCTATCTACCAATACTTCAAAATACATTGGTTGGTCCAATGAGAGAGCGAGCAATTCTTCATCTGTCTGAGCATCAAGATCGTGCATATATAAAGTGTACTACGAAAGAAGTAATTACCGAGGAATACCGGCAAGAGACGTATGTCCCCTCCGGCTCTCCCTGCCCGTACACTCGTAAGAGTGTCTTCGGGTCTTGATTATGGTAATTCGACCTCCTTCATTTATATACAACCCATAGGGTTGGAGAAATGTTACAAAGATATAAAAATATTTTAACTCACCCACTCCTTAACAATCTCAATTGCTCCCAACACAACATCTTTGGTTACTTCCCAGGCAATATAAAAATTGTTGATAAGAAATGCCCAACCGATGACCACCATGCTCCAGACTTTGCTTGCAAAGTTACGGAACTCTTCCTGACTGACATAGTCGATAACATCAAATTCAAACAAGAATCTCAAAACGAGAAGTCCGATGACAACCAAAATAATAAGTTTTATGAAGCCTGCTTCTTCCGTTGTGTTTTTTTCTTTTGACATTTCTAAAAACTAAGCACTAATAACTAAAAGCTGTTTTTTTATTGTGGCAAGAATCCCATTGGATCAAGATATGCCTCACCGGCTGCTACTGGAATTCTGACATTTTGTAATGCGCATGCTGATGAGCCGCCTCTATCCCCTAGCCCAACAACTTGGACACCTTCTCGAGCGAAAGCTGTGAGGTGTAAATGCGGACCCGTACTATATCCGGTGTTACCACTATATCCGATGATGCCACCCCTATTAACCGTTTGTCCTGGGGTTGCACTGATACTTGAGAGATGGGCGTAGAGTGTTGAGAGTCCATTTTCGTGATCAACAAGAACCCACTTTCCGTATGAGAGACAGCGCCCAACATCTGTATTTCCTGTTGCTCGCACTACACCAGCAGCTGCTGATTTGAGGGCAGTTCCTGTCGGTAGACCAAAGTCGACACCGTTATGGGTTCCTGAGGCGTAGAGTCTACCTGAATCTGCGGTTCGACCGAATTGCTGGGTAATTCTACTAAAAGGTTCGTATGAACCTGTATCAAACGGCCAGGCAAGTGCGCCAGAGCCTCGTTGTGGAATAGAATTTGGATCAAGGATGAACTGTAATTTCGATTCAAGATCTTCAAGGTCTCGTTCGAACTGTTCTCGAGCTGCGCGTTTTTGGGAAAGAATATCTTGATATGTGTCTTCTTTGTTCTGTGTCTCATCTAGCAAAGAGTCTTTCTGTTGTTTGGTGGCATCAACTGCTTGTTTTTGGTTTGAGAGGTTTGAACGAAATTCTTGCAACTCTTTTTTCTGATCTTCGTTCTCAGAGACACGTTGTTGCAGTGCAAATTTGAGACCCTTAAGATTTTCAACAGCTTTTTGGATGCTCTCGTTCAGGCTATTTATTTCTGATATCTCACTCCAGAATTCTGCAAGATTGTTCTGATTAAGAAGCATCTCAATAATGGATGTATTTTCGCGATCTGAAAGTTCTATGAGTGTGCCAGCAATAGCGTCCTTGCTTTTGTCGATACGATTTTCTTTATCGATAATTTCGTTTGCTAGCTGTTCGATGGTCAGGTTTGTTTTTGAAATTTGGTTTTCCGTTCGGGAAATATCGGTAGAGAGTTTTTTTCGAGCTACGTTGATTTCATTGATGGCGTTTTGAAGTGTCTGTTTGTCTGCGCCAATGGTTAAGAGTTCTTTTTCATATACGCGGATTTCTTCATCAAGTTTTTCAATTCGAGCGTTGTATTCATCTATCTGTCCACGTAGTTGTGTGGCGCTTTGAGCAGAGACAAAAAACGATCCTACGAAAGTGGTAGCTCCAAGAAGTACAAGAGTCAATAGTATCTTTTTGAACATATATTGTGCTTAAGTATACCATCCGTTTTTGTGTCTTATGCTGGAAATACATTGACATTACGATTAAAAATCTGTATGGTTCGTTTTAGAAACGTTCGTGCCACACCAACATCATACCTAGCTTATAAAGGAATAATAAATGAGTTTTTTAAGGAGCCTCGTTTTTCTTGTGTTTAATACTGAATACAGGAGACGGTGGCGAATACGATTGATTGAAGGAAGGCTTCAAAGGGTCAAGATTAGAATTCTTGAGATAAAGCATCAGAATCGACGTTTTAAGGAAATGAGATCGATTCCAGAAAATGATATTCGTAAAAATGATATCTATATCGGGAGTCTCAGAAAGAAAAAAAGTGCCTTAAAGGAAAAGCTCGCGAAACTACAACCGAAGTCGGCATAATGAAAGGAGTCCTGTTATGGGAGTATTCAAAGCTGTGGAGGTGAGAGTTCGTACTTCCAGATATCCAGACTTGGTTGGAGAAATTAAGGATCGTGGACATGATCCTGACACCTGCACAATTATTGCTAACGATGACAACACTCTCTGTATCACAGCTGAAGATGGTAAAGTACCCTTCTTGAAAATTCACGATCGCCGCTGGGAAGAGGTCTCCTGGAAAGATCGTGCCATGAGGTTCTTTGGTGAAAAGATTTCCCATTGGGAAAAGCAGGTTGCAGGTCTTGAAGCAATTCTCGATACTAATCCGGCCTGTGGAATTAGCTTAACTCAAGACAGAATCGATTTTCTTCGAAGGCAAATTGATGATTTCAGGAATTTTAGACAAGACCTCCTTGAAAATGAGTAAATCAGATGCGTGATATGTACAATGTAAACCACCTACCAGTACCTGGTAGGTGGTTTTTTTATTTCAATTTCTCCACCGCAACTTTAAGGCGCTTGAGGGATTCTTCTTTTCCGAGAATCGCAATGAGTGTAAAGGGATCCGGGGACTTTTGTTTTCCAGACAATGCTACACGTGTTGGCCAGAGTACCTCTCCCTTCCCTTCTTGTTCTGCGTATGCCCACAAAGCTTCTTTTGCTTCTTCTTGTGTCGGTGTCTCAGAAAGTTGTTCAGTAACAAGTTCAGTAACACGGGTCAATCGCTCAGCAGTCTTTTCTTTGCTTGGTTCTTTTTTCCAGAGCAGTAGTTCAGATTCATACGAAAGGCTTTCTTCTAAGTAGGAGAATTCTCCTTCTTTGAAGGCTTTCTCCAGCTCTCCGAGTGTCTCTATACGCTCAAAAATGGCTCCTAGAGCTCGTTTTAAGCGTGCCTCGTCTATGTTACTGGCATGACGTTGTACATGCTCATATTTTTGAATATCAGTCAGGTTATTGAGGTGCTGTTTATTGA
>Ga0136558_1001757_pt1 | contig 10735 bp, 10 predicted proteins | sample AntRauTorckE6833_FD_101391 | JGI IMG/M metagenome (GOLD analysis project Ga0136558, IMG submission 101391) | Saline lake microbial communities from Rauer Islands, Antarctica - Metagenome Torckler E6 #833 | ecosystem: Environmental > Aquatic > Non-marine Saline and Alkaline > Saline | place...
ATGATACGACTATCAATTCTGTTGGTGGTGACGGCTATTGCAGGATATATTCCCGCACGGATGATTATAAAGAAAAATACGCTTGATAGCATTTTAGGCCGTTAATACTATGCCCATGATTTCAGCAAAAAATATTATAAAAAATTATACAAACGGTACACTGGTTACCAACGTTCTTCGCGGTATTGATCTCGATGTGAAAAAAGGTGAATGGGTCGCTATCATGGGAAAATCAGGTGCAGGAAAGTCGACGCTGTTGTATCAAATATCATTGCTCGATGAGCCGACCGAGGGCGAGGTTATCGTTGATGATGTTGATGTATTAGCATTAAGCAACAAAGAACGCACACAGTTCCGTTTAGAGCGCTTAGGATACGTATTTCAAGACTACGCCTTGGTCCCAGAGCTCACCGCACGAGAAAACATCATGATGCCCTTGCTCATGTTGGGCTGGACTACCGAAAAGGCAGAATCAACTGCTGATGAGGTATTGTCATCTGTTGGTCTGGGACATCGATTGGATAATTTACCAAGCCAGCTATCCGGAGGAGAACAACAACGTGTATCTATCGCACGTGCTGTTGCCCAAGACCCAACTATTTTATTTGCTGATGAGCCAACAGCGAACCTAGATAACACCTCTAGCGAGGCGGTGATTGAGGTAATGGATAGGCTACACCAAGAAGGTCAGACTATTGTGATGGTAACGCATGAAAAAGAATATACGACCAAATGTGACCGTATCGTGTATTTAGATGATGGAAAGATTGTAGATGAGGATGTGTTGTAGTTGATAATTTAGTGATAGAAAGTTAAATAATAAAAAAAGCCCCAATTGGGATTTTCTCTATTCACTATAATGCAATTTTCGATATTGTCCTGGCTTTAATTTACCTAATTCAATATCACCAATACGGAATCGTCGCAACATACGAATACCATAGCCAAGAGCCGCACACATGCGGCGAATTTGACGGTTTTTCCCCTCGGTTAATACAATTTCAAAACTATATTTATCGGTGCGTCGTACCTTGCACTTTTGTGTTTTATACCAACGCATCTTGCCTCCTTTGCTAGGAATCTTGATTTTTACACCATTGCGTAATTGGACTAAAAATCCATGGGTAATAGGTTTGTCTACTTCGATGTAATATTCTTTCTCAATTCCGGACCCAAGTATTTCATTAGGAAGAGCGCTGTCATTGCTTAGTAGGATTAATCCTTCTGAGTCTTTGTCCAATCGTCCAATAGGGACCACACCTCGTGGTAGATCAACAGCATCTTTGATTTCCTGTTCTTCACCCTGGGCGTTTACGGTAACAAGTCCCGTTGGTTTATAGTAGCTCCAGGTAATTACGTCTTGGGGTTTAAAATTGGGTACCTCAACGGCATCATTCTCGGTAACGTTTGCACCCAATTCAGCCTTTTTACCATTAACCATAACCTTACCATCACGAATAAGCTGTTCTGCCTCGCGACGAGAACCGTAACCGTTATGTGATAGATATTTTGGTAGTGGAATATTAGTCATGTGATGTAGCTATATATAATTGCGTTGTGTAACGGATACTATACAGCATTACGAGCCCAACGCCAATAAAAATGTATGGTATACCGACCAGGGTAATGATTACGGCACCAAATAACGAAGCTAGAATATAGGCGGCAGGCACGGTGTCGCGAAACAGTCCAATAGCGGGAATGTTTTCTTGTTCGACATGTTTAAAGAAAAACGATTCTACCATAACCTCCACCATGCTGGCACCCACGCGTGTCATGAATAATATGACCGCCCAGACCCAGAATGTCGTCGTTGTCACGAATGCAATACTAGCGACGCTTGCTGCAATAATCAGTACACCCAATGTAGCAATCCAGGGAACTAATTTAGCATTGTCCGCTAAACGTCCGATAGGGTAATCCAACAGAACGAATGCCAAGAGCATAATGCTAATTAATGTTCCCATAGCACTCCATGACAAACCAATGTGCTGTACGAGGTATATAGGGACGTACATGACCATTGCAGAGACAAAGTACCGTTGCATCAGTGTCGCCATAAAAGCAATGCGCAGTGCTGGCGTATGGCGGAATTGCTTTATCGTAGAAAATACTGATTGCGTATAGTATGATGGTTCTTTGAATTGCTTGATTGTTGTGAACAGTAGCAAGCTTGCCATGACCGATACTGCAGCTAATCCATACATCGCAGAAAATCCATAGGCCTCTATAATAATACCCGTCGCTAGTGGTACCAACATCAACGCAATGTGTTTAAGCGTCAAGAATATCCCACGTGTGGTTCCCATAGTGCGTTTCGGTGCCAAATCTTCGATAAAGATATCAATACCAAACAGCACCAAGGTTTGCGAGGCAAAATACAAAGAGAATAATACGCCGATAAGCCATGTCGCATTAACAAGAGCGAGTCCAACCAAACAGGCGGTCGCCACAACCATTCCAACGTAGAGCGTACGACGTGCACCGAGCCGGCGCAGTGTCTGAGGCAATAGCGCTAAACCAATAATGGTTATCACAGAACCAATCGTAAACATGATACTGGTCATCGTCTCGGAGAAATAGCCATCGAGAAAACTCGAGTTTACATATACGGTGAGGGCAAGATGTATAAAGAATACAAAGCTCCCCGCAAACACGCGACTCATTGACGTATGAAGTGGGTGGCGAATGTGCATATATTGGGTATTATAACCCAAGTACCACTGGAATCACAATTGGATCTTTGTGCGTTTTTCGCACAAGGAATTTTGATACATTATTCACAATTTCTTTCTTCAAGAAATCAAAGTCAATTTGTTTCATCTTTGAGGCATTTTTCTCAACAATAGTTTTTGTCATGTTACGTACTTCTTGCAATAGTGCTTGATTATCGCGCAGGTATACAAAACCACGTGAAATAATGTCTGGTGATTTCTTTACTTTACCTGATTTAGGGTCCATGGCTACGACGACAATGAAGATACCATCTTCGGCAAGAGCTGTACGGTCACGGAATACGACGTCTTGTTTTTCTTTAACTTTTTTTCCTTCTACGATCCGTGGAATAGCTGGAATCTTTACATCTAGTTTAACCATTTTTGTACCGTTCTCACGAATCTCAATAATGGAACCATTTTCTGGTACAACGATATTATCATGTGGTACGTTCAATTCTTTTTCCGCCATTTTTGCATGCATGCGAATCATATATGGTTCACCATGGATGGGCATAAAGAACTTGTAGGGAACTTGGGTGTGAATCCATTTCAACTCTTCACGCGTTCCGTGACCTGATGCGTGCACCTGATCATCAATATAGGTAATAATATTGTACGAACCACTGTAAAGACGGTTTTTCAATTGAGCAACGTCATAGTCATTACCAGGAACTACTGAGGCTGACAATAGAATAGTATCAGAATCATGAAGCTTTAACTGTCGGTGCGTACCTTTTGACATGCGGTTTAGGGCAGCGTATTCCTCTCCCTGTGATCCCGTTAGTAATACGACAACCTTGTTACGTGGGTAGTCATCGATTTTATCAATTGGAATAACATGTGAGAAATCAGTCAATTCTAGAAATTCTGCAATACCTAGGTTGTTTTTCATTGAGCGTCCCTCGAGAGCAACATATTTGCCATGCTTTTTAGCGCTTTCCATAAAGGTCATCAATCGTTCCACCTGAGATGAGAAGGCTGCAATAAACAAACGCCCTCCGGTACATTCACGAATGATACGGTCGACATTTGCGGTTACAATTTTTTCTGAAATAGTCCATCCTGGCTTTTCAATACCTGTCGAGTCCATTGTCATCATTAATATTTTTTCATCTTTGAAAATAGAGTATTGTTCAATCTCATCAGCATCTACGTCACCATTGTGGTTTTCAACACGTACGTCTCCAGTTGATACAATTCCACCAAGCGGTGTTTGAATAATTACACCAGATGAATCTGGAATTGAGTGAGTAAGTCCAAAGAATTTAACTTTAAAGTTATCACTGAGGGTTAGGTAGTCGGCTTTTTCAGGAACAATTTCGATGTTCAATTTTGGTAGACGTGGAAATTCTTCCATACGTTTTTTAATAAACATAGCACCGAATTCTAAGGTGTAAATTGGAGGATTGCCCAAGTCTTCGATTACGAAGGGGATTGCACCAACGTGATCAAGATGACCATGCGTAATTACAAGCGCTTTGATTTTGTGCTTGTTTGCTTTGAGGTACGCTGTGTTAGGAATAGTGTAATCAATTCCAGGAGTGCTTGGGTTAGAGAATCCAATACCTGCATCGATAATCACAATTTCGTCTTTGTATTCTACAAACGTCATGTTGGTTGTAATCCATTCCACTCCACAAACTGGCACGACACGGATGTCGCCGTCGGCTAATGGTGGTATTGATGCTACCTGGTCTTGTACTTCGCGAGAACGCTTTGTAGGTCGCTCTCGTCGGTTGTTTGATGGTCGTCCACCGCCTTTGTGTGCACCTCCAGAATGATGTGGTCGCTTGTTTGTTGGAGTAGCTTTTTTGGGTTTTGTGTATAGTCTCGTCTTTGGTTGTTTGTTGTCTTTGTTATCCATAATATAATGTGGTTATTTTCTAATATTCTTATAAATTTATTGTTTCCATGTGCGATCTGTATATCTATACCAGTCTGTAATGGTGTTATAGCGATCAGCATGATCATCTACAATCGAGATATGCCCTATATGCAAACGTCGCGCATGGATATAGAGCATATCAGGTGTGTAGAGGAATACGGCAGGCTGTGATTCTGTAAATGCATCATATACATCTGCATACAGCGCAGCCCGCTCATCTCGGTTCGTGGTGCGTACGGCTTCGCTTACGCGTTCATCGACAATCGCGTTGGTATATACACCAATATTTAAACCAGGGTCATTACGTCCGTCAGAATGCCATAATGCTGCCATATCTGTATCATGTTCGATAATATGACCAAACAGCAATGCCTCATATGATCGTGGGCGTAGGACTTCTTGGTCAAAGTTTCCTGGTTCAAAAATTTGGAGCACTACATCAATACCAACATCATTCAATACGTCTTGTACGAATGTTGCAGTTTTCTTTAATTCATCATTATCAACGGTAGACATGGTGAATGATAATTTCTCATTATCGCGCATGAATATTTCTTGTGTTTCATCGAAATCCCATCCGGCTTCGGTTAATACATCACGCGCATCAGTAATGCGTTCTTCTTGTAGGCGAATATCTTCAGGGCAGGCCTGGTACCCGACGGCTGATGGAGGTAATGGTCCACATACAGGTGTTCCATATCCTGCCAGAACATTTGTCAGTAATGCTTCACGTGGAATAGCTGTTTCAATTGCATTGATAACTGCATCATCAAGGAAGGTGTCATTTTGATTTTGATTAAAGAACAATGCAAATACACGAGGTAGTGGCGCGGTGTGGATATCTGTTTTCTTTAGTTCGGTAAGTTCTCGTGAACGTAATGGATCGGTGCTCGTGAAAGCATCAACGGAACCTTTACGATAGGCAGTATGTACTTCGTCGATGTTAGCGTAAAAACGAAGGTGTATGCGACGAATAAGAGACTCGGACTGAATATAGTGAGAGAAACGGCTCAAAGTCATACGTGAGGTTATACCAAGATTATTTTTTCGTACCTTGGCAATTTCATATGGCCCAGCACCGATGGGGCGAATGTTGAGTTCGCTAAAAGCAATTTGATCAGTAGGAATCGCACCCCATACATGTTGAGGCAGAATACCTACGGTTGCATTGTGTAAGAATCCAGCATAGGGGCGTTCTAGGTTAAATTCAATAGTGTGTTCATCAATAACATTGGTTTCAACACCGAGCCATTCTGGTCGTAAAGGGCTTTTGACTGTGTTGTTTTGCAATAGAGAAATAGTGAAGGCTATATCATCTGCGTCTACTGGTTCTCCGTCATGAAAACGTGCTGATGGGTCAAGTGTAAAGGTATAGGTTCGTCCGTCATCGCTGATAGTGTAGCCAGTCGCTAATTCATGAGTATATCCGTCTGGAGATTCATCAATTAGGCTTGCATATACAAGAGCTGTGACATCTTTATCCACGGGGCTTGTAGCCAGTACGGGATTAATAAACCGAGGCGTACCTACAATTCCTTCGGTAAATGAGCCGCCTGACTCGGGAACACGTTGCGTATGGGTAGTAATAAGGTACACAAAAGAACCAATAGCACCAACCGTCATGCCGAGAGCAAGAATGCCCAGTATAATTTTTTGCACCAGTGACATATGTGCCAAAGCATAGCTTAGGCGATGATATGTTTCGGAGCTACGTCGTTGAATTGTTGTAATAAATGACCAGCGTTTCATTAACCTATCTAGATAAGATAGTTTCTTTTACGTTAGGTTGTGAGTGGATGATGTGACGCGCACGATCATCAACGAGTGCTATTTGTTATAAAACAAGAGCAATAATAGCAGATGCTGCAAAGAGCACAGCTAGAACAATAGTAACGTAGAAAAGAAACTTTTCTGCACCACGTCGTGTGGTAGTAATAGACTCGCTACTTGAACCACCTCCAAGGGCACCGTCAATGCCGGTTCCTGTTTGTTGAAGTAGTATCGATAGTACGAGTAGTACTGATAATATAATTTGGATTATGGAGAGTGTTGTTTCCATGGCAACTATCATAGCAGAGTGGGTGATTTTTGCAAGGGGATAGCGGTATCGTTCACTACACCACAAAAACTATCAGCAGTATAGATTGACAAGTTTTTTACGACCGCTAAAATGTTGTTATTATAAGCTATTAATTTAGTTACACAACTATGTCAAAGAAAAAAATTCCATTACAGCCATTAGGTGCACGTGTCGTTGTTCGACCGTTTACCGAAGAAGAGAAAACAAAAACAGCGTCAGGTATTATTTTGCCTGAGTCAAAATCTGCAGAAAAACCAGAACAAGGCGAAGTAGTTGCCGTAGGTGAGGGCGAAGTACTTGCCGATGGATCACGTCGTCCGATTGCTGTGTCTGTGGGTGATCGCGTGGTATTTGCAAAATATGGTCCAGAAGAAGTAACGATTGATGAGGAAACGTATTTAATTATCAAGGAAGATTCACTATTAGCAGTAATAAGTAGCTAGCATCTAGCGAAAAGCAATTATAAATTTTAATGATGCAATAAGTAAGGTACAGATATCAATGTGATGTGTGTAACTTGCTACTTGTACTATAACTATGTCAAAAGATATTTTATTTGGAACAAAGGCACAATCAGCACTTAAAAAAGGAATTGATGCTGTTGCTGATGCGGTGAAGATTACCATTGGTCCACGTGGTCGTAATGTTGTATTAGGTAAAAGCTACGGAGGTCCAACCATTACTAATGATGGTGTATCAATCGCCAAAGATATTGAATTAGAAGGAAAATTCGAAGATATGGGTGCTTCAATTATTAAAGAAGTAGCTGATAAGACAAACGAAACCGCAGGAGATGGTACGTCGACGTCGGTTATATTGACTCAGTCAATGATTACTGAAGGATTACTGCGTACCTCGATGGGGGCTAATGGTGTACTCATTCGCCATGGAATCGAAGCTGCGGCACGTGATGCAGTAGAAGCCTTACGCTCAATGTCAAAAAAGGTAAAGGGTACTGCTGAAATTAAACAAGTAGCAACCATCTCAGCAGAATCAGAAGAACTCGGTGGTATCATCGCCGAGACCATTGAAAAAGTTGGACTTGACGGTGTGGTAACCGTAGAAGAATCACAAAGCTTTGGCGTTGAGTCAGAAGTGGTAGAAGGTGTTGAATTTGATAAAGGATACATCTCACCCTATATGGTAACCAACCATGAACGCATGGAAGCAGAACACAAAGAAACACCAATTTTAATTACTGACCAAAAGATATCACAGATCAAAGAGGTACTTCCAGTGATTGAAAATTTGGCACAAAACGGACAGAAAGATCTTATAATTATCGCTGATGACGTAGATGGAGAAGCGTTGGCAACATTTGTTGTTAATAAACTACGGGGTGCATTAAATGTGCTGGCGATCAAGGCACCCGGATTTGGTGATGCAAAGAAAGATCAACTAGAAGATATCGCAATTTCAGTTGGTGCAACAGTAATTTCATCCGACAAAGGAATGAAGTTAGAGGAAGCAGATGTATCAATGCTAGGTAAAGCACACAAGGTAATTTCAAAAAAAGATTCGACAATAATCGTAGGGGGTGCAGGTAGTAAAAAAGATATCACAGCACGTATTGCTCAGCTGAAAAATGTTGCTGAAAATATGGATTCAAAATTTGACCGAGAGAAATTAGAAAAGCGTATCGCAAAGCTTGCTGGTGGGATTGCCGTGATCCGCGTAGGTGCTGCAACAGAGACAGAGATGAAGTATTTGAAATTAAAAATTGAGGACTCGGTTAATGCAACACGAGCAGCAATTGAAGAGGGAATTGTACCTGGGGGTGGATCTGCACTTGTGTTAGCTGCAAAAACTATTTCAGCTAAATATGACACACTCAAAGAATCTGATGAATTTATGGCAGGGTATCGTATTGTTATAGATGCACTGACTGCACCGCTCAAACAAATTGCGATTAATGCAGGAAAAGATGATGGATCAGTTAAAGTATATGAGGTACAAAATGCGAGCGGAATTGCAGCTGGATATGATGCGCTGACCGATACGATCATTCCAGATATGTTCAAGGCAGGAATTATTGATCCGGTAAAAGTAACGCGAACCGCATTACAAAATGCTGCATCAGCAGCCGGAACATTCCTGACAACGGAGGTAGCTATTGCAGATGCTCCAAAGAAGGAAGATAATTCATCTGCTCCACAAATGGGAGGTGGTATGCCAGGAATGGGCGGAATGATGTAATAAGTAACTAGTCGCAAGGAGGATACAAATGAGATTCTCTAATAGATCAACAAGATTGCTTAGCACGCTTGCTATGACGTGAATTAATCTCATATCGCACCCATGCTAGATCTAAAATATACCATCGAAAAAAATCGCCACAAGGCGATTTTTGTTATGTATTCCACACACAGTAGATGTGTTTGTCTGATATTTTTGTTACAATGTGGCTATGGAGAATTTTAAATTTAGTTTAGTATCATTTCTACTCGTATTATTACTAGCTGGCGTCGGGGTATTGGCGTATCTCGCTCTAGAACGTGGTGATGAATCAGGATTAAAGCAACAGGTCGCTCAATTACAGTCTCAGGTTGCGAGTTATGAAAAACAGCTAGCTGAACGCGATCGAACAATTGCTCAACTAGAATCCGATGTGTCGAGTGTTGCGGTGTCTTCCGTTCAAGAATCACAATCACAAGAACCAGTAGTAGAACCAGAAACGATACCTGGTCAGTCTACTCACTCAGATTTATTGAGTGACGTGCGCTCATTACGTGATCGCAATATTGTTTTAGAGCCAGGTGACCGAGGAGGTTCAGTACGCATTGTGCAAGAGTTCTTGAATGAATATCATGGACGCAGTGGTGGTATAGATGGTGACTTTGGTCCAACAACACGAGAGCTGGTAGAAGACTTTCAAGAAGAAGAAGGAATTATGGTTGATGGCGGGGTTGGTTCAGTAACACTTGGTACGATGATAGAATGGTTAGAGGGTAATTAAAGTTTCATCTAATCTATAAGAAACAGGCTCACTAAATATGCGAGCCTGTTATATATTTTGAGCACTTATAGAAAGTGTCAGTTTTTCCATTTTAAAATATCAAATGTTAGACAACGTTTTATTTGTAAGTCCTTGCCATCCTTGCGATAAAATATAATATCCCCAGGCTTCTCTTCTCTGGAGCTATCTTCAAGTAGTAAAGGAATCGGTTCTCCTGCTGTAATCTGTGATTCTTCCAAATCAATGTGATAATTCTGCTCATCAAGTCTTGTGATATAAATGGCATATCCTTCCTTATCTTTGTATGAAAATTCCGATGATACTCTGGCGCTGTGTGAAGTCCGGAGGTATTTTTTGCTTAAAAATACATCAGCAGTGTGCGTCCACACACCTTCTCCGATTTTTATCTCGCCTAGTTTTCTTTGTTTCTTCATAGTTTTCTTTTTATAGTAGATATATTAGTAGATTTGTCAAACAATACCTCTTCTGCTACACTACATCCACAATCAAATATTTATCACGAGTGTGGCGAGAGTACTGGCTTTTTGACCCACCGGCAACCATGCGTAAACATACGGTGCCTCATCCAGCCGTAACCAGCGTCACTGGTCACGGAAAGATAACCTTTACTATTCTTTCCGATGTGAAAGAATTTTTTTATTATGACTACACAACTATATACAGCAGAATTTGTAAGCCCAGGTCATCCTGATAAAATTTGCGATTATATCGCAGATGCTATTTTGGATGCCTATCGAGTACTTGACCCCTCAACACGTGGTGCAATCGAGGTAATGGGAGGTCACGGTGTTATAAAAATAAATGGTGAGATTCGATCTCACGCAGATGTTGATATTGATGCCATGGTGGCTGATATTGTTGGTCCTGATATGCAACGTATTATTGCTGTGGCCGAGCAAAGTACACAAATTGCGCAGGGGGTCGATACAGGTGGAGCAGGAGATCAGGGTATAATGATTGGCTATGCGTGTTCTGATACACCGAATCATATGCCCTATGAATATGAACTAGCTCGTGGGTTATGTCAGCATATATATAATGAATTTCCTTTTGATGGAAAAACACAAATAACGGTC
>Ga0136558_1001759_pt1 | contig 10733 bp, 10 predicted proteins | sample AntRauTorckE6833_FD_101391 | JGI IMG/M metagenome (GOLD analysis project Ga0136558, IMG submission 101391) | Saline lake microbial communities from Rauer Islands, Antarctica - Metagenome Torckler E6 #833 | ecosystem: Environmental > Aquatic > Non-marine Saline and Alkaline > Saline | place...
CTGCAAGTCCGTGGTCTGACCTGAAGCCATCGCGGAGGCGGCGATCTTCAGGGCTGCTTCCAAGTCCCTCTTGGCAACTTCGATCTGCACTTCAGCCCTCCTTCACGAATGGCGCGATGGCTTCTTCGCCTGCGGCCACGTCTTGTTCGATTTGAGTGACCAGCTCCTCGTAGCGAGTTTCCAACTTCTGTCGGGCCTCGGGGAGCTGCTCGGGGGTGATGTTCTTGGCACGGATCTCATCCTCAACCGTCTTGAGCTGAGACTCAGCCGAGTCCAGCTTGCCTTGGAGACGCTGCTTCTTGGCGGCGAGGTCTGTGCGACGCGTCTTCGCGTCTTCCAATCGTTCTGTCAGATCCATGTTGTCCTCTCGTGGGATCTCTTTACGCAGGCAAGAGCGGGGTCGAACCCCCTACTGGCCAAAATCTAGTTCGAGGAGGGCGGCACCCTCCTTCAAGGGGTTTGATCCAGAAAGGTCGCGCTCTAGCTTCTTCTTCTTGCTCTCGCGACGCTTCTTGCTGTTCTTTGCCTTTTGCTGCTGCCTTTCAGGACAGATGCTCTCGAAGTCGCAGTAGCGACATACATCCGGGGTGGGAACTGGATCGAACTCGTGGCGGTACATCGCAGCGCGAGCTTCGACAGCCCGAACAGCCAAGCCTTTCACGTCGCCCGGATCGAACTCCACCCACTCAACCCCCGTCTCGTCCGTCGCGGGGTCGTAGGGGTACCGGTAGTAGATGAAGCCGAGCTTCTCGGGGAGACGGCCGTAGGCGACGTAGAAACACAGCGCGTACCAAACGAGCTGGTTGGGATCTGTATGCCGTCCCTTGTGCGCGCTGTTCTTCCCGTCGAGGATCACCACGCCCTCTTCGCGGCGAAGCAAGAGGTCGGCCCGTCCCCCAATAGGGTTGTCCTCGTTGATGTAGCCGAGGAGGTTGACCTCAGCGAAGGCGTACTGGCCCACCAACTTGTTTGCGACCATCGTCTTCAGGTAGCCGCGCACACCTTCCAAGCACACGTTGAGCAGTTCGGAGCGGGTAGGCACGCGGCCCTTGTTGAAGCCTCCGAACGGGATGTACGTCTTCGGCTTGTCGCAGTAGTAGTCGAACTCACGCTCGGTAGCCTTTTCGAGACGCTCGACCAGCTCTGATCCCTTGTACAGCATCCACCAGGGGATGTTCTTGCCTGCCTGCGGGTGAGGCTTCCCGTCTTCCGTGGTGGAGGGAAACTTGGCGTCCTCCGTCCCGTTGTAGAGGTACTCGGACACCTTCGCGATGGTGTTGCCCATCACCCGATGGTGGTCACTGGTCTTCTCGGGGAGAGGCTTCCGCTTACCAGGACCGCCGCCCACATCGATGTTGCCCCACCCTCGGGACCAGAGAAACCGCTGAGGACACTTCTCATAGAGATCGAGGCTGGACCAGTACAGCGTGAACTTCTGATGCTGAATAGGAACATCCGGAGAATCCGCCTTCGCCACGATCCGCGACAACCTACTCTCGCCCATGAGCTACCTCCTCAAGCATCATCCCGACGCCAGTCTCTACCGACCGACCCTTCTCAGGACAGATCATGTTTGTGCAAGCCCAGGCAGTGCCGTGCACACCGACCATCGACTGCCCGCAGTGCCCGCACTTGGGAGCGGGGACCACACCGAAGCTGTAGGCGGTGATCTCCCCCGCCGTGCCCGAGGTCGCCCCCGTGAGCGAGATGCCCTCGGAAAGCCCCAGCTCGTAGATGCGTGCGGAGTCTCGCCTCGTGTCTGCCACCTTGAACTCAGAGAGGACTCCGATCGGGTGGGAGTTCTCCCCGTCGACCAAGCTGATGACGTGCTCACAGGGATCGTCGGCATTGCCACAGATGGCGCAGACCTTCCGCTCAACCTTGCACCCCATAGAGACGATGCCGGGCTTATCCGACATCGGCCTTCTCCATGTACGACAGCGCGGTCTCCCGGACTTCGTCCGACAAGTCCATAGAGCGGACGGTGTCTTCGAGAGTGGCTCGGTTGGAGTTGTTGAGGTTCTCCTGAATGGACTTGACGAACTTGTCGATGGTGTTCGTACGCTCCTGCACTTGCGCACGCTTCTCCACATCGAACACATCTTCGGCCGGCTCGACCTTGAGGTTCACAACCTTCACACCCACTCCCTCGGGAGTGAACTCCAGCACAGCGATGCATGGGTTCCGATGCATAGAGTCCTGGGTCAGAGCACCCCGGGTCAGGGACCCGATGTTGACGAAGGTCTTGGAGCCGTCTTTGGACCTCTCCACACCTTGATTCTTGTGCCAGTGTCCGAAACAGAACACGTCCGCCGGGTGGTCCATCAAGTCGTCGTAGGCAATGATGTCCTCGTTCTCGAACATGTGCCCACCGGTGTTCGAGGCGAGCACGTGGGCGATGACCACGAGGTAGTCTTCGTCACCCTTGGTGATCCTGTCGAACCTCTCCATCTCGTACTTGGTGCCGTGGTAGGGCACGCCGACGACCCGCACCTTGACCCCGTCCTGCTCGAACACGGCCTCGTGCTCGTCGTAGCAGCGCTCGAACACGCCTGTCGAGAAGAGCACGCCAAGAGGTTGCTGGTCGATGTAGCTGTAGTCGCCGTACACGCAGTCGTGGTTGCCGACGTTGGCGTACACAGGGCAGTGACAACCCTTGTGTAGATCAGCGACCTTGCGGATCAAGCTGTGGCTGTTCTGGACCGGCGACTTGATGTGGAAGAAGTCACCCCCATCGAGAATGGCCTGGGCCTTCAGCTTGTTCGCCACGAGGATTGTCTGGCGGAGCTTCCCCAAGACCGACTCGGTCCAGTCGTCCTTGCGGGAGGCTGGTGCTCGATCGGAAAGGTGTACGTCGGTGCGCCATACAAGACGGATCATGCGACCTCCTCATGCAGGTGTGTCTGCGTCATGGGTGTCTCGCAAGTGGGACAGACATCCAGTTCGGAGAGCAAGTCCGTGAATGCAAGGTGGGCTTCTGAAGCCGCCTTGTTGGCACCTTCCAGTTCAGAGGTGACTTGAGACACCGCAGCTTGTGCCAGCTGAAGCTTGTTCTCCAATTCAGAGAGCACGGTGATGCCTTGAAGAACCTTGCCGGCTTGCCCAAACAGCTTGTCGTCGACAGACACCTTCTGTGCCGCGTCGTTCGCGGCCTTCCAGTTGGTGACCTCTTGGCTCGCTGCTTCGAGACGATTGGACAGCTCCACCAGCTCGCCCAGTTCCTTGCCCACCGTAGCAGCGAGCGTGAACTCGGTGTGGTCTGGCACCGCGACTTTGGAGATGCCGGATAGGTTCGCCACATCCTGAATCGCCGCCGCCATCTTGACGGATAGGCCGTCCAGCTCGGACAGAGCTTTGGCCAAGGTGGATGCCTCCACACAGAGCGACTCCGGAGGCACCTCTACTCCACCGATACCGTCCAGAGCTTCCACAGCGGCGCTGGCAACAGCCCACATGGACTCCAGCTTCTTGAGGGCAACGGCCTCCTGAGCGGTCTGCTCGGCCTCTGTGAAAAGCTCGGCGGGAGGCACGGGCACCTCGCTGATGCCTTCGAGTGCATCAACTTCCCCCTTCGCTTTGGCGTAGCGATCTTCGAGGAGCAGGTAGGCACCGACCTTGGACTGTGTCTGCACCGACTCCGCGAACAACGCCTCCAGTGCACTGATGGACTGAATCACGCCATCGAGACCAAGGAACGTGTCCAGCTCCGTGATGATGGATGCCTTGTCCTTCTTGCGAGTCTTCAGAAGACCAAGTTGAGCCCGGTGGTCCTTCTCGCAGAGCTTCAGGGCCTTGCTCAGCTTGCCGACCCGCTCAACGTCTGCGACGACCTCCGCGAAGATGGACCCCGACTTGTCGAGCAGGAACACTGGACCGCTGAACTGACCGCCTGGGAACTGGGTGGCGATCTGGGGCCAGAGCTTGTTGTCCTTCGAGCTGCCTGAAGTCAGGATGGGAACAACTCCCAGTTCGGCCAGCTCGTCAGGAACTTTGGACCCCGGGTAGAGAGGGCCTGATCCATTGATCTTGTAGGTGGGCTTGGTTTTGCCCTTCTTGAAACCGAGCGAGTGCCCGTTGCCGAAGTCCATCGCAACGACAAGATCGTCGGCACCGTTGCGTACGAGAGCGCCGACGTTGCCGTTGATGAAGGCCGCACGCACCGCGCGCATGAACGCCGTCTTGCCGGAATTGTTCGGCCCGGTGATGACGGTGAACCCATCAACAACGATGTAGGCGTCGCGGATGGATTGGCAATTCACGACACGGATGCGTACAGGCATTTCCTAGACCTCGTTGTCTTCAGGCTCAAAGCCGACGGCTTTGGCCTCGACGCCCTTCCGACTCACGTCCGCGTCCTCGACCATCTCGTTGAGGGCAGCGATGGCGGTATCCACAGCTGCGTCCTCGAACTCGTCTTCGTCGAGAGATTCGTCGTAGTCTTCGTCTGCGGGCGTGGTGTTGGTGAGGTGAGGCAGAACCGACTCATACAGCAGGTCGATGTACTTCTCGTCGGACAGAACCTTGTCGCGGAACTTGTCCTTGCCCTGGCCGGAGACCTCCTCACCTTCAGATGTGGTCCACTTCAGGTAGGCACCCGACTTCTTGATGACGTGGTGAGCGAGGCCGATCTCGATCAGGCTTCGGATATCGTCGATGCCCGAGCCCCAGCGGATGAAGAACTGGGCCTCGTTGCCTGCCGACATGCTGATCTTCGACTTGACGACCTTGGCTTTGATCTTGCCCACCATGACTCGCTTGTCGGTCTTGTGGGTGAGCGCATCGTGGATGTTGACCTTCTCGGTTCCGACACGAGCCAGCTCGACACGGATGGAGGAGATGAACTTCCAGGTGTTGCCGCCTTGGGGCTTCGTCTTCTTCTGGAAGCCCGTGGCTCCGATGATGGAACGCATCTGAGACAAGGCTACGAAGGACGTGTTCGCCTTGGTGAGGATCGGCTTGTTCTCGTTCCAGAAGTCGTTCCAGCCACGGGCGATCATGCCGACTCCGACCACCTTGTCGATGTCCTCGATCTTCCGGGTCGCGAGTGCTGTTGGTGCAGCAGAGCCGACGGAGTCGACGATGACCATGTCCACACCGGACAGCATCATGACCTTGATGGCCTGGAAGCCCATCTCCAACGTCTCGGGCTGAATCCAGAGGAACTTGCTCTGATCCTCAACGGGAACGCCGAGTGCCTTGGCGTAGCTAGCGACCAGCTCCTGCTCGAAGTCGACGAACAGGACCGTTCCGCCGTTGGCGATGCAGGTGGCTGCGGCAGTGAGTGCCAGGGTCGTCTTGCCGCTCGACTCGTGGCCCCAAATCTGAATGACGCGACCTCGCGGAAAGCCGGGACACGGTGCGACGCCATGTTCGTTGGGCTCGCCCCCGATCAAGTAGTCGACGACGATCGATCCCGTGGGGATGTGAGGGAGAGACATCTTGTAGATGTTCGGATCAGCGGGGACAACACCGAAGTCCTTGGGATCTGCGGTCTTGTGGATCTTCTTCAAGAAGGCAACGCCTTGTTGAAGCGCGCTTACGGGAGCGCCTTTCTTTTTGGTTCGGGCCATGGGGAGTCCTCCTGGGACCAGAGGAAGTAGCGGTCGCCCTTGCGGTAGAGAGTTCCCTTCCGCTCGGTCTTCCCGGCTTTCTTCCCACGTTGATAGGTATGCGTGTGTAGAAACTGAATGTGCTCACGCTCTGTGAGCGTGTCTTCGGTGATCTCGCCTCGTTGCAGCTGCCAAAAGCGAGCACCGAGCACCGAGCACAAGTAGGCGTCGGCCTCGTTGTGGTTCCGTATGCGGCCGAGCTTGTAGTCACCCTCGCGGGTGTCCCAACGAGCAGCCTCAACCATGTCCGACTTGGTCATCGACCCCCATGTGGAAGGTCGGTCCAAGAGTTCCTTCGCGAACGCCTTGATCTGACCCGGAGACCATAGGACGGTGTCCATCCGCTCTAGTCGCAGTGCTTGAGACACCACGACGTACAGGGCGTACATGCCCTCTGAATACCTCTCCCCAAACACCGGAGACTCAAGGGCAACTGCATCCGGCTGATGTTGCTGGATGATTGACCGAAGAGAGTCACTTTGGGCGGTGTAGCGATCCGGCTCGACCATCTTGGAAGGGGTAGAGAACCTGCCGTGACCAGCACAGCGGGTGTACCCCTTTCCAGAGGTGTCGTGGATCGCCCAACCGAACGCAGTGAGGGAAGGGTCTAAACCAAGGACGCGCACGAAGGAGTCCTCAGATCAGGTCGAGATGATGTCGCCCAGCATGTCGTCCACTGCCTGATCGCTGACGGCTCCGCCGAGATCCGGGTTGCCCGAGGCAAGCCCCATCTTCTCGCGCACAGTGTCGGCGGACCAGTCGTGAGCGATGAGCCCGCCGATATCGGCTTCGACGGCCTCGATGGACTCATTGATCGACGCAAGAATCGCGGTGGCGCTCTCCTTGCCCTCAGCGGCTCCCTGGACGATCTTCTCGAAGATGGACTCGCGGCACGAGCCGATCTCCATCTTCTGCCACTGGCTGTCGATGCAGCTCAGCGTCATGTCGTGGTGTCCGACGGGGAACTCGCCGTGCTTCCGCTTCAGCGTGCGGTAGCGGTCAGCAGCACAGATCCAGGGCTTGACCTGGACCTTGTGGAGACGAGGGGACTCGGAGTCGAGCTTGCCGTCCTTGTCGGTGGGCCAGACTGCGATGATGGTGCCGGCGTAGAACTTGGGCTTTTCGCCCGCCTTCTTCGCGATGGCCACGAGGTCCTTGTTCTTGGGCGGAACGAAGAACGATCCCACACCCTTGATGTAGATCTTGGGGCCGCCGACGAAGCGAGGAACATCGTCCAAGTCGGGAACGCCCTCGTCGTTCTTGTTGAACCACACGAAAGACACGCGGTCGGTGTTGCCGGCCTCCCCCTTGTACTTATCGGTGGTGTAGCTGATTGCGTCGTCGTCCTGGCCGAAGCCGAACTCCTGAAGTCCATTGCTCATTCTCTTCTCCTGGTAGCGGGCACTTTGTCGGTACATGAAAGTTGTTTTGACGGGAGCCGCTGGGGTCTAATACTCCGATCCGGAGAAGACGAACCCCCCTCGCCGGATCGCTTCTACAGATTGGCCAGGAAGTCGTCGAGGTCGACCTGAGTGGCCTTCTCTTCGGCTTCCTTCATCCCAACATGATCCTGGGACAGGAACGCATCAATGTCGCCTGGAGTAGCGGTTTTACCCATCTCATCGGCCACTACTTCGAGAGGCTTCTGGGCCAACGTCTCGATGTCGACAGGCTCGTCCGGGACAGGGGGGAGCTCGGGCTGATCCTTCGCCTTACGAGCGTTGGCACCCACCTCAACAGGCTTCGGAGGATCACTCTTCTTCGAGTCCTGGGGAAGGACGGCAGAGTCGATCAAAGCATCGAAGTCAAGCTCGTCAGAGACAGCCCCAGCGAGATCTTCGTTCACACCGGTGGTCTCCGCCTCTGACTGACGAGTGGCCTCCGCGTTGGCAGCTGCTGCCTCCTTCTCGGAAGCAGCGATCTTGGCCGCCCGTGCCTCTGCCTTCGCCTCTTCTGCGGCAGCCTTCTCTGCGGCCTCTGCGGCAGCCTTCTCTTCAGCAGCGGCCTTCTCTGCGGCAGCCTTCTCTGCGGCAGCCTTCTCTGCGGCAGCGGCCTTCTTCGTATCCTCGACAGCTTGATCCGCAGCAGCCTTTGCCTCGCTCTCTGCTACCATCTTGTCAGATTCGGAGGGATCATCAACCGTAGGAGCGCCCCCGTGCTCCCCACAAGTGGCCCCTCCCGGAGTTGTGTACTGCACTTCTCCACACACCGAACAAAAGCCGCACTTCGGGTAGTCCGTGAGGGTCTCGGACTCCTCGGACTCCTCGGGCTCGTCCGTATCGTCGGACTCGCCTCCAAGGAAGTCGTCGAGACCTTCCAGGTCACCTCCGGAGTCCGTGACCATGCCCCTCAGGACATTGAGATGGGTCTCCTTCGTAGTGGGCTCCAACAGACTCTTCAGGTCATCCGGATCAGTCGCCACCTCGGACTTGGGAGCAGGGGCCGGCCGTAGCGCCACAGCCCCCTTGCCTGGGGGAGGCTTGCTTCCCCATCGCCCACCTAGAGCAACGGTCTCTTGGCAGAGCTTGATCTGATCTCGGATACGACCTTGCGTGTCGCGGAGATCAGCTCGCTTGGACTTGATGACGACCAGCACCGCTTCGAGGTCCGCAATGGCCCCCTCAATGTCGGACTGCCGCTGAACCAGCTCGGACAGCAACGTCATCACCAGAGCCTTGCGATCCGACAGCGCCCTTTGAGCACGAACCTCGGGATCGTCGGACAGCTTCTCTGCCTCTTTGAGCATGTACTCTGTGCCCAGACGACGCTTCAGCCGCTTCCCTTGTTGGAGACGCCTGGAGACTTCGTTGAACACCATCTCTGTGCGATCAAGGTGGCGACGGGTCTTGGCGATCTTCTTGTTTATCCAGCCGATGCCGTAGAGAAGAGGCTCGTCTTCCAGCTCCACCACCATCGTGGCGCACTCAGCGTAGACGCCCTGGACCCACGAGAACGGGGCGAGATCGTCGGGCGTGAAGTCCAGGGTGTCAGTTGGATCAGTCTTTGCTGAGTCGGTCATCAGGTGTTGTCCTCCGTGTTGGACTGGGATCCAAGCACATTTTCTCGGATCAGTAGGGCGTAGCGCTGCTTGGTCGCCCCACGAAGATCCCTGCGGTAGTCAGCAGTGATGGAGCCTGACGCCCAAGCTGTGTCAATGGCTTGGATGTCGGTAGTCATGGCGAGAACGAGGTGGGCGAGCTTGGCATCCTTCAGGGTGAAGCCAGCCTCTACAACCTGCTCGGACTCCACGGTGTCGAGCATCAGGCCAGACTTCTCGTTGATGGACTCCAAGCCTCCGGAGAAGCCTGCGAAGGTTTCCCCAGTCGACCCTTTGATGGTGCGGGTGGCAGTGATCTTCGTCACCCTGATGCGCCCGGCGATCCGCCGCAGCTCGTCTTGAACGGCCTCATTCGCCATGTTTCTAACTCCTGGTTCCCAGCCTTGTACGCGATCCATCCGAGCGATGGACCTACTCAAGCATCTCATCCACCGAGGCGAGAAGGTCCTCCACGCCTTGGGTCTCAACATCTAGCTGGGCAGTGCTGCCCGTGTCGGGAGGCTCTTCTTCAACAAGCTTGGGAGACCGCTCTGATGGATCTTTGGTCCACTCGTTGCGTAGCCGATCGAGGAAGAGGGTGTTCCGGGCGTCAACACGGCTGTTGTGCACAGCCATTTCGAGTGCTTGGTCGTGCCCAATCATGAACACCTTCTTCTTCGCACGAGTGATCCCCGTGTAGAGGAGGTTCCGCTGAAGCTGATGCCCGAACGCCCGAACCAACGGCATCACGATGACGTTGTACTCCTGGCCCTGGGACTTGTGGACCGTCATCGCGTAGGCCAACCGCAGCATGTTGCCCGCCTTCTTGAAAGGGACGCGAACATGCATCACGGGTGGGCCGTGGATCTTGATCTCAACAACTCGGTCCCGGCGGTGGAGTGCAGCGACCTTGCCCACGTCTCCGTTGAAGACACCCAACCCGTAGTCGTTCCGCACAACCATCACGCGATCACCTTCCCGCAGCGTCTCAGCCCCAACCTTCATCTCATGCACGCCGGGAGAGCGGGGATTCAACACCTCTCGGAGCTTCGCGTTGAGGTTCGTCACCCCCAACGTCCCACCATGTTTGGGGCTGATGATCTGGAACTCGGACTTGCCCATCAGCTTCTGAGCGACCCGGACGATGGCCCCCAGGATCTTGTCCTCAGACCCCAGCTGGATCAAGTTGAAGTCATGATCACCACCTCGACCCACCTCGGGAACCCGGCCCGCATGGATGTCGTGAGCTGCCATGATGATGTCGCTCGTATCACCCTGACGGAAGATGTCGGTGAGGTTGACGGTGGGCATTAGCTCGCTGGAGATGGCTTCACGAAGCACGTTCCCAGGGCCAACAGAGGGCAGCTGGGCAGCGTCACCAACCAACACCAATCGAGCTGTCGGCTTCGTGCAGGTGAGGATCCGGTACATCAAGTGCTGATCCACCATGGAGAACTCATCACAAATCACCACGTCAGCAGGGTGGTGTTGATCCGTGCAAGCCCAATGCTCGATGGAACCGTCTCCGCCCATCTTCTTGTCCGCGTGCGGGTTCTCGATGACGCCGTGGTAAGTGGACTCCCGCTCCTCTCCACTGAACCCCTTAGCGCCAAAGGCTCTATGGATCGTGGCGGCCTCTGCCCCCGTCACCGTCTTCAAACGCTTGGCGGCAATGCCCGTTGGAGCGATCAGAAGGATTCGAGCCCCGGCATCCCGGAGAGCGTTGACGACCACATTCATCGTGGTGGTCTTGCCTGTGCCAGGAAGGCCCGTGAGGATGCTCACAGGTTCCACCAGGGCGTTGACGGCTGCTGTCATCTGATGCCCAGACAGTGGTGTCTTGGTGCCCACACTGGCGTCCTCAAGCGCTGCGTGAGCTACCGCCCTCAGGTCACCGGGAGTTTTCTCGAACGCTGCCTGCGACTTCGGGCCCAGCCCCCCAAGAGACTTCGTGTACTCGACGCGCTCGTCCTCGTCGAAGGCAGCGGTGGAGAACCGATCCCGCAGCAGCTCGGCGCTCTCTTGCTCCATCTGGTAGAGCCACGGCTCGTAGACCGCTGTCATCCCAGGGCAGGTCTTCTGGTCAA
>Ga0136558_1001760_pt1 | contig 10733 bp, 11 predicted proteins | sample AntRauTorckE6833_FD_101391 | JGI IMG/M metagenome (GOLD analysis project Ga0136558, IMG submission 101391) | Saline lake microbial communities from Rauer Islands, Antarctica - Metagenome Torckler E6 #833 | ecosystem: Environmental > Aquatic > Non-marine Saline and Alkaline > Saline | place...
GCGGGATTTAACAGATACAATAATAGCCGTTTTTAAGGGTATTTTGCTAGTTTTAGACATCCAGAAAAACTATTACCCGGTCGGCTTTGACATGCATAATGCCTCGGGAAATCGTGAACTTCTCTTCGCCTCTTTCTGTTCGCACCCGAAGGTCCCCAGCCGAAAGAAGAGTCATAAAATTGTGATGTCTTGGAAGTATGTCGAATGGACCGGTAGTGTTTATTGCCGATATACTGTCTCCGACGCCATCAAAATAAGTCCTGTAAGGGGCATAAACTTTGATATGCATCTTGCCTTTTGGGACTTCAACTTCTTTTGATTTTTTCTTTACTTCTTCTTGCATGAATTAGCTCCCTTTGGTCGCGGGATTAGGAGTGTGAAGTGAGGAGTGTGAAGCCGGAAGAGTACGGAGTTGTTCTTTTTGAGCTACACTTATTTTTAAAAGCTGCGAGCTTTTTTCCGACCTCTTCTCTCTACTCACTTCTATCTCCTTACTTCTAAATTGCATTGCAATTTACGCGATTATTTCTTCTATACTTTTAAGAGTCTGCTCTCGGGTGGAGAATTCCCCTTTCACTCCAGTATGTTTTTCCATCACAAAGCTGTTTTGGGAGAAGGTCTTTATCAGTTTTTTGGCTTTGGCAAAATCTGCCCGGTCTTGGGTCGAAAGTTCGTTTTCGCCAATAATTGCGATGATGTTTTTTAGCGACTCGTACTTTTGGAGTAGCGACTGTACCTGAACGCTCAACACATAGTGCCTATCACCAACAATATCTGGAGTCAGCATGGATGAAGAAGTCATTGATAGGTCAACGGACGGCCTAATGCCCTGTTCCGCGACCTTACGCGAGAGCACCAAAGTAGCGTCTAGCTCATGCTGAATCATCTGAACCGCCGGGTCTGATAAGTCGTCAGCCGGGACATAAATTGTCTGCACTGAAGTAATAGAACCTTTTTCGTTAGAACTTAATCTATCTTGAAGCACCTTAACATCAGAGAATATGGTCGGTTCGTAACCACCTTCGTTTGGTGTTTGGTCCAAGATAGTTGTCAGCTCGTTCCTGGCCTGGATATATCGATACATGTTGTCAGCGAAGAACAAAATATCTTTACCCTTTTCATCCCGAAAATGCTCGGCTAAAGCTGCGGCAGACGTTGCTACCAGGGATCGCTGTACAGGATTTTCATTCATCTGCGCGAAGAACATGCAGGTGTTTTTCAGCAGGTCGTTTTGCTTAAGCGTATCCCACAGTTCATGACCCTCACGAATACGTTCGCCAATACCAGCAAAGAAGCTCAAGCCACCGCCGGTCTGGGCGACATTGTTAATAAGTTCCATAGTAAGCACGGTCTTTCCAACACCGGCACCACCGATAATACCGATTTTTCGACCCTTTACAAATGGGGTGAAGAAGTCGATTACTTTAATACCGGTTTCTAGGATTTCTGACTTTTGGACTTTGAAGTCGCTGGTTCGCTCAGGCAGTGTTAGGATATTTTTGTACTGCACGTCGTCACCACTAACCGGCGGCAATCCATCCAGGGGATCTCCGATGGCGCTGAGAATACGTCCGATAGTTTTTTCTCCAACCGGAATCTCAATACCCTTCTTTGTTCGGCTTACGCTCATACCTTTCTGAATACTTCGGTCAGTTCGTATGTTCAAGCACATCGCGACTCCGCCTGGGTCAAGCCGATCGACAAGCAGCATGCTTTTATGTTCGGTGTCGGTTACTACTACTTCGCCCAGTGCCGGAACATCATCATCAAACTGGACTCTGACGACCAAGTCTTTTATTGACAGTACTACGCCTTTACTCATACGCGGCCTCCTTTGGAGGCAATTTTCAATTTACAATTTACAATTTTCAATGATGGCAAATGATAAATTATTGGCAGATGGTAAATGGTAAATGGTAAATTTTTCGTCATGATACAGCTCCCGGACTTCTGGTAGCCTTTAGTCCGTTTACGATTTCTTTCAAGCGAGCATCTTTTCCGGCTCTCTTTGCGCGGTTATACTCCAAATGCAAGTCAGCCTTGGCTTCATCGGCTCTTTGGTGAGAGGCGGTCATTGCCCGGAATCTAGAGGCGTACTGGGCTAGCTTCGATTCCAGTATCAGCTGGCTGACTGCGATATGCATCATAGATTGTTCCAGGTGATCAACTACGTCGTAGGTGCTGGGCTCGAATATATAATTGGCCTCGGAGATTATTTCGTCTTTTTGGCCGGCGTTGCCGCCTTCTTGCTTGACGGCGGTTGATAGCTCGATGGATTTTGCATCCTGGGTCATTAGCGATACATACTGCTGATAAAACACAGTCGTTGACTTATACTGCTTCACTTCACGGATTATGGGAGAAACGTTAATGTTCTTGTCTCTATTGGGCAGTTTATAATATTTTTTATAAGATATGCCTCTTTGAGCAAGTTGGATTGCTCCGTGGTGACCGATCACAATAATGTCTTGCTTACCTTCTTTGAAAGTTTTCAGCATTAGCTTAATCAACTTTTGGTCAATGTCGCCGCTAAAACCAGCTTCCGCGGTGATTACCACATACAGGTCTTTATCCACGATTTCTTGCTTGGACTGTGAACGGCCAAAGCCGAAAAACGCGCCAGCATTTAACTGAGAGTATATATTCCACAGCGCATGGAAAAATTCGGTGGACTGCAACACTTGGGTTTTAATCTGAGCTATTCTCATACTGGCGATACCCTCAAACACGCCGGTTAGCTCTACCAGCGTTCCCATCGCCATCTCTTCAGCTTCTAGCTCATTTGGCCGCTTCATTCGGACTTCTCCTCTTCTTCCGCGGGTGTTTCTTGTTTTTCTTCTGGGTCTTTATAGGTGTCTTTGAATTTTTCGGGCTCTATTACTTCTGGCTTGGACTCTTGTTTGGAATCTTTTTTCTTTTTCTTGTCTTTTTTGCTGTCTTCTTCTGGTTTCTTGGCAGGCTCTTCGGTTTTGTTTTCTTCAGGAGTAGCTTTATCGGACTCGGCCGGCTGTTTTTCATCTTTCTTATCGTCGGTTGATGGTTTTTCAGCACTAGCTTCCTTAGACTCTTCCTCTGCCTCGGGTTCCGCAGGCGCTGGCTTAAAGCCAATCTTATCTAGTAATTCATGCTTAACTTGGTCAAACATACTGTCGTCGGTTATTTTTGCGGCAAATTCAGTGGCATTTAGTTTTAGCGAGCCGACATCAATCGTGGCACTATTTTTTTCATTCAAAATAATATCAAGCATCAACTGCTGAGCTAACAGAGAGTAGGTGTCAGTTGGTGCTTGAGTTAAAATCTCAAAAATTTTCTTTCCCACTTCCAAAGCCCGCTTAGCATCAGGTCCGAGTTCCGTACCAAAGTGTGAATACTCTTCCGCCTGCCTATAATCAGCCAGTAACTTAACCGTTTGTGTAGCAAGTGTCTTTTGGCGTTTATTGTGACCGATACCACCAGCACGGGTAACTGACAACCCTGTGCTTAGTGCCGGACGAATACCGTCGCGGAAAATCGACATGTCCAGTATCCATTGTCCGTCGGTAATGGACATGATGTTGGTGGGTAGGAACGCCGTAATATCGCCTCCGGTGGCGTTTATCAGCGGAATGCTCGTCAGGTGCTTGCCAGTTCTCTCTAAACGGCCAGCGCGCTCCAGAAGGCTTGAGTGGGCATAGAACATGTCACCTGGGTATGAATCCCTACCTGGGCTTACTCCGGTCAGTAGAGCTACTTCCCTAAAAGCATGAGCATGAGAGGTCAAATCGTCATAAATAATGATGGTATCCTGGTCTAGTTTTTGCCAGAGATATTCCGCCATAGCACAAGCAACGTAAGGTGCGATGTAGCTCACAATCAGCGATTCGAACATAGTCGAGACGATAACAATAGCCGAACTCAAACCGCCAGTTTCCTCCAGTCGACTCAAAAGCGCGTCAACATCACTTCTTCTCTTGGCTATCAGTGCATACACCACAACCTGGTCAGTGTTCTTTTGATTGATAGTAAGTTGAGTTACCAGTGTACTTTTGCCGGCTTTGCTGTCGCCTAAAAGCGCCATACGCTGGCCGCGGACGATTGGAAACAAGGCATCAATCGATGTTACGCCGCTTTCCAGCTGGTCGCTCAGTAGTTTTCTTTCGTACAATGGGGGAGCTTCATTGAACACTGGCCAAACATCATCAGCTGCAATCGGTCCCTTGCCATCCAGCGGCTCGCCAGTTACTGATATAACCCGACCTACGTAATCTTTACCGACTTTAGAAACTAGCTCCTGGTGCTGGATTACGGCGACCATGCCGACTTCAAGCGTTTTTGCACCCAAATGCAAAACTACTACGTTATCCTCACGCACCTGATGGACAAATCCTTTGCTGCCGTCCTCGAAAAGAACAAGTGCGTGGATCGAACAGGGTAGTATTCCCTTAACAGATACGATGAATTTATCTACCGCGACAACTTCGCCAACCGGCCGACCAGATGCTACCAGCTGATCAAAATGCCTATTTCCAGTTACGGAGGCTGTGTTCATGCACTGGCCTCTTGGGGCTTGGCTTGCTCTTCGGGTTTTGGCGCTTCATCGGAGGTGTCAGCTTTATTTACTTTTTGGGTTTCTCTCCTGATTGTTTCCATGAGTATGTCTCGATTTTTTGTTAAGCGCTGACGCAAAGAAAAATCAAAGAATTTATTTGTAGTCCTGATAATACAGCCGGCACCTATCATTGGCTGAAGACCTATATCTACCAACAAATACGGGTGGATATTCTGCCTGAGCCAGGTTACTAATTTCTTCGTGAAGGCCGGCGTGGGATCAGCACTGAAACTAATGTGCATTATAGTCGACTTGCTTTTTACGTATAAAAGAAATTTCTTCAGATCGCTCCTTTCTTCTTCGCGGAGCAGATTCAAGTCATTGGTCGTAATCATTTCATCCATTAAGCGCGTAGATTTAGGCAATTTTAGCTGGTCGCCAGGCTGGCGAATCGCAGACTGGCTTAAAAAATCCTCTAAAGCATCGACTTCACGTATAAGACGACCGAGGTCAACCTTGCTGCCAATGCTACTCGGCAGCGACATCTGCTTAGTCTCAGCCGGCTTATGATCCATCAGAAATGTCCTTGATTATGGCCTCTTTGTTTTCTTCTAAGTCAGACAGAATGTATTCAAGCTGGTCATTTAGGTCAATCTGGTTGCCAATGGCTTGAAGAACATAGTGGTTGATAATCTCCCCAAGGTTTTCCTCGAAGCGCTTAGCCAGCCGGTTTTTTTCATCTTTAAGCTCCTGAGCGATCTGTTCGGCCATGGCTTTACGCTGTTGTTCGATGGTTTCTTGAGTTTTTCCGATTGACTCCAGCGCCATATCCTTAGCGTCGTTGATTGATTGTTCGTATTTAGAGAACTCATCTTGAAGTTTCTGAGTTATTTCGCCCTTCATATACTCATTCAGCTGAGAAGTAGTAAGTCTTAAATCTTGCTGCAAAAACATAGCATTTTCGCCAATGATTTTCTCAAAATGCAGCCGCCCGCGGTTACGAAGTTCTTCCCTGAACTCATCGTTAAAGATATGCTCGACGTCCCTCTCGGCTTGCTCAGTTAAGGGATCGTTGCCATGACCACCCTTTTTACCTCCGCCTAAGCGGACCGCCATCCATATAAATGCCAACGTACTAGCTGCTAAAGTTCCGAGTATGAGAGCCAACTGCCAAATTTCCATGTGAACTTAATTTACCTTTCACCTCTGTTAAGCGAAATCCCATATGACGAGCGGGATTTGCTAGCTTTTTTGAGGAAGCATATCGGGTGATATGATGACGAGGAAAACTTGCAAAGACTGCCGTCATATTGGATTGAGGCTGGAGGTGATAGGTATAATAAGTTCAAATTGCCACCCTGTTAATTATGCTAAAGCTTTAGTAATAAATATACCGCAACAACGCCAATAATGAAAATTGTAATGCCGGTTAAAATCACATTAACCATTCCTCTTAAGATAAGTTTCTTAGAAAGAGGGTTACGACCAATGGAGATAATACCGCTTCTAACACCGCCGTACAGAAGACTTAAGGAAATTACGGCAGATATGAATAATATGACCAGCCCGGTATAAATTCTATTTGCTGCGACTTCTTTGCCAGCAATAGATTCGGCTGCCCGCTTCAGATAATCAGGCACTTTAGGCTCCTCACCCTTGAGGTGGGGGTTCCTGCCAACATCTATTGCCACCTTAACTCGACCAAGCTTGGTTTTAGTTTCTTTGCCTTCGGCGTCTTTTAGCGATGTTTGTCCGATTGATTCAGATTTATCGTTGAACACACCGACCGCCTTGCCGACTACCACCGGCTGGGTGTCGCCAGCCTTCATGCCGATACCATTTAGTAAAGATATGGTAATGAAGTCCCCCGACTTGATGTTGCCTCCCATATCGCTGACTAGCACGCTATACTGCCCGTCAATCGCCACGAATACCTTTGAATCATCGCCGGAAAGAGTAACCGGTGAATCATTATGGTCAACGACAATGCCATACATTTTGTCAATATCTTTGGCGTTTAGTGCTTGAACAGTCGATGATTCATCTTTTTTTAGTCTGACTATCATACCGGTTTTTAGGTTGCCTTCGGTTTTGAACCCTTGAGAAAAAGCCGGCTGGGCGCCTGATTGGACCATCATAGAGTAGACAAACAAAGTAACCAGGCCGGTAAAAGCCATAATCCTCTTAAAGCTTAAAAATAATTTTATGTTTGGCATATTTGGTTTTTTTGTAAACTAATTCAACAATAATTATAACATTACCACCGCACGGTAGAGATTATTTTCCGACCCGAACTCGCTTTGAATTTAAAAGCACCAAACTGTTACAAAAACTGTCCGACCGGACAGTTTTTGTAACAGTTTGGTGTTCGTCTGTGTAGTGGTTTTTAATATTCGTGATGATTGAAACTTTAGCGTTGGGCAAGATAAATTTAGGTGATTAATTTTTTTAGTATTTGAATTGTTGTCTTGATGTCTTTTTCAGTGTTGAGATACCCCAGGCTGAATCTTAAAGAAGACCTGGCGTCAGCCTCGCTGAGACCAATCGCTTCAAGCACATGCGAGGGCTTATCTTTCGACGCGCTGCAAGCCGAGCCAACCGCACAGATTATGCCCGCCTCGTCTAGCGCCATGACCAAGCGTTCATTGTCTTGTCCCGGAAAAGTTACGTGAATATTATTTACTAAACGCTTAGTCAAGTGACCATTTATGTAGGCTTCTGGGAAATTTGCTGATATTTCACTAATAAATAGTTTTTGCAGCCGAGCTAATCTTTCTGACTCTTGTCTTCTTCTAGACTGAACTAGCTCGAGTGAACCAGCAAAGCCGATAATACCTGGAACATTCTCGGTACCACTTCTTAGGCCGAATTCTTGTCCGCCACCATCAATCAAAGCCTTTATATCAGTTCCCGAACGTACGTACAGCACACCGCTCTGTTTAGGGCCATAGATTTTCCCTCCGTTAATAGTCATCAAATCAACACCAAGCCGCGAAACATGAAGATCCAAAAGCGAGGCCGCCTGGCAAGCATCGCTGTGTAAATAAATCGGCTGCTTATTACCTTTTTTTAGTCTGGCTTTCCGCGCTTGATTAATAATTGCTGATACTTCTTTTATCGGCTGAATAGTGCCAATTTCATTATTAGCCAAAATAACACTAACAAGAAGCGTGTCATCGTCAATAAGTCGCTCAAGCGTATTGATGTCTATGATACCTTTTTGATCTACCGATACTACTGAGTGATTAAACTGTTTTGCGGGTTCTATGACAGAATCGTGCTCAATAGCGGTAATTACCATGTTGGATTTTGGCTGAGTATCCATCAGACCTTTTATGGCTAGGTTATTAGCCTCCGTACCTCCAGCGGTGAAAATAATCTCAGAAGGTCTTGCTCCTAGCTGTCCCGCTACGAGCCGACGGGCGTGGTCTATGTCAGTCTTTACTTGTTTTGCGGCTAGATAGATTGCCGAAGGATTATAAAATTCATCGATGAAGTATTTATTCATTGACGCCAAGACAGAATTGTCCACAGGTGTTGCCGAGGCATGGTCAAGATAGATGGTTTTCTTTTTAGTCATAGCAATGCAGTAATTATAAGTTATTGTGGAATCTTATCGAGAGGCGCTATATAGTTCTTTGGTTGTTCGCCTCTGATAGTTTTTTGCAGCCTGCAATAAGTTCGCGGCTTCTTGCTTGGATACTGACATTTCCACGCCGTTTTGAAATTTGCTGACGCCGTTAGACGCACTAACTTCATACTTTGTAGTAACGTGATGTCTCGTGCCAGATGGACTCACCCACTCCTCATGCCATAGCCATGCGTTCTCGTCAAAACAAAAGAACTCGCGCTGTCCGCCTGCGGCTACTTGGCCAAACAATGTTCCACCGATTTTTGCTTCACGTCTAAGATATTCACGATATCTCTTAGCTACTCGAGTAAGTTTAGGAGCTTCGGCTGTAGTTAAATGCTCCAGAATACCCATTAGACTTGCTCCTCAATAATTTTGCAAGACCAAAATTGATTAAAATTGTTCATATTCCAGGATTTACGACAAAGCGTAATAGAGATTACGTTGCGAAGCAAATCTTGGATTAGGGGCGATTTTGGCAGTTTTGGGGCCGTAAAATTATAGAGAAACATGTCTTCACGCTCCAGCCATTTCTGCATTATGCTGATTATTTATGTTCTTCCGACGTTTCGGGTTGAATCTACTAAGGAAAGATTGTTTCTTTGGCGATTGCTGGCCGATTATAACTTGATTTGCTTTAACGGCTTGAGCGCCGCTAGGTACTTGTGCCTGTCCAGTCTGAGCCGAATTACTAGTAACTTGCGTTTGATAGCTAGGCCTAGGGTTGGTTGGCAACTGAGCTGAGGAATCTTCTGGCATAGCAAGCACGGCCTTTTCAAGGTTTGTCACAGCTTTCGCGATAATCTCTTGTCTATTACTCATAATCCAAATAACTCCATAGCATTCTTGGTGCTAAGTTCAGCCACCTCATCTAGGCTTTTGCCACGTTTGTCCGCGAAAAACTCCGCGGTAAACTTAGCATGCTTAGGTTCACATATTTTACCACGATGTGGCTTAGGTGTCAAGAATGGTGCATCAGTTTCGAATATAACCCTCTCCAAAGGTACTGCTTCAATTGCTCGATCCAGCCTTTGGTCTGTATTGAATGTGATTATGCCGTTGAGCCCGACATAAAATCCGCGCTCAATAACTCCGGTCAACTCCTTAGGGCCAGCCGTAAAACTGTGGACCACTCCCTTGACACCGGGATAGTGATCAACAATTTCAAAAAAATCATCAAATGCTTCTCTGACATGAAAAATCAATGGCAATTTATGCTCGAGCGCCACGTCCAGCTGGAACCTGAACATTTGCTTTTGGGCATAAGGGGAAGAGTTTTTGTAGTAATAATCAAGCCCTGTCTCGCCAATGGCGACCACTTCTGGCTTCTTGGCAAGTTCATGAAACTTTTGAAGTGCTTTGTGATCGTGAGTATAAACCCCAGCTTCGTGAGGATGAAGACCGATTGATGCCCAAACGCCGGTATGTCGTTTTGCGTAATCTATTGCCAGCCGACTATCTATAAGACTGCAACCAACGACTAGTAATTTATCTACACCTTCATCAATTGCAGCTTGCCGGACTTCATCAGCATCAAGCTCGTAATCAGGAAACTGTATATGGCAGTGAGTATCAAAAAGGCCCATAGAATTCTCCTACTAGTATTCATACGGTAAATCAGCTAATTAAATTCTGCAACTTTTAGAATGTATCATGCAATACTAATCCTTTTTTTATAAATTTATTTCAGATGCGTCCTCCGGCCGCCTCCAACTATCTTTTTGTATCAGACAAAAAGGTAGCAAAAAACTGACAGACACATACAAAAGCTTGATCGCTCTGTTGATAAAAACCAGGCTTGGTGCGGAACTCATATATAAATATGCCGACTGGCATATTTATATATTCAAACAATCCTCCCAACCAAGTACGCCTGATTTCCACAACATTTCGTCAGGTTTTTGTATGAGCCTGGCAACCCGCTAACGAACCCTGAGACTTTTAAACGGCTTCTGTGTGTAGCAACTCTTTAGTCGGCTTTCTATAAGCAAAGGCAGCCATTAAGCCATTTACAATGCTGAGATAAACGATAAATGCATAATTTTCAAACGTCCATACCTCTACGGTGAGCATGCTCATTGTAAAACCGATGAATCCTAAGCCGTACGCGACCCAGCTTTCAGTTTCTGGATGTTTATAGCATTTAATGATGGTTGGTATCGCCGCAAATAGATCTGCAAGCAAAGCAAAAAATATTGCTATAGCAAAGTAAATACACAACCTGCTATTTTGAGTGATGATCTGAGATGAACAAAAAGTCTGTTATCTGAAGGAGGCGTATCAGTAGATACGCCGAGAGAGGAAACAGGTTTTTTGGCTTCTCAGGCGCGGTGAAAATTGTTGGTTTTGTTTTTACTTTGCTATAAGTTGGGATTATCAGTAATTGCCCAAAGAGTAATTCCGACTATTGCGGCCACGAGGAGGTAATAATCAAATGGCCTGCTTTTCCAATATGCTCTTTTATTAATAAAAGAGGCGGCAAAGATTAACAAAGGGAAAAATCCCGCTGTGAATGTAGCCCAAGATACTCCTTCGACACCCTGAACTCTTTGAGCTGCAAATGTAATCATGGGA
>Ga0136558_1001761_pt1 | contig 10725 bp, 13 predicted proteins | sample AntRauTorckE6833_FD_101391 | JGI IMG/M metagenome (GOLD analysis project Ga0136558, IMG submission 101391) | Saline lake microbial communities from Rauer Islands, Antarctica - Metagenome Torckler E6 #833 | ecosystem: Environmental > Aquatic > Non-marine Saline and Alkaline > Saline | place...
ACCCAGTGTTGGTAAAACAGCTTTTGCCTTAGATATGGCCAGAAATATAGCCACTAAAGATAAAACTGGTGTAGCTATATTTTCACTGGAGATGAGTAAAGAGCAAGTGGTAGATAGAATGCTTTGTGCTGAGTCAGGTGTAAATCTTTGGAAAATGAGAACTGGTAATTTATCTGATAAAGAAGGAAATAATGATTTTTCTAAAATAGGAGAATCTATGGGCGTTCTAGCAGATTCACCAATATTTATTGACGATTCCCCTACTTCTTCTATAATGGAAATTAGAGCTAAAGCTAGAAGATTACAAATGGAAAAAGATTTGGGCCTAATTATAATTGATTATCTTCAATTAATGGAAGGTAGAGGTAAATATGGAGATAATAGAGTGCAAGAAGTGGCTGAGATCAGTAGAGGCTTAAAGGCGATAGCTAGAGAGTTAAATATACCTGTTTTAGCTTTAGCACAGTTATCTCGTGCTGTAGAGCAAACTTCACCAGCTATACCTAAACTATCTCACCTTAGAGATTCTGGCTCTATTGAGCAAGACGCTGATGTGGTGATGTTTCTATATCGTAAAGCTGCGGACAAAAACTATAATGAAGATGATTTATCTGAAGAGGAGAAAAATAGCGCTAAAGTATATATCGCTAAACACAGAAACGGACCAACTGGAGATATTGGGCTTTTCTTTGATAAAAATACGGTTAGCTTCAAAAATTTAGATACTCAACATGAAGCTCCACCTGAATTTTAATAATAAATAAATAGTTAATAAAATAAGTAATACTAATAAAAAATATGTTCAACAAATTAAAACAATTCAAAGACATGCGTAGCCAAGCTAAGGATTTGCAAAACACTTTAGCTGACGAATATGTAAGAGAAGAATCAAATGGCGTAGAACTTAAATTAAACGGAAATTTAGAAGTACAATCAGTTAAAATAAATACCGAATTAGAAAAAGACTACCTTGAAAGAACTATTAAAGATGTAACTAATAAAGCTATTAAAAAAACACAAAAAATAATGGCTAAAAAAATGCAAGAAATGGGTGGAATTCCAGGGATGAGTTAAATACTATATTTTATTATATATAATTTATATAATAAAGTTTGTCTGCTTATATAAAAATAATCTCGTTTAATTTGAGATTATTTTTTATTTGCTAAATAAACATTAATTTCATATAATAGTAATATGAAATATCCTAAAACCATAGCTAAATTAATTGAGCACTTTCAGAAACTTCCCAGCGTAGGCCCCAAGACAGCTGAGCGCTATGTTTTTCATTTGCTTAAAAAATCTCCTCAAGAACTAGCTGACTTTTCCTATCATCTAAATAATTTAAAAACAAACACTAAGGCTTGTTCCTATTGCCAAGCTATCAGTGAAACAAACCCCTGTGAGATTTGTAGTGACAAAAATAGAGACAGATCCATGCTTTGTATTATGGCCAACACTCAAGAAATGATTAGTTTAGAAAACACTCATAAATATAACGGCTTATATTTTATTTTAAATAATTTAATTAATGCTATTGAAAACCAAGGTCCAGAAAATTTGAATACAAAGAAGTTAATAGAAAGAATCAAAAAAGAAGATATAAAAGAAATAATACTAGCTCTGAGCCCTACTTTAGAAGGAGAAAGCACAGTAATATATTTATCAAAAATACTAAAAGCAGAAGGCGCTAAGGTGAGTCGTCTGGCTAGAGGTTTGCCATTAGGATCATCTTTAGAATATACTGATGAGGTAACCTTATCTCAATCATTAAAATATAGAAATATTCTTTAAATAAATAATCATTTCTTTAAAAAAGAAAGCTTGATCATGTTATATTTTGCTTTTTTTATAATTATCATTAAAAGCTTAAAGTCTCGTTTAGTTAAGTTACCTTTTAAGTTTATTAAAACTTTATATCAACTTATTGAAAAAAGAAAAGAAGGTGATAGCTATATTAAGATAAAGCTTTAAAGTTTTAGGTATTAAGAAAAAAAAATAATTTAAAACTATAAAAAATCCGTTTAAATAAATAACGGATTTTATTATATCTAAATTGAAACTTATCTTTAAGCAATCTTTTCAATCTTAACTAAGCTATATGGCTGACGATGACCTTTAGTTCTTTTATATCTAGTCTTGTTTTTATACTTCACCACTGTAATCTTTTTATCCTTATCCTGCTTTTCAATAGTTCCTGAAACTTTTTCACCTAAACTTGGTTCTCCCAAATTAATTTCTTCACCGTCAGTGGAAGCAACTAAAAGAGTATCAAACTTAAGTTTTGATTTTTCTTCGTTATCTAATTTTTCAATTTTGATAGTTTCCCCTTCTTTTACCTTATACTGCTTACCTCCGGTCTTAATAACTGCAATTTTACTCATATGATAATTAAATTAATTAATTATTTAATAAACGTGGGGCGACCACGCCTATAACCTATAGAGATATATTAACAAAGATTTGAAAAATGTCAACAAATGAGATACTATTAAAGTAATTAATTATAAATATAATCATATGTCTAAATTTATCATTCAAGGTCAAAAATCAATCAAAGGAGAAATTGCAGTAAAAGGTGCTAAGAACTCAGCTTTAAAAATTATACCTGCTTCTATTTTATCAAATGAAACTATTAAAATTAAGAACTTACCAGAAATAGAAGATATTGGAAAATCACTTGATTTGTTATCTGCTCTAGGAGCTAATATTAAACGCAATGGTAGTGAAGTTGATATAGAAACTAAAAATATTAATACTGGTATTCTAGAACCTAAACTAGCTGATAAGTTCAGGACTTCTATGATGTTTGTAGGGCCATTACTAGCTCGTTTTAAAGAAGTTCGCTTCCCTCACCCAGGAGGTTGTGTTATTGGAGCTGGTGGTAGACCAATTGATCTATTTTTAGAAGGCTTTAAAGCTCTGGGCGCTGAAGTAAGTGTAAAGGGTAAATTTTATGAAATCAAAGCTCAAGAATTAATAGGAAATGAATACTTTTTCACCAATGTTAGTGTTACTGGGACTGAAAGCCTAATGATGACCGCTACTTTAGCTAAAGGCACCACTACTTTAAAGAATTGTGCCATGGAACCTGAAATTAAAGCTTTAGCTGATTATTTAAATAAACAAGGAGCAAAAATTAAAGGAGCTGGTAGTCCTACCATCATCATTGAGGGGGTAAAGAAATTAGGAGCTGGAACTTTTAAGATTGTGCCCGACAGAATTGAAACTGGTTCTTTTGCTATTATGGCAGCGGCCACTAAATCTGAACTTACCATTACTAATTGTGAACCCAATCACGTACTTAGCTTATTAACTATATTTAAAAAAATTGGAATTAACTTTGAACAAGGTAAAGATTGGATCAAGATTAAAGCAACAAATAAATTTAAACCATATAATATAAAAACTCATGAATACCCAGGCTTTCCTACTGACCTACAATCTCCTTATACAGTCTTAATGACGCAAGCCTCTGGACTTAGCACAATTCATGAAACTATTTATGATCGTAGACTTCTTTATGTAGACATGCTCTCACAAATGGGTGCTAATATTATTATGTGTGATCCTCACAGAGCAGTAGTTAATGGCCCTACTCCATTATATGGCAAAAAACTGATTAGCCCTGATATTCGCGCAGGTATTGCCTTAGTAATCGCGGCTTTAATCGCTAAAGGACAAACAGAAATTGATAATATCTATCAGATAGATAGAGGCTATGAAAAAATAGATGAACGTTTAAGGGCTTTAGGCGCTGATATAGTTAGAATATAATATATGAATGCAAAAATAAGAGCTAATCTTTTTTATATTTTCATATTTTTCTTTGTTGTGGTAACTCTATTTACCTCTTTTTATGCTACTGGCTATAGATTCAATTTAACTTGGCCTTTGGAGTTTGAAAAAATCTTAATTAAAACAGGAACCCTGCAAGTCAAAACTGAACCAAAAGATGTTAAGGTTTTTCTAGAAAAAAGTACTAAAAATATTTTCTCCAATCCTGCCAAACTGGAAGGACAAGCTACAACACCAGTAAAGATACGAAATCTTTTACCAGGGGAATACAAGCTAATTTTAAAGCATGATGGTTATTGGACTTGGGGAAAGAAGATAAACATTAAACCTGGAGTTTTTCTCTACTTAGATAATATTACTCTATTTAAAAAAACACTACCACTAAATATACATCATTCAGATCTTCAAAATATTTCTCCAAGTCCAGATCTTAAATATGCTTATTTAAGTGAAAGTCAAGCTATTATTGACCTGCAAACCGAAACTCAAATAGCACAAATTGATGAAAAAATGGAAAATGTTGTTTGGTCTAAAGACAGTGAAAAATTGATTAGTAATAATTTGGTCTTTGATGTAAAAAACCAAAACATTAACGACTTTAGTAAAAAAATTGCAGGTGATATAGATAATTTACAATGCAATGATGAGGCTGATATTTTAAATTTTCAACAAAAACAAGATATTAGACAATATAATATAGAAAACGATGAGAATAATATTTTAATATCAACAAAAAAAACTTGTCAGGATTTTATCATTAAAGATGATAGACTTGTCTATATTAGAAACAACGACAAAGAAAGTCAGGTGATAATACATGATATTAACAGCAATGAAAAAACCACAATTACTTTACCTTTAACAAATAACTATCAATTTATAAACATTGATAATAAATATTTAAACGTACTGGAAAAGAATCACCAAACTCTTTATATCTTAGATCCTGACTTAAAATACTCACATACTATAGCCAAAATTAACAACTTCAAACAAGGTATTTGGATTAGTAAATATCAGCTTCTATATAATAATGACTTGGAGTTTTTTATGTACGACCTCAGGCTTAATGAGTCAGAGTTAATAACTAGAGTATCTCATAAGATTAATAGCTTACTCTGGCATGATAACAAGCAATATATTCTCTACAATAGCGAATCTTCCCTATATGCAATTGACTGGTCCAACAGAAAATACACTATCACTAAAATAATATCCTTAGAAGAAATCAAGTCTCCCTTCTTAGATCAAGAAAATGACACTGTATATTTTAGTGCTAAAATAGGACAACAGTCTGGTTTGTATAAAATGCAGATACAATAAAACCGCTTATACATCACACTAAGCGGTTTTATATAAATATTTGCTTATATACAAACAATATTAAAAAAGCTTATAGGCCTTTAGCCATATCTTTAATAAACTTCTTTAAGTCTTTACCTACTTCTTTATCTTTAATCCCTAGCTTTAAGGTGGTTTTAATAAAATTGAACTTATTACCAGTATCTAACCATTCTCCCTCAATCTTCTTTCCATACAAAGGACGGTTATTTTGTAGCATAATATCAAAAGCGTCAGCTAATCTTATCTCACCAGATTTACCACTTTCCATATTGTCTAAAACTTTTAACAATTCAGGGGTAATAACACAAATACCTACAAACACTAAATTTGAAGGTGCATCCTTAGGATCAGGTTTTTCTACAAACTTATCTATTTCATAAACACCATTTCCTAAATCTTTTCCTGATATAACACCAAAGTTGCCTACTTCACTAGGATCTACTTCAGCTAAGCCAATAACTGGATCACCATATTTCTCATAAACATCAATTACTTGTTTAGCTGGAGAAATTTTAGAATCATATAAAGTATCACCAAACATTATTAAGGCTGGCTCATCTCCCATTAAATGGCTAGCACAACTAACTGCATGGCCATCCCCTAAAGGTAAAGCCTGTCTAACATATGAGAACTTAGCAAGATTTTCTATTTCTCTTACCTTTTTAATTAGTTCTGTTTTATTTTTCTCCACTAATCTAGTTTCTAGTTCAAAAGATTTGTCAAAATGATCCTCAATAGCATGTTTTCCGCGACCAGTAACAAAAACTATTTCTTTTATTCCAGCTTTAACAGCATCTTCTGCTAAATATTGAATAGCCGGTTTATCTACAACTGGTAGCATTTCCTTGGGTTGAGCCTTAGTTGCGGGCAAAAATCTGGTTCCAAAACCAGCTACAGGAAATATGGCTTTTTTTATTTTCTTTATCATAGTTTTAATTTTTAATTTTTATCTTATTCCATTTATAGAAATATCTCAACCAAGATTTAATATGTTCTCTAGCAACTTTGTTGGTGAAAAAAGCCAGGTACCATGCACCTTGTGCGCTTTCTCTTTGATGATCATGAATAAGTAGAGCTTCAGGGTTATATATCACTTTATAATTACTGCGCCAAGCTAATCTGCAAAGATCAATGTCTTCAAAATACATAAAATATCTTTCATCAAACTTTAAAGCACTGGACTTTCTAATCATTAAACATGAACCCATCAGCCAATCCACTTCTTTAGTTTCTTTATGATCAAAATCTTTCATCAAAAACCAATTAATATGATTTTTAAAAACTTTAGCTAAAAAGGTACGTCGAATAATAGGGGTATAGAACTTGGGAAATCTAGCACAAGAATATTGTAAACTTCTATCTGGATTTAGTAATTTAGGTCCTAATACAGCCACTTCTTTATTTCTTCTAATATAATTCACCATTATTTTAATTGTATCCTTTTCTACTAAAGTATCTGGATTTAATATAAAACAAAATTCTCCCTGAGCTCTGTTGATCCCAATATTATTACCTCCTCCCATACCTCTATTTTTAAAACTAGAAATAAAGATTATTTCTGGATATTTTTGCTTTAAGATGCTAGCAATATTTTCTTGTGAATTATTATCAATAACTAAAATTTCAAAATTAATGCCTTCCATGTCAGCATTAAAAATAGACTCTAACAAACTTAAAGTCTTGAGAGCGCTATTGTAGTTAACAACAATAATACTTAAATCCATATTCATAGTAATCTTTTAACAAATTTATAGTAACAAATAATAATAGGGCTAAATAATTTAAGAACTAAACTAGGCTTAGCACCAAACTCTAACTTAGCACTTATATAACTAAATAATTCTTTATCACTTATCTTTTTGAAACTATTAATTTCCCTTCTTTGCCTTCTTATTGTAGCAATATTTTTAAAAGAAAAGAAATATTTATATGTTTTTAATTTAACAGACAACCAAGAATTAAATAAAGAATATATAATTAATCCTAATTCACTTATTATTAAAGCAGGAGCTATTAGTGCTAAAGTTTTAGTGTTATAAAATAAAAATAGCGTCATCAGTCTATTTCTTTCCATATAATATAACATTCTAATACTTCTAGAAAACTCGTATTTATGATACACCACTGACTTAGAAGCTAATATTATATTGTAAGCTAAAAGTCTAGCTTTTAAACTAAGCTCAACATCATCATGGTACATATAGAATTCTTCATTATATCCCCCAATTTCTTCAAAAACTTCTTTTTTAATAAGTAAAGAACAGCCAGAAGCATAAGTAAACTTATGATTATAATCACTTATATTTTTATCATACTCTCCATAATGGCTAAGTAAACCAAAACCTAAAAAATGTAAATTATTACCTAAGGTATTAATCTTTTTACTGTCTTTATTGTCTTTATCATATAAAAGTATTTTGGATTGAATAATACCGGCCTCTTTATTGTTATCAGCACTAATAACTAACTCTTTCAACCAATCTTTAGCAAAGACAGTATCCATATTGCAAATTACAATATAGTCACAATTATCTTCTATAGCTTTTTTAGCACCTAAATTATTAGCGGCGGCATAATTTCCATCTTCTCTGTTTAAAACTTTAGCTTCTGGGTAATTTGTTTTTAAATAAGAAAAGCTTTCCTGACTGGAAGCATTGTCAACAATATAAATATAATATTTATCTTCAGGATAGTCTTGCAAGATCAAAGATTGCCAAGCTTCCTGCAAATACTTCTTAGCATAATCTTTATAATTAACTAAGACTATTCCTACTTTCTTATTCATAATTTATATTATGTAATTATATTATGTAAATTAAGTTCTTTTATTAAATAAACTAAGTTTCTAGGTTTTATGCTTAGTATTTATCTTTAGTTTATTTTTAAAAAGCCAAGTAAAAAATAATACTGGTTGCCAAGCTAAAAAAAGAATAAAGTACTGCCAGTATGGATGCCACTTTCTAAAATATTTCAGCATTGAGTCAGAAAAAAATTTCTGTGTTTGATAAATTTGAAGCTGAGAAAAGCTTTTGCCCACTAAATCTACAGCACTGGCATCTGGAGTGTACCAAATCTCTTTAGAATTTAACTTAGCATACTTACAAAAATCAACCTCTTCAAACCAAAGAAAATACCTTTCATCTAATAAACAGCTGTCAAAAGAATCTTTTTTAATACAAAAAAAGGCTCCTCGCACTGAATCTACTTTAGAGTTTTGATTGTAATCAAAGTCTTTTCGGAGATATTTATTTAAAATAGAAGGTAATAAATGTGGTAATTTTAAAACAATAGCTAATTGATCAAGAAGTTTCGGGAAGCTGCGCACATGTCTAACAATACTTCCTTTTTCATCAACTAATTTGCAACTAGCAATATCAGCTTGGGGATTATCTTTTAGCCAAGCAATGAAATTATTTAAAGTATCTCTTTCTAAAAGCATGTCGGGGTTTAAGAGTAATAAATACTTACCATGAGCTTTCTTCATTCCCTGATTACAAGCCTTAGCAAAACCTAGATTATCTTTATTCCTTATCAAATTAACGTCGGGAAAAGTATGTTTAACCATGTTAGCACTATCATCTAAAGAATTATTATCCACCACAATAATTTCAAAACTAAAATTACCTACACTTTGATAGATAGATTTAATATTTTCTCTTAGCTTGTCTTTAACATTCCAGGAAACTATTATTATTGATATATCCATATTATTTAATAATTTTCACCTTTTTAAACTTAGTAATAGAACCTTTTATAATTTTAACATTACTTAAAGGCACCTCAAACTTTTGAGACAAAAGATGTCTTAATTCTAAATTGGCCTTACCTTTCTCTGGAGAGCTGCTTACTCTCACTTTTAAAGCTCCATCACCCATGGCTTCCTTAATCTCACTGTTTTTAGCTTGAGGGGATAATCTGCAATCTATAATTAACTCTCTCTTCTCTTTTAAAATGTTTTTATACTTATCAATTACACTGTTCATATATCTACATCATACAAATTAAAGACATAAAAGACAAGAACTTACAAAGATCACTTAAGCATTCAAATAGAACATTTTTATTTCCTCCTTAAGCAGTTTTTTATTTAGTTGAATTATGTATATAGTTCTGGTAATATAAAAGGAGTGATTAAAATAATAATGGATTTAAATATATGGTGCTATCAGATAAAGATATAAAGAAAGAGGTTAAGAATGGTAATATCACTCTTAAACCTTTTAACAAGGAAGACGTTCAACCTGCTAGTGTTGATTTGCACCTAGACAAAGAGTTTCTAATCTTTAACACCATCGATAACTATGTTATAGACGTGAAAGATAATATTAAGGATTTAATGACTAGCAAGACTATATCTTCAGACAAGCCCTTTATTCTCCAACCAAAACAATTTGCTCTAGGACTGATTAAAGAAGAGACTGGAGTATCAGATAAGCTAGTTGGAAGACTGGAGGGTAAAAGTTCTCTAGGAAGACTAGGTTTAATAATTCACACCACCGCTGGTTACCTTGACCCTGGCAATTCCCTTAAAATGACCTTAGAGCTCTTTAATGCTGGTCCTTTACCAATTAAACTGTATTATAATATGAAAATAGGACAAATGGCCTTTGAATACCTATCATCAGCCTGTGAAAAGCCATATGGCTCCAAAGGATTAAATAGTAAATACCTTAGAGATCAGAAGCCAAAGGCTTCACAGATGTATAAAAACTTTGATAAAGAATAGCTTTATATTTATAAACTAAGGTCTCAAACATATGCAACAATATCTCAATCTACTCCAAGACGTTTTAGAAAATGGTACCGTTAAAGATGATAGGACTGGCACTGGCACTATTAGTGTCTTTGGCCGACAAACTAGGTATGACCTAAGCAAAGGCTTCCCTTTATTAACCACTAAAAAGGTTCATTTGCGCTCTATCATCCATGAACTACTTTGGTTTCTAAGTGGTGATACTAACATTAAATACCTTAATGATAATAAAGTTAGTATCTGGGATGAATGGGCCGATGAAAACGGCGATCTGGGACCAATATACGGAAAACAATGGACAGCCTGGGAAGGAAAAGATGGAGAAAAGATTAATCAAATTGAACAAGTTCAAGATATGCTTAGAAATAATCCTGATTCTAGAAGAATAATTGTTAGTGGCTGGAATGTGTCTGATTTGCAAACCTTAATTAGCGGCAAAAAAACAGCACCACCACCATGCCACACTATTTTCCAATTTTATGTAGTTAACAACAAGCTTTCCTGTCAGTTATACCAAAGAAGTGCAGATATATTCTTAGGTGTACCTTTTAACATTGCCTCCTATGCCCTACTTACCATGATGCTTGCTCAAACTACTGGTAAAGAACTAGGTGAGTTTGTTCACACCTTTGGTGACCTTCATATATATAAGAATCACATGGAACAAGTAAACACTCAATTACAAAGAACACCAAAAGAATTACCTCAAATGAAGATAAATCCTGAAGTAAAGGATATATTTGATTTTAAATTTGAGGATTTTGAATTAGTTAACTACGATCCAGAACCTGGAATTAAAGCACCTATTGCTATATAATATGATATCAGTA
>Ga0136558_1001763_pt1 | contig 10721 bp, 9 predicted proteins | sample AntRauTorckE6833_FD_101391 | JGI IMG/M metagenome (GOLD analysis project Ga0136558, IMG submission 101391) | Saline lake microbial communities from Rauer Islands, Antarctica - Metagenome Torckler E6 #833 | ecosystem: Environmental > Aquatic > Non-marine Saline and Alkaline > Saline | place...
ATTACGCGATCGATTCAGGGATGAAGGTGTTCTGTTTCAGAGTACTTCTGATACTGAGTTGATATTGCATTTAATATCACACAGCAGAAAAGAGAAACAGATCGATCAGGTTTTAGAGGCCCTTCATCAAATAGAGGGGGCATATTGTCTTGTGATTCTCACAGACGATAAATTAATTGCTGTTCGTGATCCTAACGGTTTCCGTCCTTTAGCGCTTGGAATGAAAGATGGGGCGTTTATTGTGGCAAGTGAAACATGTGCTTTTGATATCATTGATGCAGAGTATATCAGAGATATTGAGCCGGGTGAAGTTTTGATTATTGACAGGAATGGTGATGAAAGGGAGCCTCTTAAGTCATACCATTTGGACCCTAAAAAAGGTACAAAAACAAGTCAATGCATATTTGAATATGTCTATTTTTCACGACCTGACAGCCGTATTTTTGGTGAAAATGTAGATAAAATTCGACGAAATCTGGGTAAACAGCTTGCAAAGGAACATCCCTTAAATGAGGTCATAAAATATCCGGACAAGGATAAAAGGCCTATTGTTATTTCTGTACCGGATTCGAGTAATACAGCCGCAATCGGTTATGCTCATGAGAGTAATAAAGCCGGTTTTGATTGCAAATATGATATCGGGCTCATTCGAAATCATTATGTGGGCCGGACATTTATTTCACCCGGACAAAAATCCCGTGAACAGAAAGTACGGACAAAATTTAATACGGTTCGTGGTGTATTGGAAGGCCGTTCAGTTATCATCGTTGATGACTCGATTGTAAGAGGAACAACATCCAGATATCTGGTTGAGATGATTCGAGAGGCAAATCCAAAGGAGATTCATTTCCTGGTAAGTTCACCACCCATCACACATCCATGCTTCTATGGGATGGATTTCCCCAGCACGGAAGAGCTGATTGCAAATAAATTTAATGGGGATGTATCTGCCATTGCAAAAGAGATTGGTGTTGACAGTGTGCGCTATTTATCACCTAACGGTTTAGTTAGTGCAGTGAAAGAATCAAATGAATCTCACCATTCCTACTGTACGGCTTGTTTTACAGGGGATTATCCTGTTCCTGTAAATTTTGGTGTGGAAAAAGAAGAAAATGAGATTGTTTAATGGAGTTTCAAACTGCACGGTTTATAACATCTGCACCCTCTTTAGACGATTGTCCGCAAGAGAGTTTGCCTGAGTTTTGCTTTGCAGGCAGATCCAATGTGGGAAAGTCATCTCTGATTAATAAACTAACGAACAAAAGGAAACTGGCCAAAACCAGTAACACTCCCGGGAAAACGCAGCAGATGAACTACTATGAGATTGATTCAACATCATTTTTAGTAGATTTACCTGGTTTTGGATTTGCAAAAGTTCCAAAAAAAGAGCGAGAACGATGGGGCAGGGATATTCATGAATATCTGTCGAAAAGGGGATCTCTCCGATTGATATTACACCTTGTTGATTCAAGGCACGAACCGACAGTATTAGATGAAGATTTTTTTTACTGGATGGCTTCAAATGAGAAACCATTTGCTGTGATTCTAACAAAAGGAGATAAGCTTTCCACGAATAAACTTGCATCTTCTAAACAAAGAGTTATTAATATTTTACGGGAGATGAATATTGATGTGCCGGTCATAGCTACATCAGTCGAAAATGACAAAGGTATTGAAGAACTTCAAAAACTGATTAGAGAGTTTGTTACTGACCTCTGATCATTTCAGATTACGTGCCAAAAGTTGAGTTCAAATATCTGTAGCAGATTGCAATCGTAATGCAATGTTGTGCCAAATCAGACCTGTCAGGATTAGTATCAAACCTGATATCCAAATCACAGGTTCGATCCAAAAAGCGAGAAAGAGACAACCTAAGAGCCCTATAAAAGGAATCCATATTGGATATAAATGCAACTCTTTTGGCATCATCAGAGCTGAAAGATTTGTAATAGAGTAGTAGATCAGTACGGAAAAAGCACTAAACGACCATGTAAATACTACGTCACCACTAATCACAAGCAGGCCGATTATGATTGAAGAGATGATTACAGCGAATACCGGGCTTTTGCTCTTCGGGTGAATGTTTGATAATACATTGGGCACATCTTTTCGACGGGCCATCGCCAGAAGTACTCTGGATAGTCCTAAAATCAGATTGAGTAGAACACCTAACATTGCAGTGATCGCTGTAAATGAAATAAAAGGACCAATAAATGGGATAGAGAGTGATTGAGCAACAATCATTAAAGGGGCTGCCTCACCGTCTACGGTCTGCCCAAAAGCTTCTGAACCCATGACTGCAAGGGCTGTCAATGTTACCATCAAGTATAGAAAAACAATCAATATCATAGCAAGAATGATCGCTTTTGGGATCGTTGTTCGGGGCTCAAAGACTTCCTCACCTAATGTTGCGATCCTGCCGTAGCCGGTATATGCCACAAACATAAGAGCTGCACCATAAAGAATGGAAGATGATGATGTGTCAACAAGTGCATTTTTTATCGGTTCAACCGGAAATCCATTGACTAAAAGGGATGCGATGGTAAGTGATAGGAGTCCGGCTATTGTGACAGAAACAATCACTTTATTTGCGCTATTACTGCGGTTGATCCCACCCGATACCATAATTGTAACAATTATTAAGAGTGCAAGAGATGTGAGAATGTAAGTAGTATGGCTTACATCGATATTCAATGAATAGAAAAGATATCCTATACATCCCAATACTGCAGTGGCAGCAGATGCGGATTTGGCAATCATAAACATCCAACCGGCAGTAAAGCCAAAATAAGAACCCAGAAAACGATATCCATATTCGTAGGTTCCGCCACTTACGGGGTGATTGGCTGCAAGTTGAGCACTACTCAAACCATTAAAAATAGCTAAAAGTGCAGCAATCAAAATGGCAATGAGAACTCCATTTCCGGAGATTTGTGTTGCAATGGCAATGCTGACAAAAATTCCGGTTCCAATTATGGAGCCAAGGCCCATTAATATGGCACCGGGCGTTTTGATAGACCTGTTAAGTTCCCCTTTCAAATCACATTATTTGCTCGAAATTAACCGTATAAACCGATTTATCAAGATCTTAAACTAAATAGAGTATTAGAATTCCAATGCATTTTACAGAAGTGAATCGCACTTATTTATAAATTAGTCAATAAAATCCCCTTAAATGGATAGAATTTAAATCAAATTTAATGTTTATTACATGGGATTAGAAAAGAGAACAAAATTCATCATTATATGGGATCAGAAACGAGATGGTACGTCAAATACACTTACATTTTAGCAGCATTGATGCTTACTGTTTACGCAATGATTGCGGCAAAATCAGTTCTATTACCTCTTCTTTTTTCACTCTTTTTTTCCATTTTGTTATCTCCCTTTTGCGGATGGTTGGAAAAGTATAAATTCCCGAGATTTCTATCATCTTTAGCCGGCATCCTGGTAGGATTTGTGATCTTTTTTGGTATTGGATTTTTCTTCTACAATCAGGTTGTACAATTTGCTCAGGATGCAGATATGATTGCAGAACGACTTGAAGAACTCCTTGGGGCGATGGAGGGATTTTTAGGGACATGGTTTGCTATAGAAGGAGAGATCAATTTAAACAGGGTAGTGAGTGCCATCTTTGAGTGGGTTCAGGAAAATACCACTTCATTGACACGTGGACTAACGGGGGCAGCATCCACAATAACCTCCATATTTTTGGTACCGATTTATACTTATTTGATGTTACTGTTCAGAGATGTTCTGAAAAACTTTGCTTTAAAAGCTTTTGGGAAAGGTGAAGAAGAGAGCACGAACAAAGTTCATTCGATTATTCTCAAGGTAAAAACTTTGGTTCAAAAATATATCACAGGGGTATTGATGGTGATTGCGATACTTGCTGTATTGGACTCTATCATGTTGACTATCATTGGAGTAGAACACGCCATCTTTTTTGGCGTGTTTGCCGCCATGTTAAATGTGATTCCTTTTGTAGGACCTATAATGGGATCTGTTTTACCCATACTTTATGCCTTGATCACGATGGACTCCCTGTTTTATCCATTCATTATACTCATCGGTTTCTACGTAATACAACTATTTGAGGGGAATCTGTTTACCCCGATGATTGTAGGAAGCCAGGTAAGTATGAATGCATTAGCAACACTATTGCTGATTTTCATTGGGGCACAGATTTGGGGATTGGCCGGGATGATACTTTTTATACCATTAGGGGCCATTATAAAAGTGATCTGTGATGAAATAGATTCTTTGAATCATTTTGGATATCTGTTAGGGAGACCCGCCGATGATAAGAGTGATGAGGCAAGCCTGTTTGCTAAAAAAGTCAGAGCATTTTCTAAAAAGGTCAGGCCTGATAAACAAGAAAGTAAGTAATAATACCCCTCACTAACTGATGTTAGGAAGGGGTATGGTATTTTTGATTAATAAGAGATTAAGAGTACAGTATTTCAGCGCCGTGGCCTTGTGAGATCAACGATTTATATGTTTTGAGCTCTTTTTTCACTTTTTCATCCGTTAGATCTATGGTTTTTTTCTGTTCAGCGGCCATATATGCAGCCTGAACCAGAAATGTAACTTCGGCACCGAATTCGAAATCAAGGAGAGCATTTTTTCCATTCAGAAATGAGTTTACTGCATCCTGAATCTCAGTTGTATATCCATAGAGATCAGCTTCATTAGGAAGAACGGATAGTAATCCTCTGGATGATGTCGATTTTTCAAGGGCTGTTTCTGCATCGGCAACACCTTCTGCTGCTTCATCTCCTATAAAAATTTCAACCGGTGAGATCAATGTATTCACTTCCATTGCATAACCGGGGCCTAAAGCATCCATCCAAAGGCGTAAACCCTGTTTGTCATACATCCACGAATCTGTGAACTGTGCTTTAAGTAACTGTCCTGATTCCGGGTTTTTAAATGTAGCTATACCTGTCGCAAAATCTTCGGCCGGTGTTTTGCTATAATCCACACCAAATTTATCCATTAATTGTTTGCGGTATTTGGGTTGACCCCATTTTAAAAGAGATGTATCGCACTGCATAGATACAGGTTCTAAAAAAGTAGCTGATTTACCTTCAGGTGTTAGAATATGTCTGCCAATTGCGATGCTATGGCATCCCATATCGGATAAAACGCCACCCCCTTGCCGGGTGGGATCCCAGAACCAGGCGTTATGAGGCCCGGCATGTTCCTCTGTACTTCGCGCTAAAGTAAATCCCCCCATTACTTTCTGTTGCGGGCGAAGTTGAACTAGAGCGTTATTAATTGAATTCATGTGCAACTGATTTTCAAAATAGGATGTCAACAGATTTGCTTCCTTGGCTAACTGTACCATTCTTTCAGCTTCAGCGACTGTTCGGCCGAGTGGTTTTTCACAAATCACACCTTTTAATTCGGCACCTTTTTTTACAGCGTCTACAACCTGTTCCATCATCTCAATTCGGGTATAGTTAGGCGAGAGAAGTGCAACGGCATCACAATGATTGCAAAGATCAGCAACGGTTTTATAAAGTTTAGGCTCACCCAGCCCATTTGTTTTTGCATAATCAGCTAAAGAGCCTGCCCCGGTGTGATCGTAAATAGCTGAGATTTCACAATTTCGAACTTGTTTCATGGCAAGTGCCTGAAATTTCGCGATAAAACCGGCACCGATAAATCCTAATTTCAATGTTTTCATATATAAATTTTATTACTATAAATGTTAGAGTTAAGAGTTTATGTAATTGAATTAAAATGATAACGATTTCATCGGGGTACCTTTAAGTACTCATTTATTTTTGTAAAAATCATTTAAATCTGTGTACTAAATAATATTAACAGTAATAAAATTTGCAAATTAAGAATTGCAGATTAAATTTATGATTGACAGTGAATCATGAAGTGCTTAACCAAAACTTAAATACTATGTCATATGTCAAATTCAGAAAATAAATATTTAGATCTGGCACCCTTGTTATTGCGAATAGGGATCGGTATTATTTTTATCATAGCCGGATGGGGGAAACTCAACGGTATTGAAGGAGTAGAAGGATTTTTTGGAGGTTTAGGTATACCACTACCCGGAATCATGGCTTGGGTGGTAGCTATCATTGAATTTGTAGGTGGAATTATGGTGCTTTTGGGAGTCTATGCCCGAATCCCCCATCTTTTATTGGCATGTGTAATGCTTGTTGCACTTTTTACAACTAAACTTGGTGGAGAGTTTAGTGCTGCACGGCTGGATTTGATGCTACTACTTGCAAATCTAGCACTCTTTTTTATGGGTAGTGGCAAATACTCTGTCGATGATAAGCTTACAGGCGGTTAAGAGATCAAATCGGTTCATCAGAAAAAAGCTTTCACATAAATGAAAGCTTTTTTTCTAATCTAAACTACCAGTAATTGAAAGTTCTTTATCGGTAACACCGGCATAGAATACAATGAGTTTCAACGTGCTCTCACCCACACTTTTCCCGGTATGCACGGTGTTCGTAACTTCAGCTAATGCTTCTCCTTTATTTATTAGAAAGGTTCTATTCAGGGTTCAAAGTGTTTTTTCTCTTTTTTAAAATCTTCATCCGACAGCAAACCCTGTTGCCATAATCCTGTAAGATAATCCAATCGATCTAACGTTCCCGGATTTGGATGAACTGGTGGTTTTAGGGTTTCATTCTGTTTTCTTTTGCGAGTTCTTTCTGCAACAGCGGCTTGCAAAATAAGCTCAGAAAGGTTGGATGGATTGTGAATCCCAATCAAATCAATGGATTTAGTTTCTGTTATAAGTATCAGGGTACCATTATTGAATTTTTTATCAATCCATTTTTGTTGAACCTTTATGTCGGTTATGTTTACCAAATCCACTGCTTCCCTATAAGAGTGATCCGATTTGATTATGGATTGGTTCCCGATGATGTAGGTTGTTTTCGACTGTTTTTTAAATCCTAAATAGAGGACAATAAGGCCTATTCCTATCACAGGAACCAAAAGTACTCCTAAACAATACCACCAAAAAAAGGTAGTATGTGATGGTTTTAATTGAATCGTTTTTTCCGGCATCTTACAATTTATATTTAGTTAAGAGTTCAATAATAAAGAACTTATCATAATGCTCACAAATTCAATTAAATTATTGATCATAAGCAGAGAAGTCCATCACCGATTTTTGTTTGGAGAGGCGGAATTTAAAAAAAAATCGATTAGTCATTAATTTTTTAAATTTCTTTCACAAAGAGTTCACAAAAAGATCGTTCTTTTTATGTAACTTATAACGCAAATAGAAAGAGTAAAATCGTTAATAAACGACCATTGAAAGCCTGGAAATATATAGTAGCGATTTGGATGACCGTTGTGATTACAGCCGGTTTTTTAATTCGTATACCCTACATTTCCATTTTAGAGGAATCTGCCAGGAATCTATTTCTGCATGTACCCATGTGGTTTACCATGATGACTGCCTTTTCAATGGCATTTTATTTTAGTGTTCGATACTTAAATGATGAGTCATTGGCTTGGGATAGAAAAGCAGAAACAGCAACAGCTGTTGGATTGGTATTTGGTATTTGTGGTCTTTTAACAGGCTCTTTATGGGCAAGGTTTACATGGGGCACATGGTGGACATTTTCTGAACCAAGAATGAATCTGGCTGCTCTTTCAATGATGATATTTGTGGCATATTTTATCCTCCGTTCAGCTTTTAATGACAAAGAGAAAAGAGCAAAAATATCGGCTATCTACAATATATTTGGAATTACGACGGTGCCTTTTTTGCTTTATATCATACCCAGACAGTTACCCAGTTTACATCCCGGAGCAGATGGGAACCCGGCTTTTAGTGAAATTACAGCTCCTGAATTGCGATTTATATTCTATCCGGCAGTCATTGGATTTATTGGGCTCGCAATTTGGATGATGGATATCATTAACCGATACAAACGAATAGAACAATTGACTTACAACGGTAAATCATGAAATTAACTTTCACGCAAGAATCGTCTCAGTCTGCCGTTGATTCCATATCCAACAGCTATTCTGAAAGATGGGAAGGTTTGGATGGAATCGAAGAGTCCACATCTTTTATCCAATTTATGGGATCAAATGATCTTATATTTGTTGTTTTGGGAGTGAGTCTTATCATATGGTTTGTACTTATTTTCTATATGATTAAAATTGATCGGAATTTGAACAAGCTGGAAAAGAAGATTGAATCAGAAAAAAACGAAACAGATGAAGCCTAAAATTATAATCGGTGTTGTCTCAATTATTGCATTTACATCTCTCCTGATGTACAATTTCGGGAATAGTATCAGTACTTATGTAAATTTTGAAGATGCGGAAAACAGATCGATTTCACATGTAATCGGTTCGTGGGACAAAAACGAAGTGCATGGATTCTCCCGAGAAACCATGCAGTTTTCCTTTTATATGAAAGATCAAGACGGTAACAGTAGACGTGTCGTCTACTCCAAACCCAAACCAAATAATTTTGAACAAGCCACTCAATTGGTTGTGATCGGGGAGATGAGAAACAATGTATTTCACGCAAATGAAATGCTGATGAAATGCCCCTCAAAATATAATGAAAACCCTGAGTTTGAACTTGCAGATTCATAGATTTATCGCGCAGTTATGATAGCAACTATCGGGCATCTTTTTTTAAGTGCAGCTTTTCTGGCATCTTTTTTAGCGATGATTTTATATGCCGTTGCTTCAATAAAGGATAGTAAACAGGCAGAAACTGTTTCTAATTGGCTCTGGGTCGCTAAAGGACTCTGTTTGATAGTTGCATCCGGTGCGCTGGTCTATCTGATTATGAGCCATCAGTTTCAGTACTATTATGTCTGGAACTATACCAGCCTGGATTTAGAGACAAAATACCTATTTTCCGCTTTTTATGGTGGACAAGAGGGCAGTTTTATGCTCTGGATCCTGATCTCCTTTATTGTGGGTCTGGGCCTAATGAAATGGACTCGTAAACCATATAAAGCCCCGGTTCTTTTTGTAATGACCCTTACTCAGTTTTTTCTACTTTCAATGGTAGTCGGGTGGGATTTGGGTTTTACTCAAATCGGCGCATCTCCTTTTCGTACGATCGCTGATGAGATGCCGAATGCGCCATTTATTATGGCAAACCCTGATTTTGTTCCTGCCGACGGGACCGGTTTAAATGATCTACTGAAAAGCCCCTGGATGATGATTCATCCACCCATCATATTTGTTGGATTTTCCATGATGACTGTCCCGTTTGCATTTGCAATTGCATCTCTTTGGACCAAAACATACCATGAGTGGATTCGGCCGGCATTACCTTGGACTCTTGCTGCAAATTTATCTCTCTTAACGGCCATCTTTCTGGGTGGTTATTGGGCTTATGAGACTCTCTCATTTGGGGGTTATTGGGCTTGGGATCCTGTAGAGAATGCTTCTTTAGTGCCCTGGTTAATTGGAACCGCCGGTATTCATGCGATGATAATTCAGCAGAAGAGCAAGCGCGCGCATAAAGCCTCGCTCTTTTTTGCAATTTTGGCTTATGTGAGCATTATTTATCAAACATTTCTGACTCGTTCAGGTGTGCTTGCCGATCAGTCTGTTCACAGTTTTGTAGATCTTGGGTTATACGGACAGTTGTTAGCTTTTATTCTTGTCATAACAATCATGGGGATCGGATTCTATCTTTATAGATACAAAGAACTACCCAGTCCTATAGAGGAGTCCAAGTTTTTAAGCAGAGAGTTTATGACGTTTACCGGATCGATACTCCTGTTTATTTTGGGGTTTGTGATCATTATTGGTACCAGTTCACCGATTATTGGGAAACTATTTGTAAGTAATCCAACGCCGCCCGAAATACAGTTTTATAATAACTGGAGTATGCCAATCGTCATTATAATGGCAATAGCTACCGTTATAGGTCAGTATCTGTTTTGGGAAAAACATACATGGGAAAGTCTTGCAGGAGCAATGATTTATCCGCTACTATTAACTTCTGTGGCAACCGTTTTATCAATTATTATAGGGGATGTAAGGAGTTTATATTATATGATCTATATACTCGCAGCCTGGTTTGCAGTAATTGGAAATGGGACGGTGATAATACAGCTACTGCGTAAAAATCCTAAACTTATTGGGGGAGCGCTGACACATATTGGGTTTGGTGCTCTTCTATTGGGTATAATTGCATCCTCAGTCTATACAGAACCTCTTTTGGATCAACAAACAGCCGCTTACAATCAACGTATTTTAACCGGTGATGTTTTTGATGAAGAGGGGTTTCCGGTTACTCAGAGAGTTGAAATGTTCCAATTGGATATTAATCGGCCACTGTTGGTAAATGAGAAGTATATGGTGACTTATGAAGGTTTTGAATTAAGTGATACACCACGTCCGGGACAACAAAATTATATATTGAAGTTTGAACCCATTGATGGGAGTACGCCTTTTTATATGAATCCGGAGGTCTATCCGATGCTCACTTCATCAACCAGGGATAATATTGATTGGTCTGTTGACCCGCATGTCAGAACCGGAATGTTACAGGATATCTATCTCTATGTGGCAGGTAGTCGGTATGTTGCAAGAGAAAATGAAGAATTAGAGAGAAGAAATAGTACCGAATTTGCAAGTTCAGATAGCAGTAATCAGGAGAATGATATTCAAACCATTGAAATTAAAATGGGAGAAACTATTGATGCAGGCCCCTTCTCATTCACTTTCATGAACTTTATACCGGC
>Ga0136558_1001766_pt1 | contig 10713 bp, 7 predicted proteins | sample AntRauTorckE6833_FD_101391 | JGI IMG/M metagenome (GOLD analysis project Ga0136558, IMG submission 101391) | Saline lake microbial communities from Rauer Islands, Antarctica - Metagenome Torckler E6 #833 | ecosystem: Environmental > Aquatic > Non-marine Saline and Alkaline > Saline | place...
CGAATAATGAGACACGGTGATATTTCCAGCAGTAACGATACCGTCGGCGTGGCGGTGGTGAACTACAAGATGCCGCGGCTGCATACCAAGGCCGAGGTTCTGGACAACGCCCGCAATATTGCGGAGATGATCAAGGGTATGAAGGTGGGGTTGCCGGGCATGGATCTGGTGGTGTTTCCGGAGTACAGCACCATGGGCATCATGTATGACAACGACGAGATGATGGAAACCGCCGCCACCGTACCTGGTGATGAGACGGCCATTTTTTCTGCTGCGTGTCGTGAGGCGAATACCTGGGGTATTTTCTCGCTGACCGGCGAGCGCCATGAGGATCATCCGAACAAGGCGCCTTACAACACGCTGATTCTGATCAACAGTGACGGTGAAATCGTCCAGAAGTACCGCAAGTGTGTGCCCTGGTGCCCGATTGAGGGCTGGTATCCGGGTGATACCACCTACGTGAGCGAAGGTCCCAAGGGTATGAAGATCAGCCTCATCATCTGTGATGATGGCAATTACCCGGAGATCTGGCGGGACTGTGCCATGAAGGGCGCGGAGCTGATTGTACGCTGCCAGGGCTATATGTACCCCGCCAAGGAACAACAGATCATGATGTCCAAAGCCATGGCGTGGGCCAACAACTGCTATGTGGCGGTGTCCAACGCATCCGGCTTTGATGGCGTTTATTCCTACTTTGGCCACTCTGCCCTGATCGGCTTCGATGGCCGCACGTTAGGTGAGTGTGGTGAGGAGGATATGGGTATTCAGTACGCCCAGCTTTCCGTCAGCCAGATTCGCGATGCCCGCAAGAACGACCAGTCCCAGAACCATCTGTTCAAGTTACTGCACCGTGGTTACACCGGCGTGCATGCTTCCGGTGATGGCGACAAGGGCGTAGCGGACTGTCCGTTCGAGTTCTATCGCACCTGGGTAATGGATGCCCAGAAGGCCCAGGAAAACGTCGAGGCCATGACCCGCAAAACCATCGGCACCGCCGAATGCCCGGTGGGTGACCTGCCGGTCGACGGCAAGGAAAAATCCGCAGGGGCTTAAAGCCGGGAGGCGCCAGTGCCGTTTATCAATGAACGGCTGGAAGCCAACCGGGAATCCATTGAAAAGGACCGGGCCGCTGCAGGCCCGGTTCGTGCTTCCCGGTTTCGCTTTGAGCCAGATGCCGTTATGTCCCGCCTGCGGGAAAAGATTGTGGGCCAGGACAAGGCCCTTGCTGCCATGGAAGCCATGCTGGTGCGGGTAAAAGCCGACATCGGCGAGGAAAACCGGCCGCTGGCGGTGAACCTGTTTCTTGGGCCCACCGGTGTAGGTAAAACCGAAACCGTGCGCCTGATTTCCGAGGCTATTCAGGGCAACCGGGATGGCCTGTGTCGCATCGATATGAACACTCTTGCGCAGGAACACTACGCCGCCGCACTGACCGGCGCACCGCCAGGCTATGTCGGCAGCAAGGAAGGCCATAGCCTGTTTGATCTGGACAAGGTGCAGGGGTCATTCAGCAAGCCCGGCATTGTGCTGTTCGATGAAATCGAGAAAGCCAGCAAGGAAGTGGTCCGCACGCTTTTAAACGTGTTGGATACCGGCCGGTTGGTGTTTCCCTCCGGGAACCGGGAGATCGACTTCCGTAACACGCTCATCTTCATGACCAGCAACGCCGGAGCCCTGGAGGCCGAGGCGCACGAACAGCGTTATCAAAAGGGTTGGCGACGCTGGCTAGGGTTATCGCCCGGCAAGGGCGAGACACTTCGCGATGCCGCACTGCGCAAGCATTTCGACCCGGAGTTCCTCAACCGTATTGACCAGATGCTGTCCTTCAACCGTCTAACCGACAACTGGCTGGACGCGCTGCTGGATATCGAGCTTGTTGGCTTGAATCACCGATTGGCTAAAAAACATGCAGAGCTTTCGCTGTCTCCGGAATTGCGCACGGAACTGTGCCGGGGCTATGACGCCCGTTACGGCGCGCGGGAAATGCTGCGGGCGTTTCGCCAGCGCCTGGAGCCGGCGGTAGCAAGGGCGCTGCTGGCGTATCCGAAGTGTCACCGGTTTGAGGCTGGCGCGAAAGGCGGGGAGGTCACCGTCCGCCAATACGTCGAATGACGTAGGTACCGGGGGCATTTCGCGAATACACCGGCGGGGCCGGATTTCGGATAGTAAAGGCATCACATCAATGTGAACGCCAACAATATCGAGGAGCGCCCGTCATGGCTGAAACCATTATCAAGATTGACCTGAACAAGTCCGCCTACGACAACGACAAGATTCATAACCGCTGGCACCCGGACATTCCGCTGGTCGCCACGGTCAAGCCCGGTGATGATTTCATCGTTGAGTGCTATGACTGGACCGGCGGACAGATCAAGAACGACGACAACGCGGACGACGTTCGCGACGTGGACCTGAGCCAGGTGCATTTCCTGTCCGGCCCTATTGGCGTTGAAGGCGCGCAACCGGGCGACCTGCTGGAAGTAGATATAATGGATATCGGCACGTTCGACGAAAGCCAGTGGGGCTTTAACGGCTTTTTCTCCAAGCAGAACGGCGGTGGCTTCCTGACCGAACACTTCCCGGAAGCCCAGAAGAGCATCTGGGATTTCAACGGCATGTTCACCAAATCTCGCCACATCCCCAACGTGGAATTTGCCGGCTTGATTCATCCGGGCCTGATCGGCTGCCTGCCGTCTAAAGACCTGTTGGACACCTGGAACACCCGCGAGGCCGGACTGGTTGCAACCGACCCGGAGCGGGTGCCGGAACTGGCGACCCTGCCAAACGGTGATACTGCACACATGGGACAGTTGAAAGGCGAGGCTGCCAAAGCAGCCGGTGCCGAAGGCGCCCGTACCGTACCGCCCCGTGAACACGGTGGTAACTGCGACATTAAAGACCTTTCCCGTGGCTCCAAGATCTACTTTCCGGTCTACGTAGATGGCGCTGGCTTGTCAGTAGGGGACCTTCACTTCAGCCAGGGCGATGGCGAAATCACCTTCTGTGGCGCCATTGAAATGGCCGGCTGGATTCACATGCGGGTGAACCTGATCAAAGATGGCGTGAAGAAATACGGCATCAAGAACCCGGTGTTCAAGCCCAGCGTGATCAAGCCCCGTTATGACGATTACGTGATCTTTGAAGGAATCTCGGTAGACGAAGACGGCGGCCAGCATTACCTGGACGTGCACGTTGCCTATCGCCAGGCCTGCCTGAACGCCATTGAATACATGACCAAGTTTGGTTACACCAAGGCACAGGCCTACGCCATTCTGGGTTGTGCGCCGGTGGAAGGTCACATCAGTGGCGTTGTGGATATCCCCAACGCCTGTGCAACGCTCTGGCTACCAACGGGCATCTTCGACTTCGACATTAACCCGTCGGCCGATGGACCGAAGAAAATGGTCAGTGGCGGAATGGACGTACCACTGTCGAAAGACAAGGAGTAATCGCTATGCCTGTGTATGACTACAAGTGCCGTGAGCACGGACTGTTCAACACACTGGCGACCATGGAAGACAGCGCCAAGCCGGTGGCATGCCCCACCTGCAAAACGCTGTCGCCCAGAGTGATTGTGTTGCCACCGGAAATTGCCGCCATGGACTCCAACAAACGGGCTGCGCTGGACCGGAACGAGCAGTCCCGGCATGAGCCGGTATTCTCCACCGCCGACCGCCGGGAGAACGACAAAGAGCACAGCCGAAGCTGCGGCTGTGGCCAACCCAAACCCGGCAAGTCAATGCTGTTTTACACCGCCGACGGGAAGAAAATGTTCCCCTCGATGCGGCCCTGGATGATCAGCCACTGATATCAGGTTTTTACACTGTCACGTGTTTGCCCCCTTTTGGGGGCTTTTTTTGCCCGCCTTGTCGCCACCGCTTTTTGTGTATATAGTGTTAAAATCCTTGGTCAGATACCAGATGTAGTGATTATTCTGTAATCAATGCATTTGATATCAGGAATCCGGTGAGAGTCCGGAACTGACGCGCAGCGGTATTGGGGAACGAGCGTGGCACAAAGACACTGGTTTACACCGGGAAGTCGCCACGCAAGGCCGAACCGAAAAGGTTCACGCCCCTGAGTCCGAAGACAGGCCATGGATACAACTGCACCTTCGCGTTCAAAGGGTGAGCAGACCGGTATTTTCTCGTCCGATCCGGGCGGGGTTTGCCCCTGCGTACGCGAAGGTAAAAGGAATCAACGCGTATTCAGGAGAAATTCCATGCCCGCTACTGCTCTGGCTGAAGGCCAGCCTGCATCCCCAACCCAAATCCAAACCGAATCCCTTCAGGTCATCAAACGCAACGGCTCGCTCGTTGGCTTTGATCCGTCCAAAATCAGCGTCGCCGTCACCAAGGCCTTTCTGGCCGTGGAAGGCGATGCCGCCGCCGGTTCCGCCCGCATTCATGATTCCGTGGAACGGGTTACGGGGCAGGTTATCCAGGCCATCAGTCGCCGCCTGAAAGCCGGTGGAAAAGTTCATATCGAAGACATTCAGGACCAGGTGGAACTGGCGCTGATGAGGGCCGAGGAGCAGAAAGTCGCCCGGGCGTACGTGCTGTACCGGGAAGAACACGCCCGTGAGCGGGCGCGGAATGAGCCGGTGGAAGCCCACCCCTCGCTCACCATCAAAAAGGCCGATGGCAGCGTGGCACCCCTGGACCTGGGCCTGATGAAGCAGCAGGTAGAGCAGGCCGCTACCGGGCTGGACGGCATCGACGGTAAATCCCTTGTGGAAGGCGCCGTGCGCAACTTGTACGACGGCATTGCCGAGGAAGAAGTGCTATCAGCGCTTGTCATGACGGCCCGTGGCCGCATCGAACAGGAACCGGACTACAGCGCGGTTACTGCCCGCCTGTTGCTGGAACAGCTGCGGATGGAAACCGCCACCGCACTGAACTTGCCCCTGCATCTGCCGCTGGCGGAGGTCTATCCCCAGGCCCTGACCGCCTTTATCCATCAGGGTATCCAGTACGACCTGCTGGACGAGGCCATGGCGGCCTATGACCTGGAACGCCTGGGCGCCGCCCTGAAACCGGAACAGGATTTCCAGTTCGGCTTCCTGGGCCTGCAGACCCTGTACGACCGCTATTTCATCAACTGGAAAGGCGACCGCCTGGAGCTGCCGCAGGTGTTCTTCATGCGGGTGGCCATGGGCCTGGCTTTGAAAGAAGACGACCCCAACGCCCGCGCCATCGAGTTCTACAACCTGCTGTCGTCCTTCGACTACATGGCCAGCACACCCACGCTCTTCAACAGCGGTACCCAGCATTCCCAGCTGTCCTCCTGCTACCTGACCACGGTGCAGGACGATCTGGAAGGCATTTACGGCGCCATCCGCGACAACGCCATGCTGTCGAAATGGGCGGGCGGCCTGGGCAATGACTGGACGCCGGTGCGCGCCATGGGCTCCCATATCAAGGGCACCAATGGCAGCAGCCAGGGCGTGGTGCCGTTCCTCAAAGTGGTGAACGACACCGCCGTGGCGGTGAACCAGGGCGGCAAACGCAAGGGCGCGGTTTGTGCCTACCTGGAAAGCTGGCACCTGGACATTGAAGAGTTTCTGGAGCTGCGCAAGAACACCGGAGATGAACGCCGCCGCACCCACGATATGAACACCGCCAACTGGGTGCCGGACCTGTTGATTGAGCGCATGCGCGAAGACAAAGACTGGACCCTGTTTTCACCCAACGATGTACCGGATTTGCACGACCTCTGCGGCAATGCCTTCCGTGAACGCTACGAGCATTACGAGGCGCTGGCGGAGCAGGGCGAAATCCCGCTGTTCAAGATCATCTCCGCCAAACAGCTCTGGCGAAAAATGCTGACCGTTCTGTTTGAAACCGGCCACCCCTGGATCACCTTCAAGGACCCCTGCAACCTGCGCTCGCCGCAGCAGCACCGGGGCGTGGTGCACAGCTCTAACCTGTGTACTGAAATCACCCTCAATACCAGTGCCGATGAAATCGCCGTATGCAACCTGGGCTCCATCAACCTGGCGGCTCACATCCGCGATGGCGAACTGGATGTGCAGCGGCTGGAGCGCACCGTAAACACCGCGGTGCGCATGCTGGATAACGTCATCAACATCAACTACTACGCCGTGCCCCAGGCGAAAAACTCCAACATCAAGCACCGCCCGGTAGGTCTGGGCCTGATGGGTTTCCAGGACGCCCTCTACAAACTCAACCTGCCCTACACCAGCCCGGAAGCGGTGGAATTTGCCGACCTGTCCATGGAGCAGATCAGCTACTTCGCCATCCGCGCGTCAGCGACCCTGGCCGGTGAGCGGGGTGCTTATGAAAGCTACGAGGGGTCACTGTGGCAGCAAGGCATTCTGCCCCTTGATTCAATAAATCTGCTGAAAGAAAACCGCCGTGATGGCGAGTTGTCGGTCAACACCAGTAGCCGTCTGGACTGGACTCCGGTACGGGAACTGATAGCCAAGAACGGCATGCGTAACAGCAACGTCATGGCCATCGCGCCCACGGCCACCATTTCCAATATCGTGGGCGTGGCCCAGTCGATCGAGCCGGCGTATCAGAACCTGTTTGTGAAATCGAACCTGTCCGGCGAATTCACCGTGGTGAACCCCTCACTGGTGCGTGACCTCAAGGCCGAAGGCCTGTGGGACAACGTGATGGTCAACGACCTGAAATACTTTGACGGCAGCGTGCAGCAGATTGACCGCATTCCTGACGTTCTCAAAGCCCGCTACGCCACAGCGTTCGAAATTGACGCCCGCTGGCTGGTAGAAGCCGCATCCCGACGCCAGAAATGGCTGGACCAGGCCCAGAGCCTAAACCTGTATATGGCCCAGCCCAGCGGCAAAAAGCTGGATGACCTGTACCAACTGGCCTGGGAACGCGGCCTGAAAACCACCTATTACCTGCGCTCCCTGGGTGCTACCGGCGCCGAGAAGAGTGCCCCGGTTGCCGCGCCACAGCCCCAGGTGTGCTCCATAGATGAGCCCGACTGCGAAGCCTGCCAATAATTGAGGAAACTGAATCATGCTTAACTGGGACGACGAACCAAAAACATCATCTGAACCCGCAGCCACCGGCGCACCAGCCCCGGTGAACGTTGACGACAAACGTGTGATCAACGGCAACACCGACATCAACCAACTGGCGCCGTTCAAGTACCCCTGGGCCTGGGAGTACTTCATGAACGCCAACAAAAACCACTGGACCCCGCTGGACGTCAACATGGCCCAGGACGTCCACGATTATCACCACCGTCTGAACCCGGCGGAAAAGCACGTGTACGAAAACGTGCTGGCGTACCTGACAACCTCCGACATCCTGGCCATGCGCAACATTGGCCTGGCGGTTATGGAGAAAATGAGCGCGCCGGAGCTGCAGATCTACCAGGCCCGCCAGGTGTATGAAGAAGCCATGCACACCTGGGCCTACCAGCACTGCATCGAAACCCTGAACCTGGACCAAAGCGAAATCTACAATCGCTACCGGGTAGTGCCCGCCATTAACGGCAAAATCCAGATGGCCAATCGCCGCCTGGACGCGGCCATGCGCTCTGACATGAACCTGCGCAACAAGGACGACCTGCAGGAATTCATTATGTCCTACCTTTTCTTTGCAGCGGTGTTTGAGGGAACCTGGTTCTACAACGGCTTCAGCCCGATCTTCGCCCTGCAGCGCCGGGGCCTGATGCGCGGCACTGGCGAACAGCTTCAGTACATCCTGCGGGACGAGGCTATGCACTTTTCATTCGGCCTGAAAGTGGTGAATCAGATCATCGAAGAAGAAAACATCACCCTGGACCCCAGAGCCGTTAGCGAGATGTGGCAAGAATCGGAAGCGGCGGAAATTGCCTACGCCAACTACATTCTGCGGGACCCGATCCTGGGCTATTCCGCCGAATACCACAGCGAACAGTTCCGCTTTGTGGCCAACCGAAGGGCACGCACGGTCGGCTTGGAAGAGCCTTTCCCGGGGGCAAAAAACGTCTCGCCCTGGCTAGACGAGCAGGCGACCATGCGTAAGGAGAAGAACTTCTTCGAAACGCGTGTGATCGAATACCAGACCGGCGCGCAGCTGGAGTGGTGAAGCCGAAACCGGAATGAACAGGCCAGGCCACTAGCCCAACGGACTGCGCACCCCGGCAAAGCCCTGGCCCAGCACATGGGTATAGATTTGCGTGGTACGCAAGTCCGCATGGCCCAGTAAATCCTGAACCGTGCGGATATCGTTGCCCCGCTTCAGGAGTTCTGTGGCGAAGGTGTGTCGGAAGGTATGGCAGCCTGCGGGCTTGCCGACTCCAGATTCAGCGACAGCCGTCCTTACGGCCTTCTGGACAGAACTTGTGTGGATATGATGTCGCACGGTTTTGCCCATGTCGTTCTTACTGAGGTTGTTTGAAGTGAACAGCCATTGCCAGTCCAAAGACGTACTGGCGCCCGGATTCTTGCGGTCGAAGGCAAACGGAAGGCTCACCGGTGTCTGGAAAGAGAGCTCCTTTTCCTTCCAGCCCTTTCGAACCAAGGCAATATGACGTTCAAGCTCTGAAATCAGGCTTCCCGGCATAAGCGTTGTTCTGTCTTTTGCGCCCTTTCCATCCCGAACGATGATGATCTGATTATTGAAATCGATATCCTTCACCCGTAACCGGCATGCCTCGGTAACACGCAGGCCAGAGCCGTACATTAGCGATGCTAGAAGACGATAGGGAGATGCGAGTTTTCCGATGATGCTCATGGCTTCATCATGAGAAAGCACAACGGGCAAGCGCTTTGGCTTCTTTGAACGAATGACTGAACCAATTTCCCCTAAAGGCTGATCCAGAACCTTGTTGTAGAGAAACACCAGCCCGTTTAGCGCTTGAGCCTGAGTGGCAGCGGCTACATTACGATGAACCGCAAGCCAGGTAAGAAATTCGTTTACCTCTCTCGGGCCCATATCTTTGGGATGCTTCATTTGATGGAAGCGGATAAAAAAACGGATCCAGTACCAATACGATTTTTCCGTGCGAATACTGTAGCGATTAACGCGAATAATGGCGCGAACCCGATCCCGAAGGCGTGGTTGATGCTGAGTGCCGTCCAATTTGGCTTCTCCTTTAACTGTATAAATATACAGTATTATTGTTTGCGTAGAATAAGGAAGTCAAGCGATTACGTGGAGACCCTGGAATAACTAAGCTAAGCTATTGTTAAATTTGAGACTTGAGACCGTAAGGCATGACAGCGAAGTGGGGTTATCGAGAACGCACTTTTTTGCAATATCGTGGAATTCGGTCTAGTTGCTGTTAGCTGGTAGTGCCTTGGTCTTTTTTGGTGGCTGTGTGCCAGTGGCCTTGGCCGAAAATGGGTAGCAAAACCGGCAATGTTCGGTGGTTCGCCAAGGCCGTCAGAATCCGCGTCTTGCTTGCAGCTCAATTGGTCGCAGGTGTTGGTATAAAAATCGGTGCTCGCCTTGTGGGGCCGTCCGCCGGAAATTGGTTCTGGATCTGCTAATCTCAAGTTCAGGTTCGTTCACCGCTTTATTGGCGGTGGTTTCAATCACAGTGCATCGGCGGTTTCCGGTGCAAGGGCAGCAGAGTAGGCCGTCGTGTTGGTAGCCAGGGATCAGGTTTCACAGTTACCCCCAGCTAACCAGTCGCTCAAGTACGTTCTGGCCCGATGGGCCTACACCGGACGGCTTTCAGCCGCCGCTTAGCTTCGCGTTATAACTGATTTCATCATCTATGCTAAAAAAATTTACTACAATAATATTGTGTACACTCCTCGCATCATGCAGCGAATCTGAATCATCCTTAGGTGAGCCAACAGATTGGTTCGTAAACCCTGAGTCAAGATATGGCATTAAGTATGAGGATCCACATATTGATCATTACAGTGTCATTGGCACAGAAGGTGATAAACTTCACTCACTGTATCTCAGACCAATAGGTTTGCATTTGGAAATTCCAAAACAACACCTTATTCTTGTTGCCCACCCATATATGCCATGGGCCAAAGAAATTTGGGATAAAGCTACTTTACAAGTCCTTCTACCTGATTTTGAGCATAGAGACGAACATAACAAATCAAAATTCTCAGAAAAGCACAGCACAGAAGTAATAATTTATAGAATCGGTTTTTTGTCAAGAGACAGTACTTTTATTGGAATAGCCGCAGGAGATAAGTACTTAAAAGTAAAAAGCCAAAAATTCGAAAACCTGATTGCATATAAAAATCATAATAAATATGGTGATCAGACAGATATGGATATATCAAATCGATCGCCGAACCTATTTATGGTTGAAAAGGATTATATGTCGACTCCAGCTGGAAACCCTATTTTTATTAAGTGCGGTACTTATTGGGGTGGCTCACGTTTTGACGTTACAGGTTGCAGAGGTAGTTTTGTTATCCCTCGTGATAGGTGGCCAAAGGAAGAAATTATTAAATTTGGAGGAACTAGGGGGGTAGAGGTAACATATGAGTTTAGCTCGAAATATCTTTATATGTGGGAAGATATCCATAAAAAAATAATTTCGTTAACGCAGTCTTATATAAAGAATCCTGAAATTTTGTTATAACAATCTCATCCAAGCGACCGCATTCTGCGGCGCTTGATGAGAGCGTTATAAGCCAAGGCTCCGGTATTTTTTTGGTGGTTGAGTGCACAGGCCTTGGCGGGAAACTGGGTGATGGTTTACGGTTTCGTGCCACAGCCAAGGCCAGAAACATCGTCGCCCAATCTGGAAGCC
>Ga0136558_1001768_pt1 | contig 10707 bp, 8 predicted proteins | sample AntRauTorckE6833_FD_101391 | JGI IMG/M metagenome (GOLD analysis project Ga0136558, IMG submission 101391) | Saline lake microbial communities from Rauer Islands, Antarctica - Metagenome Torckler E6 #833 | ecosystem: Environmental > Aquatic > Non-marine Saline and Alkaline > Saline | place...
AAGAATTTTAATCCCAACAGCTGGTACGGCACTTCGAAATTTAAGAACGCTTCTTCGAGCGATCGTGATTGAAAGTTTGTTCGATACAGTACGGCAATAGAAGATGGGTCGGCGCCATCTTTGATGAGTTCTTGAGCGGTAAGTGCGATGTATTCCGCTTCGTCGTAACCGGTCATGGCTGCGTAGAGCGTAATCTTCTCCCCGGTCTCGTTGCTGGTAAAGACATTCTTGTCGACGCGGTTTTGGTTCTTCTTAATAATTTCATTGGAAGCTGCGATGATAGTACCGGTCGAACGATAATTTTCTTCGAGCAATATTGTGGTTGCTCGCGGGAAGTGTCGTTCAAACTGCAAGACATTCTTGATGTCGGCACCGCGCCAAGAGTAGATGTTTTGGTCGATGTCCCCTACTACACATATATTGTGCACATCTCCGGCCAAGAGTTCCGCAATACGAAATTGCACTTTGTTGGTGTCTTGGTACTCATCAACATGAATATATTTATAGCGTTTGGTGAGGGTTTCCCGGACTGGTGGATGGTCTTCAAGTAAACGAAGTGTCTTGGCGAGTAAATCGTCAAAATCAAGCGCTTGCTCGTTTACGAGTATCGCTTCATATTTTTCCCACACTTCTGCCGCCACTTGCTCCGGATAGGAGTTCGCAGCGTCTTTAAAATCGAGCAACGTCATCGCGTCTCCTTTGGCGCGAGAAATAATCGACAGCATTTTTCTCGGCTCAAATTCTTTTGGATTGTAGTTCGCTTTTTCAATTGCTTGTTTCACCGCCTTCTGGCTATCGCTGCGATCATAAATAACAAAGTGCCGGCGCAACCCCAAGGTTTGGTGAAACTCACGAAGTAACCGCACGCCTAACGAGTGGAACGTAGTAACGACGGGTTGACTATCAATCACTGCCCGGTCAGAAGGGGGGTATTTTTCTGTGAGCTGAGTGACCCGTTCGCGCATTTCTTTGGCTGCTTTGTTCGTAAAAGTTACGGCAAGAATATTATGTGGCGCTGTGCCTTGGTGAATAAGATGCACAATACGGTGGGTAATGACTCGGGTCTTTCCTGAACCAGCTCCAGCCAGCACCATCAGTGGTCCGTCGATATGTAACACTGCTTGCTTTTGTGGTTCGTTCAGACTTTCGAGGTATGGGATGTTTTCTGACATGTGTGGCACATAATAGCATGGCGAGTTTTGAGTCAAAAATTGCAGCTCAAGTACTACGGACAACCGGAGTATCTTTTAGCAAATACGGAAGGGGTATATGAGGGATAAAAAACTTTAGTACACGAAACAAGGTAGGTCAATAGGTAATATACGGCTATAGTACTCTGTATTTTGCGTAATACAATAGTTTGCGTGAAAAGTGTATTTCGTCAATTGTGTTGTGTCGATGCTCTAGTAGAATACTCCTCGTACCCAAATTGGTGCGTCAGGAGGTAATACAACCCTCCACTTCTGATTTATTTCTGTTCACGAAAGCACTGCGGCGAGGCCATAAACACAGACGTATAAAACCTACTACACAAGAGGCCGACGAAAACTCTGGGAGACCAGGCAGTCAGCTACCTATACAGACACCGATAGCCCGGTCAAAGAAAATGGCTTGGCTCTTAAGTGAGGGATTGCTTGCTACGCTCGCAATCGCTATTCCTTTGTCTGCGCACGCCGGAATACTGACACATTTTTTTCATACTGAAGAAGTCGCAGCTGTCACCCCAATTGAATTAGTTAGTTATTCAGCTACTGATACGCCGTTATTAACTGCGCTGCAAAACCCCAACCCAATGGGGGCACGTGGCGGATCCGAGGTGCAGGTAAAAGATGACGTACTGGTTTCATCTGGTCCGGTCGGAGCCGATGTAATGGCTGAGCAAAAAACCTACACGGGAGAAATTCGGGTGTATACGGTTCGCGAGGGCGATTCCCTTTCACAGGTAGCCGAAATGTTTGATGTGACAACTAATACCATAATGTGGGCCAATGACCTCAATCAAGCGAATGAAATCCAACCAGGAGACTCACTGGTGATTTTGCCAGTAGCGGGAGTGAGTCATGTGGTGAAAAGCGGTGATACGTTGAGTACCATTGCAAAAAAATATGATGCTGACGCAGAAGAGATTCTCGCGTTTAATCAGATGTTCGAAGATGACGAGCTCTCTGTTGGTTCAACTCTAATTATTCCGGGTGGAGCGATTCAGGCGCCAGTGCGTTCTACAGTGCAGGCACAGCCGGTGAGTGTTTCCGGAGCGGTGGCAGCGAGTACTGGATTTTCTCATCCTGCTCCGGGAGCAGTGAAGACTCAAGGTATTCACGGATATAATGCGGTAGACCTTGCAGCAGGCCCAGGCTCATCCATTCGGGCTGCCGCCGCCGGAGAAGTGATTGTGTCTAAAGCGACGGGATGGAACGGTGGGTATGGTCAATATATTGTGATCCGTCATGCCAGTGGTGCGCAAACGCTCTACGCTCACCTCTCATCAAATGCTGTGGGAGTTGGAAACTATGTCTCGCAAGGAGAAGTGATTGGCGGTATGGGGAATACCGGTCGGTCAACGGGGAACCACTTGCACTTTGAAGTCCGCGGTGGAAGAAACCCATTCTAACTAAGTGCGTCCGAGCACAGTAAATAAAAACAGCGAACCTAACCAGATTGCTGTTTTTTTGACTAGATACTGATTCGATACTGCAGCGCCTCTAGTACGTGAGCTGGTGTGATGTCTGGGTCATCGCCCAAATCAGCAATAGTGCGCGACACTTTAATAAGCCGATGGTAACTACGCGGTGAGAGGTTGAGTTTTTCGCTCGAGAGTTTCAGTACGTCCTTCACTTCAGGAGACAGGGCAATGTACTGCTCTACTTCTCGTGCACTGAGACTACTGTTGCTTACTTGTTTTTGACGGGCAGTTTGTAATGCTCGGGCAGCCCGGATGTTTGTCCGGGCTGGTCCAGTTTCGTCTACTTTACTCGGCAGTGCCGTGAGTGTGTCGTACGGCACGTGTGGCACTTCAATCCATAAATCAATTCTATCTAAAATTGGTCCGGATACTTTGTTTTTGTAGGTTTCTTGCATTGCTCGAGCTAAGTCTATTGTGCCATCTTCACTTCCCCGGTATGGATTCAATGCGGCAATCAAAATAAAATCAGCTGGAAATTCAGCAGTCCCCGCAACTCTGGAAATACTCACCACTCGATCTTCAAGTGGTTGACGTAAGGCATCGAGTGAACGTCTTTCAAACTCGGGAAACTCATCCATAAACAGTACTCCATGGTGAGCGAGGGTCACTTCCCCGGGCTTGGGATTGGTGCCACCGCCCACCAGTGAAGTGTGAGAAGCAGTGTGGTGTGGTGAACGAAACGGTGGTCGAGTGCTAATCGCGTAGTCGCTGTTGGCTAAGGAGTGAATGCGAGTTACCGCCAACGCTTCCTCTCGGGTGAGCGGCGGCAGTAGGGCACGCAAGGCTCGAGCTAGCATGGTCTTGCCGGTACCAGGTGGTCCAACGAGCATGACATTATGCCGACCAGCTGCAGCAATCAGTAGTCCCCTTTTAGCACTTTCTTGCCCTTTAATATCCTCCAAATTAATCGTGCTTTCAAACCAATCTTCAGCAATGATTGTTTCTGGTTGGGGCTCAATTCGCTTTTGGGTGATTTGGTCTGTCGGCAGTTGTATATGCTCAATTACCTCAGTCAGACTGAGTGCAGGAATCACATCAATTCCTTCGATGAGCGCCGCTTCTTTGGCATTCTCTTGGGGCACAATAATCTCCGAGTACCCGTTGTCTTTGGCTACTTGTGTGCAACTCAGAACACCTCGAACTGGTCGCAGATTACCGTCTAAACCGAGTTCACCAACAAATACTCTGGAGACCGTATCTGTAACAATCTCTTGCGCTGCGAGTAAGTATGCGATGGCGATAGGCAAGTCAAACAGGGGGCCTTCTTTTTTGAGGTCAGCTGGAGATAAGGAGATAACAATTTTCTGGTTCTGTGTTTTTGGTGATGCGTAGCCTGAGTGTTTTATCGCACTCCCGACGCGGTCTTTTGATTCATCAACAGCTTTTCCGGCGAGACCGACCACAGAAAACGCGTGGAGTCCACGCGAGATATCTGCTTCAATTGTAACGATGGTGCCGTGAAGAATATTCGGCTGCACAGTGGACACATGAGCAACGATACTCATATTACTATTTCAGTTGAAGCTGGATTACGGCAAACCCCCTGCTCTTCTGCAGAGTTCGATTGCTTCCCATAGATATGTTTTTCATACGAATGATTACTCAGCAAAGCTAGTAGTTACTATGTGAGTGAAGGTTCCTCGTGAGTCAGTAACAATCGCGGTGTTTTCTGAGACGATTCCGTATACGGCCAGGACTGTTCCGGCAGAAGTCGTAAGTACCCGAACATCAATATTTTCAATCCGTTCATCGGTAAACGTCAGATTATTTAATTGTGAAATAGGATACAGTGCGCTGAGGTCTGCAGCCAATGTCTCTTCCCAGGCTAAGAGCCCACCGAGCACGGTGTCGGTGTCGGTAAACGTAAATACAATAACAGGAGCAGAGTTTCCTACATGAGCGAATCTCAGGTCAGTCAGTGACTGCGTAAAGCTTGGTAACACAGTAAATTCTAGAGCATTAATTAACATGGCTGGTGGGACTATTTGTCCACTGGGAAGAAATAGTTGAGTATCAATGTAGTCGCCTTCTGATGCGGTATCTGCTTGCAGTGGGATGTCAGAAATAGAATTCATCTTGGCCACGGTCACTTGATTAGCTGTAGCAGAATCTAAGTATAAAGTGGTGTCAGTAGGTACTGGCGCATCAGTCGAAACGAAGTATTGAAAGACAGTTTTTCCAATAAAGAATATCGCGATCACCACAGTCAATCCCGCGAGCACACTAATGGCCAAGGTATTCGTACTGAGTGTCTGAAGAGTAATTTCCCCAGGCTCCTCTATGGCCTTATCTTCAGTGAGAGATTCTGGTTCTGGTTCTGGTTGTGGAGGACGAGGAATCGGTTCTGTTTTTGGTGGAGCTGGCGGAGTTTCGTGGACTGGTTCCTCAACTGGAGCTGGCGGAACTGGAGGTGTTACCGACTTAGGAGCTTCGGGTACTGGAGTAGTTTGTGCTTGCTTCTTAAACTCAACAGCAACATTATGCGGACCGTCCACGACAGTGTCTTCTTCAGGAGACTCCAGCAGACTGAATCCAGGGTCTGTGTACGGTGACCAACTAAGGTCGCTTTCGCCCGGTTGTTCTTGTTTGGCGTTTTCTACGAGTTTCTGACGTTGCTTAATTTTTGCTCGCAGTTCAGCAGAGTCAGCAGTAAAGATTGAGCCGCTTTTCGACGTAGCTCGTTGAATGATCCCTTTTCTTCTTTGGGTGTCTGGGACTGTATATACTGGGGCTTTTTTCTTTCGAGAGAAACTAAGAGCTTTGAACCACGATTTCAGTGAGGCGCCAATTTCTTTAAACAGATGAAAGTTTCCACCTTTCGTGTCAGTGATAACCTCAGAATCATAGCCAATGTTTGCCCGGGACGGTTTTTTTGAATTTTTGTTGACAGTGATTTTCGGGACAATCTTCTTCTCTGGTTTCTTGGCGGGTACCTTCGTATTTTTTGCAACTTGCTTGTCGACTTTTTGCTTGAGTTCATGAAAAGCTGGTATTTTTGTCTGGGGGCGCTCAGAGTGTTGTGTATCAGATTGTTTCTCCGTTGGAGATGATTTTTTTGGGACTACAATTTTTGGCTCAACGTGAGTCGTCTGTTGTGGTGCTTGCGCATACCCAGGTGGCGGTGTCGGTATTTTTGTGTCTTCCTGATTTTGGTCCGCAGAAGAACCGTCAGGTGTGACGGGTTTGTTTTTTCCTCTGGCAGCTTCCAAGTCTCCCGCAAACGTTCGGATACCTGGATGCGGCTTCGCATTCTCTTCACTCATTACTACTAGTATGGCATGAAATTGAAGAAATACTGGATTAGTTTTTCACTGTTATTGCCAGCGTTTACGGTTCTATTTTTCCATTTGTGAAATCGGGATTTATTTGCTTGATCGAAAGTCCGATTTTTCCGTTCTCAACCTTAGATACTACAACCGAAACTGTATCTCCTGCCGCGAGTATCCCATCCAATGATTCTAGGTGGAACGGAGCAACTTCAGATATATGAATCAATCCTTGGTTGTAGGCATCGAGTTTTGCAAACGCGCCAAATGCGGTGATATTCAGAATAGTTACATCAAGTTTCTCCCCTACTTCGTACACTTTGGTTAATTGGGTGATTTGGTTGGCTGCCGTTTGTACGGTGTCGTTACTGCCGGTAATAAATACCGCCCCGTCATCTTCAATTGTTATGTCTTCAACTCCAGCTTGTTCTTTTATGAGATTAATCGTTTTTCCTCCGCTACCAATCACTAACCCGATTTGTTCTGGGAGTATGTGCAATACGATAATCTGTGGTGCTCGGGGAGAAATAGTTTTTCTGGCAGTAGGAATTGCTTGGGTCATCGTGTCGAGAATATGGAGTCGAGCGACGCGAGCTTTTTCTAATGCTTCGGTTAGTATTGTGATTTTTATTCCGGATACTTTTACATCCATTTGGATCGCGGTAACTCCGTGCGTGGTGCCAGCCACCTTAAAATCCATATCACCAAATTCATCTTCTGGTCCTTGGATGTCGGTGAGCAGTACATACTTGTCGTCTTGTATCATGACGCCCGATGCGATTCCGGCCACGGGACGTTTGATGGGCACTCCACCATCCATCAAGGCCAGAGTTGACGCACAGACCGAACCCATGGAGCTTGAGCCGTTACTCGCAAGCGTCTCTGATACTAAGCGAATCGTATACGGAAATTCAGATTGTGTAGGGATGACCGGAAGCAGTGCTTTCTCAGCCAGTGCGCCGTGCCCGATCATTCGACGGTTGAAACCGCTGACTCTCCCCGTTTCTCCGACAGAGTACGGTGGAAAGTTGTAGTGATGTAAAAAGTGTTTTTTGTGTTCAGGCAATGCAATAGAATCAATGAGTTGTGCTGAGTCGGGTCCACCCAGAGTCAGTGCTGAAAAAATGTGAGTTCCTCCGCGGTAAAAAATACCTGAACCATGGAGAACCTCGGAGACTCCGCCGGCTTGCGCGTAGAGTTCCCGTACCTGGTCCATCGCTCTGCCGTCTGCGCGCAGACCATCTTCGATAGCCCCTTTGTGTAACTGCTCATCAACTTGCTGCTGGAAATAGTAGTTGGCGATTTCTTCAGGTACGCCGGCACTAGTACCAGCTATGAGAAATTCTTTTTTCAGGGTGGTGATATGAGCTGTTCCGGCTGTGTTTGAAAAAAGCGTTTGCGACAGCTTGTCAGCAAAAGAATCAACGAAGAGTTTGTGGAGTGTTTCCGGTACGTGCCAAGACGTGTCTGAGATTTTTTCTTTTCCTAAAGCAGATACAATCTGTTTTTGCCAGTCTTCGAGCTGAGTATGAATTTTTACTGCGCTCTTGAGAGCTGACGCGATGTCCGCTTCATCTACTTCCAGAGCAGCTGTTTCAATCATATTGATAGTGCTGTCTTTTCCGCAAGCAAGCACGTCTAAGTCGAGTTCGGCTTCAGCTCTTTGTTCTTGATTCGGATTGATGAGTATTTCTTGAGTGGTCCGATCTCGACCAATACGTACTGCACCCACGGGACCTCGCCACGGAATATCAGACACAGCCAGTGCGAGCGATGAGCCAATGACTCCCATAACATCAGGATCAGCATCTCCCATCGCCAGTACGCTTACTACTACCTGCACGTCCGTACGAATTTGTTGATTGAAGAGTGGTCGGATTGTTCGATCAATAATTCTCGCGCTGAGAATTGCCTGGTCACTGGGCCTTCCCTCCCGACGCATAAAGCGACTGCCTAAAATTTTTCCGGCGGCGTAAAACTTTTCTTCGAATTCTACTGAGAGAGGAAAATAATTCTGTCCAGTATTTTCTCGCTTGCTCATCACTGTAGTAACTAGAATTGTCGTTCCTACACATTTCAAAATTACTGACCCATTTGTTTGAGCGGTGAGGTCAGAAAATTCTGCGGTGAGAGTTTTTCCGGCGATGTCAGTAGTGAAGGTTTGTGTTTTCATGAGTGGGTTTGTATCAGTCGAGCGTGAAGAGAAATTATATTTTGATGAGTGGCATAAAATTTCTGGTCACACTTGGCTTCAGTTGTTAATAGATTGAGAATAGCAAAACCCGCGACAATCACAAAGTGATTGTCGCGGGTTTTTCATCGTGCTGCTTAGAGTAAATCTGTGTCTGTGCCAACGGTACTAATCGAACTCGCTGAGCCACTATCAGACTTCTTCTTGCTATTGGTCGGAGCTTTCTTTCGAGGTGACTGCTTTCGTCCGCCCTTTCGTGATGGACGATATCCAATCAGAAATTTCTTCGGGTCATCATCGAGGTCGATGAAGTCGTCGAGCACAGCTCGCAGACCAGAAGAAGATGAGCGACCAAAAGTGATGGCTTCTACTTGGCAGCCGAGACTTTTCACGTATTCCACGCAAGGAATAAAATCACCATCTCCGGTGGCGAGGATAATCGCGTCAACCTTATGGGCTGCTTTGATAGCATCAACTGCCATCCCGACATCCCAGTCGGCTTTCTTCGCTCCTCCGTAAAATATTTGTAAATCCTTGGTTTTGATTTCAATACCAATTTTCTCCATAGCTTCAAAGAAGGCGGACTCTTCTCCACTCTCTGTGTTCACTACGTATGAAACAGCACGAATCAGTTTACGACCCTGCACAGCAGCGTCTACTACTGCGCCGAAGTTTACTTTTGCTTTGTATAAATTTTTTGCACTGTGATACAGATTCTGTGTATCAATGATTACCGCGACTCGTTGGTCGGGATGTCGGATTACTCCCATATATTGTTTTTATTTAAATTAGGTGTGTGAGAAACTACTGTTCCTCAATTATGTAAAACGCCTTCGCACCCTTTATCATATAGCTATTGCGCCTAATAAACAATCGCTTCCAGATAGGAAGCGATTGTTTGTGAAACGCCTCGTGCTTATCGCTTGAGACCAAGTTTCTTGATGAGTTCCTCGTAGGCTTTCTCATCTTTTCGAGCCAAGTACTTCAGGTGCTTGCGGCGATCTGCCACCATCTGAAGGAGACCTCTTCGTGAGTGAAAATCTTTCTTGTGCTTCCGAAGATGCTGAGAAAGTTCTTCAATCGATCGAGTAAGTAACGCTACTTGAGCTTCTGGCGAACCAGTGTCATGATCGTGACGTTGTGTCTTTTTGACTTCGTTATCCTTAATTCTTTTAGATAGCATGGTTTGTATATTAGTTACGCAAGAGGTCGTGTAGATATCCGCTCTGCATAAAGCGTGCGGCACCACCGTAGTGCGGTCGATAACCTGCGAAGGTTCCTGCTATCATAGCATATTTCCCGGAAAAATCAAGGTTCCTCAGTACCGTGTAACGAATGTCCATAGTTGCTATACTAGTTCCATATGACTCTTATGGAACTGAAAACTCAATTCTTGGAGTACCTCGAGATTGAGCGGGGGAGAAGTGTGAAGACCGTTGAAAACTACGATAGGTACTTGCAGCGCTTCTTCGAATTCACTAAAGGCAAAACTCCCGCTGACCTCACCGAAGAACACGTCCGAACATTTCGGCTACACCTCAATCGACAGCCGGGCACAAAAGTGGGAGGACGTATCGAACCCATGAAACGTCGCACTCAAAATTATTACCTCATCGCCGTTCGAGCGTTCTTGAAGTTTTTGCGTAAGCGCGGCATTGAGTCGTTGAACCCCGAACGTATCGAGTTGGCCAAAGTCCCCGAGCGTTCCTTGGATTTAATTTCTTCTCCAGAATTGAAACGTTTGCTTCAAGCGCCCGACACAAAGACCCTCGAAGGAAAACGAGACAAAGCAATCTTAGAATTATTTTTCTCAACCGGGTTGCGTATTTCTGAACTGACCAATTTGTCTATTGATGATGTTGATCTTACCCGTGATGAATTCTCAGTACGTGGAAAAGGAGACAAAATTCGAATAGTCTTTTTATCTGATTCTGCTCGAACATGCATCCAAGAGTATTTGAAAAAACGGAAAGATTTAGATGGCGCACTCTTCATTCGCTACGGACGAAAAGCTAATGATGGAGGTGACCTTCGTCTCTCCCCCCGAGCGGTGCAGCGATTGCTAAAAAAATATGCTGCCCAAGCTGGCATCACTCGCAAAGTGACTCCGCACGTTTTGCGCCACAGCTTCGCAACTGACTTATTACAAAATGGTGCTGACTTACGTTCAGTCCAGGCACTGCTTGGACACGCGAACATCGGAACGACACAAGTCTATACGCACGTCACTGACAAGCACCTGCGTGAAGTACACAAAAAATTTCATGGAAAATAATCTCCTGCTCTATCATATTGACTCCCGGTGGTTGATGTGGGTGTATGCAATTGGTTTGTTGCTCGCTGGTGTTGTTGTCGCTGATCAGTTTTTTCTGGGCAAGATGCTTTTGCCATATTTAGGAATGAACTCACTGCTCATTCCTTTGTATTTATTATTCTTTGAGATGCCTCATATCATTGCTAGTTTTTTAGGATTTGTAGATACAGAATATGTACAACGTTATAAATTTAGTTTAACTGTAGTGCTCCCAATGTTATTAATAGGTGTTGTACTTTTACTGTACGTACAT
>Ga0136558_1001774_pt1 | contig 10679 bp, 6 predicted proteins | sample AntRauTorckE6833_FD_101391 | JGI IMG/M metagenome (GOLD analysis project Ga0136558, IMG submission 101391) | Saline lake microbial communities from Rauer Islands, Antarctica - Metagenome Torckler E6 #833 | ecosystem: Environmental > Aquatic > Non-marine Saline and Alkaline > Saline | place...
AACGCTTAAGTATGAAGAACCGTCCAGTACTGGAGCTACTTTCGCGGCCATTGGAATAAATTTAATCCCGATTCTTGCTATAGGTCTAATACTATTCTTTATGCTGCGGAGTGCTCAAGGCCAAGGCAACCAGGCGTTAAGCTTCGGCAAAAGCCGGGCTAGGCTTTATGGCAACGAGAAAGAGAAGATTCTTTTTAAAGACATTGCGGGTTCTGAGGAGTCAAAATCTGATCTTGAGGAAATTGTAGATTTTCTGAAGTTCCCCAAGAAATTCGCATCAGTTGGCGCTAGAATTCCTAAGGGTGTACTTTTGGTCGGCCCTCCCGGAACTGGTAAAACACTGCTGGCACGAGCCGTTGCCGGAGAGGCTAACGTTCCGTTCTTTAGTATATCTGGTTCGGAATTCGTGGAGATGTTCGTTGGTGTTGGTGCCTCTCGTGTGCGCGATCTGTTTGCTAAAGCTAAGAAGAATGCTCCTTGTATTATTTTTGTAGACGAGATTGACGCCGTTGGACGCCGTCGTGGTTCCGGAATGGGTGGCGGTCATGACGAACGCGAACAAACTTTGAATCAGATTTTGGTTGAAATGGACGGCTTTGAACAAGGCGCTAATGTTATAGTCCTTGCCGCTACTAACCGAGCCGACGTTCTGGACCCGGCGCTTCTTAGGCCAGGAAGGTTTGATAGACGAGTAAATATTACTCTACCCGACAGGAAAGAACGTGAAGCAATTCTAAGAATCCACTTCAAGAAAAAGCCGCTCGCAAAAGACGTAGACATAGATGCTTTAGCGGCAAAATCGGCTGGTAGTTCAGGAGCGGATCTGGCAAACATTGCCAATGAGGCGGCTATTATTGCCGCCAAGCATAATCGACATGAAATAAATCAGCAAGATGTAACTGATGCTTTTGAAAAAATAGCTATCGGACCCGAGCGCAAGAGTAAAGTCATGAGCGAAAAAGATAAAGAGCTAACAGCCTATCACGAGGCTGGCCACGCCATAGTCGGACACGTTCTGCCCGACAGCGATATGGTCCATAAAGTAACTATAATTTCTCGAGGCGGCACCGGAGGAGTAACATGGTTTATCCCACCCGAGGACAGATCGTATCATAGTATTATCGAATACAAAGACGTCCTTGCACGGGCACTTGGCGGTCGTATAGCTGAAGAAGTAAAATATGGCCCCGAAAGAGTTACTACAGGGGCTGGAAATGACCTCCAAAAAGCGGCTGAACTAGCGAGGGAGATGATTGTCAATCAAGGCATGGGCAAAAAGCTTAGAGACCAGGTATTTCATGTAGAAGAAGGTATGATGATTGAGAGAATGGTCCACGAAAAGCAATACTCGGATGAAACCGCTAAGGTAATTGACGAAGAAGTCGAAGACCTCATAAGAGAAGCGGCTATGAGAGCAAAATTGGTCATAAAGGCCAATACCGGCAAACTCGAAATTCTTAAAGATAGATTACTGGAAAAAGAAACAGTTGAGGCTGATGAGGTTATTGAGCTACTGAAAGGCTCGGAGATGCCAAAAGCCGCCGCTCTTTACTAAGCGCGGACATCCGCAGAACAGCACATTTTGCCCAAAATTCTCCGCTTCGGTGCTCACGTACTTTTAAAGTACGCTGCGCTCTGATTCTCAAATTTTGGACAAACTGCACAATTCTGTGAATGTCTTTATGAGTAATGAGTTGGTTAGTCTTAAAGAAAAAGTCCAAACTACGGCATGTCGCCACCGCGCTATGCCTCGTGGCTGTCGTGGCATGCTGCATTCAAATACGCAACCTCTTAGGGTATGCGTAATTTACGGTAACTATAATCATTTTTTCTTTTTTCTATTATTTTTTGATTGCTCATCTATAATGATAGACAGATGTTTTTTGTAAATAGGCTGTTTAGTGGCAATTGCTTTTTGGTGGCTGGGAAGTCACGGCTGTTAGTATTAACATTTGCCGTTCACTATTTACCGTTGACCATGCCTTCACCATTATCCATTATCCGTAAACGGAAAACGGAAAACGTATGGAAAATGGTGAATGGTAAATGGTTAATTGCCTCCGCAAGAGGCTTGCTGTGAGCCGATTACTAGACCGTGCCAATAAGAAAGTTGGTGTTAGTGGCGCTGCCACTTTGTTGATGGTGGTTATGCTGCTTGGCCAGCTGCTTGGATTTTTTAGGTATAAAATAATCAACGCGAACTTTCCGGCGCTGGGGCCGGATAGTACCGACGCGTTTTTTGCCGCCTTCAAAATACCCGACTTTTTCTTTTACACTTTGGCCGCGGGAGCATTAGGCGTTGCGTTTATGCCCGTACTCTCAGAGAGGTTAGAGAAGGGAGACAAAAGGGGTGTGTGGGCGCTGTCAAACAGCCTGATGAACCTGCTGGCTATTATTATGGCAGTAGTCGGTGTAGTAATTTTTGTCTTCGCGGAACCGTTGATACACTACGTTGTCGCCCCTAACCTTCCCCCTGTCCAGCTTGAAAATGCCGTTAATATTATGCGGATAATAGCTTTCAATCCGCTGCTGTTTGCTATGGTAGGGGTGTTGACCAGTACTCAGCAGACGATGGGTAGGTTCTTCTTCTTTGCTATTGGGCCTTTGTTTTATAACACAGCTATCATTATTAGTGTATTTATTTTCAGAAACAGCCTCGGTATAGTCGGGCTAGGAGTAGGTGCTCTCATCGGTGCAATCCTGCAGCTTGGAATAGCAGCTATGGGGCTACTGGGTGCTAATTATCATTGGAGCCCAAAAATACTTTGGCGTAGCAATGACTTCAAAACCATTCTACGCCGCTTACCAGCCAGATCAATTGACCAGGGTATGGATTCGATAAACAGTATCGCTGAGACTAACTTCGCAACAAGGCTTGGTGTAGGGAACGTGACTTATTACGAGAATGCCTTCATTCTTCATACGGCACCAATACTGCTGATTGGAACGGCTATTTCTACCGCGGCATTCCCTAAATTAACCGAAAGACTTGCTCAGAACAGATACGATTTATTCAGAAAAGAGTTTTTGCAGATACTCCGGGCAATGATTTGGATTGCTATGCCTACCATTGTCGTCTGTTTTTTTGCTAGAGCATATTTTGCCAGGTTAATATTTAGCGCGGCCGCGCCTGAAATATCTTTAGTCTTTGGATTTTTTGTGGGAGCGATACTTTTCAGGATAATATTCGCGATCATATCAAGGTGGTTTTACGCGCAAAAAGACACGGTTACACCTTTAATCGTATCGCTGTTTATAATAGCTCTCAATCTTGGTCTTGCTTTCCACTTGTCAAAACCAGGTGTCTACGGGATTGCGGGGCTGGCCATGGCGCAATCTGTTGTTGCGGCCATAGAAGTGGTAATCCTATTCGCGATTATGGTTTACAGAGACAGAAAGTTATTTGACGCAAAGTTTTGGGGAGGGGTTGTTAAGATTCTTTCTGTAACAGGGTTTAGCAGTCTGGCAGCTTATAGCGGGGTTCAGCTGTTCCCATTACTCGCTACTGACCGGGGTATTTTTACTTTAGGATCCAAACTAGGGTTAATAACCGTAGCAACTTTGGCGGTGCATGTGTTAGTTTCACTAGTTTTTGAGTTAGAAGAGGCTAAGCCAGTTGTCGCTAAAGCCAAGAAGTTTATCCTTAAGCCCATAAAAATCTCATATTAGCAGGATCCGCACACCGCCCTGCCCGAGACTTGGTTACATCTAGCCCCGGAGGCTTACCTGACAAAGGTTAGGTAAGTGCCTTCACCTCTGTTATAATTTTCAGGATATGAATCAATCGAACATCCGAAACTTTTGCATTATTGCCCATATTGATCACGGGAAGTCTACGCTGGCTGACCGGTTGCTTGAAACGACCGGTACTGTAGAAAAGCGCCAAATGCGCGAGCAGATGCTAGACAAGATGGATCTGGAGCGCGAAAAAGGTATAACTATCAAGCTGGCTCCTGTGCGCATGAAATACAAAGATTATGAGTTAAATTTGATTGATACCCCCGGCCATGTTGATTTTAGTTACGAAGTTTCAAGAAGTCTTCAGGCTTGCGAGGGAGCGCTATTGATAGTCGATGCAACGCAAGGAATACAGGCTCAAACTCTTGCGAATGTGTATCTCGCGATGGAGGCAAACCTCAAAATAATTCCTGTTTTAAATAAAATTGATTTGCCGGCGGCCGACGTAGACAAAGTCGGGGCTGAGGTGGTTAGTCTGCTTGGTTGCAGGCCGGAAGAAATAGTTCACGTCTCGGCAAAAACCGGGCAAGGAGTAGACCGAATTTTAGAACGAGTCGTAGAAGATATTAATCCTCCTGGTGGTCAAGTTGAATCTCCAGCTAGGGCTTTAATTTTCGACAGCTATTACGACGATTATCGAGGAGTGATTTTATACCTAAGAATGTTTGACGGCCAAATATCTAAGAATGATGAAATACGGATGATGGGTACCGATGCGGATGGCATAGCACTCGAGCTTGGTTCATTGCAACCTGAGATGTTGTCGCAAAAATCACTTGATACTGGCGAGATTGGTTATGTTGTCACCAATCTCCGGAGCACCCGAGAGGCCAAAGTAGGGGATACCGTAACTCTGGTAAAGAATGCCGCAGTAGAACCGTTACCGGGGTATAAAGACGTCAAGCCGTTTGTTTATGCTGGATTTTTCCCAGATAGCAACGACAATTACCAAACCTTAAAAGACGCCACTGAGAAGCTGGCTCTAAGCGATTCGGCATTGCAATTCGCTCCGGAAAATTCTCCCGTTTTAGGCTTTGGCGTAAGAATCGGTTTCCTGGGTTTGCTTCATATGGATATCGTGAAAGAGCGGCTAGAGAGGGAATACGGCCTGGAACTGGTAATTACTAACCCTTCAACTGACTATGAAATTGTTCTGGAAAACAATGAGGAAATAGACATAAAGTCAGCAGTCGACTTGCCTGATGTATCAGAAATACAAGAGATCAGAGAGCCTTGGATTAATGGTGAGGTCGTAGTACCTAAAGAATATGTGGGCGGTGTAATCCAGCTAATTTCTTCTAAGCGGGGCCTCCAAAAAAACCTAAGTTATGTCGACGCGGAACTGGCGATAGTAGCATTCGAAGCTCCGTTGGCCAATCTTTTAACAGATTTTTATGATCAGTTAAAAAGCGTTACTTCGGGATTTGGCTCATTTAATTACGAACTGTCGGGGTATAGGGTAGAAGATTTAGTTAAGCTTGATTTTTATGTAGCTGGAGAGAGGGTCGACGCGCTTAGTATTATGGTCCATAGGAGCGAAGCACAGAGTCTAGGCAGAGAAGTCGTAGAGAAACTCAAGGAAGTGATTCCCCGGCAGAATTTTAAAGTAGCCCTGCAGGCGGCGATAGGCGGCAAATTTATTGCCCGAGAAGATCTGAGTGCATACAGGAAAGATGTAACCAGCGGCCTATACGGAGGAGACGTTTCCAGAAAAAAGAAAGTTCTAGCTAAGCAGAAAAAGGGTAAAGCTAGACTGAAAAGATTTGGAAAGGTCGATATACCAGCTGAAGCATTTACGGTGATGCTAAAAAGGGATTAACTGAATTTTCTCAAATCTGCTATAAATACCTTATGGAAAACCGCTTAGACCACTTTGATGAATTTGTAGAGATTCTTAGCACCTACAAGGTATCTGATGAAGGCAAGGAAATGCTAAAAAGGGCGAAGTTGGCGTGTTTAGTTGGACCAACCTCTGCAGGCAGAAATACTTTGATTAACGGGCTACTAAAAACCGGAGAATACCATCAGATAATATCTGATACGACTAGAAACATCAGGGTGAATGATGGAAAGCTCGAACAAAACGGCGTTGAGTATTGGTTTAAGACCGAAGAAGATGTGCTATCCGACCTGAAAGCCGGACTTTTTTTAGAAGCAGCACTGATACACAACCAACAGGTTTCTGGCACAAGTCTTAGAGAACTAAAGAAAGCTACTAATCAAGACAAAGTCGCAATAAATGAAATTCAAATAGATGGAATGAGGAATATAATTGGGCTAAAACCGGATGCCAAAGCTTTCTTTGTGGTCCCACCGGGCTTCAGGGTCTGGATGGAGAGGCTGGAAAAGAGAGGCATACTTTCAGAAGATGAAAAACAAAAGAGATTGAGCAGTGCCTTAAAAGAGTTTGAGGCGGCATTAAACTGTGATTATTACACTTTCGTTGTAAATGACAATCTTGAAGTTGCCATGGATCAAATACACAAGCATGCAATAGAGGGAGAAGTTGACCCAGAGAATGATCGACTTGGCAGAGAAGTTACACAACACTTACTCCGAAAAACCAAGGAGAGGTTAAGATAGTCCGAAATTTGAAATAAGCTGTAAAAATTATGATATTTTATAGTATTTTTTTATAATGTACTCAGACCCTAAAAATGAAATATGAAAAATTATCAGAATGGCGGCTATGGTTGCATACTTTAATGCCATCGCTAGCCAGTATATTAAGCTCAATTGTTTTTGTTATTTTCATTTTGGCATTCCATTTGCTTCTTCTTACTAGCAACTCTGAATTAGTAATATCAGAGCTTGCAGTAATCAACCCGGACGATCGTCTGACAAACTTTTATGCTAGCACCATACAGGGCCCAATCGACAAGGCTTTCGCAAATGATACCTTGGGGGTATTATCTACCGCTTTAATATGGGGCTTGGTAGGGTGGGTTGTATATGAACTTATAGAATTTATCGTTGGCAACCTGTATAAATTGAAAAGTAGCCAGAGCGAAATAACTTCCCCGGCGAAAAGTGAAGTTATTTCACATCCGCTGAGGAAACAATTAATAGTTAGGCTTTTATGGAGATTTTTTATTGGGCTAGCAATTACTACCTGGACTATTTATATTCAACCTTATCTATTAAATTTATTTCAAAGGGATTTGCTAATCCTTTCTTCTGAAAGCCCAAGCGAGGCGTTATATCAAATTCTTGCAGTCTTTTTAGGCTGGATATTTATCCTGCACGTATATGTAGTGTTGATGAGGTTTTTCGTATTAAGGACCAGATATTTTGGCGAAATTATTTACTGATTTGCATATTTAATTTATTAATTTATAATTGTGCTAGATACATTAAAAAGCAACAAACATTTTGAAAAAACATTACTTCCCACTACTTGCAACCTTTATAGCTAGCATACTCGGTGTACTCTTTTTACAAAGTGGATATGCCGCAACTGGACTTATTAAACTTAGTCCTGCGTCCGGAACTACGGAAAAGAATAAAAATTTTACCGTTGAAATCCGTATTAATCCTGGAGATCCGGTTGATGGGGTGGAAACCAAGATACAATATGATGATTCAAAATTACAGTTTGTTTCTATCGATGCTGGTGGCTCGGCTTTCCCTATAGAATTGGCTCAATCTGGCGGCAGGGGAAGTGTAACGGTTACTCGCGGGATATTGGGAGGAACTGTATCTGCCAATAATTCATTAGTTGCCAAAGTGATGTTCAAAGCATTAGTTGGCGGTTCGACGGTAAATTTGAATCTTAGCGGGCAGTCAACATCAGCAGGATCTTATCAGGACCCTGGAACTACAGGAGCAAGCCGTACATTAACAAATCCTCCAGCCCCAGCCCCAGACCCTAGTCCAGACCCCGCGCCAGAACCTGAGCCAACTCCTACTCAGCCCCCAGCGCCTAAGCCTGATGAACCACGAGATGAGCCTAAAGATACAGAAGGAGACCCCAATGGTAGACCAGATTCTAGCGACAAACCCCCAATAACTAAACCAAATAAGCCTGAGCAGATAGGAAGTCGAAAAATAAAATTATTGCCTCCAAAATTTAGACAAGCTATATTTGAACTTTCGGGCGCTAAAGCGTTCAAAACATACATAGAGTATGGTAACGGCGAAGAGCTGAACCTGAGTACTGCTTTAAGCAAATTGTCCAAACAGCATAAAATAGCTTTAGATAAGAACCTATTAGTTCCTGGAACAACGTATAATTACAGGGTAATAATTCAGGAAAAAGATGGCAAGACTACCAAAAGTAAAATAAGTAGTTTCAAGACCAGGGGTTACATTGCTAGGGTCAGAGTACTTGGCGCCAATAAACAGCCGCTAGCCAATAAATTGGTTACTTTGAGGTCGGACCCCGTAACAAAAAGAACCAACTCAAGTGGAGTAGCCAAGTTCACAGATATTTCACCTGGCAAACACAGCGTTATTTATAAAGATGGAAACAAGGAGCTAAAGCAGACCATTCAAGTAGAAGATGTCGTAAAGAGCGCGTCAGCCACAACTTCCCCGCCACAAAATTTTTCAGTAATTTTCACGGTTGATAATTCGGGTATATCAACGGGGTTAGTTGCTGCCCTAGTCGGCGCATTAATTGCGGTAGGCCTGGCGCTTATATTCGGTGTAAGAAAATTTGCAAACAATACAAGTGACAATAACTTTCCTCCGAGTCAAGGCCCACCAAGCGGAGACTCAGTTGTAGCATTTGATAATAATCCAACCCAAACCGAACAATCAAGCGGCAAAGACGTCAACGAATTACTGAATCATGTCCAAGGAGGTCAAACTTCAGATCCAGGTACGGTTGTGACACCAAATCCTAATAAAGAAGAGAAAGAATGATGCGAGTTACAAGCAAACGATTATTTTTATTATCGCTATCATTGGTCATGGCGTGTCTAATTATATTGGCAGTAAAGCCAATGACGCCTTCGAGTATTGTCTCGGCTGCAGCATGCTCCCCTCCGACAGAAGACTACGGCACTGCTACGATATCCGTTAATATTCCGGCTACCGGCAGCTACCGGGTTTGGAGCCGAATGAAATCCGATCCAAACGCTTCAGGAAACAATTCTTATTTGCTTGAGATTGACGGCAACACATGCTACGTAGTTGGAAATACGGGAGTATCAAATTCCAGCTGGACTTGGGTTGATTTCCAGAATGCGACGACATCGAACAAGATTAACCATAATTTCTCCGCTACCGGTTCACACACCGTTAAAATGATCGGGCGTGAAGCGAACGTCAGTCTGGACCGCGTCATATTTACTCAGGATACTTCCTGTGTACCGACGGGAACAGGCGACAACTGCGCGGATCCGCCGGACACCGATCCTCCTGCGGTAAACGTGACTTCTCCAAATTCGGGCAGTACGGTAAGCGGGCAGGTGAATATAGCTGCGACGGCAACGGATTCCGACTCGGGCGTAAAGAAAGTCGATTTGCTGGTAAACGGTTCAGTCGTGAAAACGGATATCACATCGCCATACTCATACAGCTGGGACACCACGTCCGTAGCAAATGGCAATCATTCTATAACGGCAAGGGCTACGGATAATTCCGGAAACACTGCGACCAGCTCGTCAGTTAGCGTCACCGTCCAAAACGGCACGGGTGGCGGCGGTTCAACCTACTTTGACGAGGACATCAACCAGGATGGCACGGTTAACTTACTAGACTTCAGCTTGCTGGCAAGCAAGTTCGGCCAATCCGGCAGCAGTCTAGGCAGGGAAGACATAAATAGAGACGGCAGCGTAAACATACTTGACTTCAGCTTGCTCGCTAGTAAATTTGGCCAAAGCAGCCAGTAATACAATATTTACTTTACGTGTAAGTATAAAATGTTTAGACGTTTAAATGCAAAAAAGTGCAGGTCAAACATTACGGGTAACAAAATACGCAACAAGTTAAAACGGCATAAAGCAAAAGTGATTTTTATCGCAATGTTTGCGGTTGGCGGAGCATTAATGATGCTTAGTGCCTGGGCAGGTTCGTCTACGGCATATTTTGAAGCGGAAAATGCTTCGCGAACTGGCAGTGTAAGTGTTGTTTCCGATACTGGAGCATCAAGCGGACAGGCAATAAAGTTTAGTCAAGCAGTTGCTTGCAGCGGCGTAAATGTAACTCCAAATTCAGGCAACCTGGCTAATTTTGTAAAGGGATATTCTTCTGGCACAACATTTTGTTTTGAGCCGGGTGTATATAATGTAACTGAAGTAATATTTCCAAAAAGCGACCAGAAGCTGATAGCCAAACCGGGTGCAATATTAGATGGCGGCGGCGTAACCGAAGAAGGCTTGAAGGGCTATGGCGGATACCAGGACAGAATTACTGTAAAGGGATTTGAAATAAGGAACTTTGCGCTTGACGGTATAGAAACCGGCGCTGACTGGCGTGTGATTGAAAATGACATTCATGATAACAGACTGGGATTAAGAATGAAAAAAAGTTCTCAGGCAATCGGCAATAAGGTTCACAATAATTTCAAATACGGTGTAGTCATTAACGGCCCGTATACCGATCCGGATCCTGGCGAACCTATCCTACTAGAAGATAATGAGATATCCTACAACAATACTTTAAGATTCGACAATGCAGATGAAGGTGCCACAAAATTCCTGAAAGTGAACGGATTGATAGTCAGGGGCAACCATGTTCATCATAACTATGGCAACGGGCTATGGACCGACCATGAAAATCTAAACACTGTCTATGAAGACAACCTTGTTGAATATAACGAAGGAGTCGGCATTTTCCACGAAATAAGTTTCAATGCCATAATAAGAAACAATACCTTGCGCCACAATTCGGCCGCCGATGGCAAAAGTTTGTTTTATGGAGCGCAAATATATCTTAACAACTCAAAGGATATCGAGATATACGGTAACTACGTTGAAGGACCGTATCATGCCATA
>Ga0136558_1001777_pt1 | contig 10664 bp, 10 predicted proteins | sample AntRauTorckE6833_FD_101391 | JGI IMG/M metagenome (GOLD analysis project Ga0136558, IMG submission 101391) | Saline lake microbial communities from Rauer Islands, Antarctica - Metagenome Torckler E6 #833 | ecosystem: Environmental > Aquatic > Non-marine Saline and Alkaline > Saline | place...
AGGGCGCGACCGAGTGGGGACCGGCCACCGGCGTCGCCCACACCGTCGAGGCAATCCTCGAAGACACCGGCGAGGTGCTGCCCTGCTCGGTCGCTCTCGACGGCGAGTTCGGGCACAGCGACACCGCGCTGGGTGTTCCGGCCAAACTCGGCAGCGACGGGGTCGAGGAGATCGTCGACTGGGAACTCGACGCCTACGAAACCGACCTGTTGGCCGAGGCCGCCGAGAAGCTAACCGACCAGTACGGCCGGATCAGGTAACCAGTCACAGCGATCGGTAACGACGGATATCGTCGATACTGACGGATTTGGCGGCAACTATCCCGATATCGATGCCCGTGGAGAGTTCGCTGACTCGCCGACGGACTGTGCTGCAATAAAAGAGGTTGACGCTCGCTTAGAGCGTGACTGCGTCTCGGTCGATGATCGAGTCGGGCACCCGGAGCTCGGTGACTGTCGAGGCACCGGCTGCGGTGGTGAGTGTCACCATGATCCGATCGCCGCCGGTTGGTTCCTCGGCGAAAATATCACCGGTGGTGAAGTTGAGCAGGTAGCGATCGCTTCGATCGGTGATAACGGTGTCTTCCGATGTATCGGCGGTAATCACGCCGATGTTGCTCCCGGTCCCGTTGACAACGTTCGTGATAACCTCGTCATCGCTGACGAACTCGTAGGTCACGTTCTCGAGTTGGATGTCTTCTGCACCCGGTGCTTTGGTCACCGTGAGGTTGATTGCACTGATCGATGCGTCACTACCGCTTCCCGCAACCACACCGGTCGCACTCTGGATCTGGAGCCGGTCGGCGACCTGTTGTGAGGACTCCTCACCGGTCGCCTCGGCCTGCGTCTGGAGCAGTCCGGCCGTATTGATCAGTACGCCTGCTGCAATCGCCGCCACGAGGACCATCGCGATGAACACGATCAGTGTTCCAATCCCGACCTGGCCTCTGTCTGTATCGTCTGTAAACATTGTTTTCTGGGGTTTCAGCTGTCGACTTCGTGTAACGTGAAATAATGATGTTAAATAAAACTAACTAATCGGATATTTATTCTGATAATGTAATGAAATAGTGATTTTACACCAACAATCAGCACAGCTGTCGGCCCTCAGAGCCGATCGCTGATCGTCGCGGCCGTTTTTTCACCGACGCCGTCGACATCCGTGAGATCCGCAACTGAAGCGTTGCGGACGTTCTCGACGCTGCCGAACCGACCCAGGAGGCGACTCCGGGTCTGTGGGCCGACGCCCGGTATCCCGTCGAGGGCGGTCTTGACCTCGTCGCGGAGCGTCTGGTGATACTGGACGGCGAACCGGTGGGCCTCGTCGCGGATGCGCTGGCAGACATGGAGGTGGGCGGCGTCGCTCGGCCAGTCGAAGACTCGATTCGGCGTGACGACGAGCTCTTGCTCCTTGGCGAGGGCGACCGCTGGCACATCCCACCCGGTCGCCTCAAGGGCATCGACCGCTGCCCCGAGTTGTCCCTCGCCGCCGTCGATCAACAGCAAGTCGGGGTCGGGCCGGTCGTCCCGGTCTTCGATCGCCCGACTCGCCCGCCATTCGACCAGTTCGTACATATTGGCGTAGTCGTCGTTGCGATCGGTGAGTTTCTTTCGTCGGTAGTCGTCCGTCTCGGCGCTACCGTCGACGAAACAGACGTTGCTGCCAACCACGTCCCGGCCCTGGGAGTGGCTCACGTCGAACCCCTCGATCCGGTCCGGACGACCGATCCCGAGTTCGTCGCCGAGCCGACCGAGCGGATCGCCGCGAACTGGTCCCTGCCGGGCGTTTTTCAGTGCGAGATCGACCAGTTTGGCCTCCCGACCCGCTCCTGGAACGCGGACCGCGATGCCCTCGGCGTCGAGCCAGTCGAGCACCTCCGAATCAGTCGGTCGTTCGGACAGCAGCAGGGCGTCTGGGAACTCCCGTTCGGCATAGTACTGTGGAATAAACGCCGCCAGCAGGGTAGCGATTCGGTCCTCGTCGCTCGGCGCATCGAGGGTGTGCCGCGAGCGGTCGACCAGTTGGCCATCCTCGCTGTGGAGCCGGGCGACTGTCGCCTGTTCGCCCTCGATAGCGACCCCGAGCACGTCGACGCTCCGCTCGTGACTCCGGCCCGACACCGCTGACTCGCCGCCGCCGTGGAAGTCGTCGATCGTTTCGAGCCGGTCCCGGAGATTTGCGGCTCGCTCGAAGGCCTGCTGTTGGGCAGCGGACTCCATCTCGCGGCGGAGCGGGTCGGCCAGCACGCCGGTTTCACCCTCGAAAAACCGTACCGCGGCCGCCACGTCCTCCCGGTAGCTTTCGGGGCTGATCTCACTGGTACAGGGAGCGGTACAGAGCCCCATCTCGTAGTCGAGACAGGGCCGGTCGCGGCCGCTGTACTTGTGATCCGAACAGCCCCGCAGCCCGTAGATCTCCCGGATCGCCTTCACGACGGTTTCGACCCGGCCCTTATCGGTGAAGGGGCCGAAGACGGTGGCGGCGTCCGATGGGTCGCGGGTGATCTCGATTCGGGGGATCGGGTGGTCGGTCAGCTGTACGAGGGGATAGGATTTGTCGTCCTTCAGCCGGACGTTGTACCGCGGCTGGTGCCGCTTGATGAGGTTGGCTTCCAGCAGCAGCGCCTGTGTCTCGGTGTCGGTAACCACGAACTCCAGTCGATCTGCGGCCCTGACCATCCGCCGGATACGGTCGCTTCGCGGGTCGGCATACGAGCCCACCCGCGAGCGGATGTCGACAGCCTTGCCGACGTAGAGAACGGTCTCGTCGTCGAGGAACTGGTAGACGCCGGGCTGGCTGGGGGCCGACCGGGCACGATCACGGAGCGTCGAGACCTGCATTCGGTATCCATAGACACGCGGCGGATTTCAAGATGACGTGCCGCCTTCGGGTGACCCACTCTCGTCTTTGTCCTCCCATGAGGGAGTGACATCCGCGGGCTCGTGGCCGCGGAGACAGACGAGGTTCTCCCGGCCCAGTCGGACCCGGGTGATCTCCTCGTCGTCTTCCATCGACGACAGCAGTCGACTCACTTTCGACTTCGACCATTCGGTTGCTTCGACGATCTGTGACTGTTTGAGCCGCCCCTCGTGGGCCGACAGCAGCCGCCGAATCCGCTCTTCGTCGCGGATCGGTGCCTCGAACGTCTGCTGGTCGGCTGGCTCGCTGACTGACTCCTCGTCGTCCCGACCGGTCGAGACGCCGAGGGCCTGCAGGCCCATCATGAGGCGTCCCGCAACGAGCAGGAAGCCGAAAGCACCTGCGGTCAGCGAGCCGATGGTGACGACGGCGATCCGGTAGGGTGTGGCGCTGTCCCGCGGATCGGTGCCGATCATCACCTCGATCCCGTCGGTGAGCCCGTCGTGGTCTGAGTCGGCGTCTGCGGGATGGGTGCCGAGTTCCATCTCGCGTTCGTTCGTCAGTCCGTTACCATCGAGATCGCCGTCCTTCTCGATGATGTAGACTGGCTGCAGGACCTGCTCGATCGGCTCGCCGTTGGTGTTGCGGCCGCTGTAGATCTCGATTGCCAGCGTCTCTTCGCCCGACATCTCTTCGGGCCACTCCGATTGGGTCAGCGTGACCGTGGTCGACCCATCGGTGTCGACGGCGGTCCACTGACAGACCAGCGGCTGTTCGACTGCATCTCCGTCGTACTGTGCGAGACAGACCGTATGGAGCTCGTCGCTCGTGGCCGAAAACGTGACGCTTATCGAGTAGGTGCTGTACCGCCAAAGATAGGTCGCCGACTCGTCTTCAAGGGCGATCCCGGAGCCGTGCTGTTCGACCACCAACTCGGGCTGCTGTGCGGTGGTGATTGCAGCGATGCTACTGACCGCCAGCAGACAGACACACAGTCCGACCAGAATGGGGAGGGCTCCTCTGGGGGACATGAGTTAGGCGTGACCCGAGATACTGTTGTGCAACGTGGGTACCCAGCTATTTCGCTGTGAGGGAGAAGTAGCTTGCCCCTCTTGCGGTAATGTGTTATCAAAACTGATTTTCGGTGGGGTAGATTAAAACGGTCCACACTGTCTGGTATATGTATGGGTTGGATGTCCGTGTGGCGACTCGGACGATCGCCGAGGGGGGAGCACACGAATCGTCGATCGACCACGAGCACGCCCGCGAGATGTTCTACCCTGATGATCCGCATGCCGACGAGGTGTTCGCCACACCGGCCAGTGCGATCTAACAGTCGTTCAGACTGTCATGACCGCAAACAGTAGCTGTTGAGTCCGGGGGACTAACGACTGACAGGCCACAACGGGCAGACTGGAGGCACCCTCTATCCGTGGCCTGTCATCTGCCATGACCGATAGTCACAACCGAATGGGCACACAAACCAGCCCATGACACGTCTGTGGCTCGTCGAGCGCAGTTACGACGACAGGAACCTGATTTCGTTTACCTATGCAACCGTCGACGGCACCAAACAGCTCCGCAAGGAGCTGTCGATGACGTTGCTTCAGCGACGCAGTCGGCCGATCACCGCTGCCATCGAGGCCGACGAGGAGGAACTCGGTGCAGTCGACGAACCCGACCGCGAGCAGTTTGCGGCCGAAGCCTCGAAGATGGCCTCGGAACACGACCCGGACGACGAAATCTGACTCTTTCCGGCCGAACCCTTAGGTCCGTGAGTGCCCTACAATAGCCAATGCGACCCCAGCCACCCGGCCCGAACGGGGTGCCCGTGTTCGGAAACAGCCAACAGTTCGCCGACGATCCCTTTGCGTTCATGAACGCCTGTGCTGAGGCCTACGGCGATGTCGTGGGGTTCGACCTCGGCCCACAACCGTTGTATATGTTGACCAACCCCCGCGATATCGAGCGCGTCCTCGTCGGGGAGTCGTCGTCGTTCCCGAAGCTAGATCTCGGCGACGACGCGGTCGACCAACTGCTCGGCGACGGCCTCCTGACCAGCGAGGGCGCGGCATGGCAAGACAAACGCCAGCGTGCCAACCCGGCGTTTCACAGCGGTCGGATCTCCGGGCTCGCCGAAACGATGGTCGACCACACCGAGGCCATGCTGGCCGACTGGCAGGATGGCGACCGGATCGACATCCACGTCGAGATGGCCCGGCTCACGGTGCGGATCATCGTGACCGCGATGTTCGGCACCGATATCGACTCCGAGCGGGTCGAAGCGATCCAAACCCACCTCGAACCGTTGGGCGACCGCTTCGAGCCCGACCCGTTCGGTCGGCTCGTTCCCGACTGGGCTCCGACAAAAAAGAACCGCGAGTTCCGCGCGGCCGTCGACGCCCTGGAGGCGATCATCGACAATATCGTCGCGGAGCGTCGCGGGACCGAAGCAGGCGGCAGCGACGGTGACGAACCGATGGATCTACTGTCGATCTTGCTGCGAGCCCAGCGCCACGGCGAGGTGACCGACAGCGACATCCGCGACGAGATGATGACGATGCTGCTGGCGGGCCACGACACCACCGCGCTTACACTGACCTACACGTGGTATCTCCTCGCCAAGCACCCCGAAGTCGAGCGGCAACTCCACACCGAACTCGACGGCGTGCTCGGCGGCGACCGGCCGACGGCTGCCGACAGTCGACGGCTCACCTACACGACCAACGTGCTCAACGAGGCAATGCGGCTGTATCCACCCGTGTACACGCTGTTTCGGGAGGCCGCGGTCGACACCGAGTTCGGCGGGTACCGACTCCCGGCTGGCTCGGGGCTGATGCTCCCACAATGGGTCGTCCATCGCTCGCCGCGGTGGTACGACGACCCTGAGATGTTCGACCCCGACCGCTGGGACGCCGAGCGCAGCAGCGAGCGGCCGCGCTTTGCGTTTTTCCCCTTCGGCGGCGGCCCGCGCCACTGTATCGGCAAGCAGTTCTCGATGCTGGAGGCGACCGTTATTCTGTCGACCGTGGCCCAGGAGTACACGATGGAATACCTCGGTTCGGATGATCTCAAACTCCGCGGTTCGCTGACGATGCATCCCGAGGAGCCGGTCGCCATGCGGCTCCAGGAGCGATAGGCGTGGGCAATCAGGCTGGTAGCGAGTAACGTGAGACTACCTCACGGTAGCGCGAATCCCAGATTGTCAGTTCCGAGACGGTCCAGGACACCGCCTCAACCTCCCCGACCACTCGCTCGGCATCCGTGACCGTTCCCCCACGTGCCAGGGTAATATGCGGCACGTAGTCGACGCCTTCCAACCCCTCGACCGCGCCGTAGGCGTCGACTAACTCCTCGTGAAGCCGCCGGAGGCCGGGACTGTCGACGGCCAGATAGACGACTGGTCCATCCCCGCGGGCCGGCTCTGCGAAGCAGTCGATCTCTCGGACTGCAGCCTCAAATGCCGGGGTTCCGGTCAGCTCCTGTGGAAGTTGCTGCTGAAGGGTCGCCAACTGCACCTCCGGTTGGGTGCCCCGAAGCGTCGACTCGTCGAACCGCTTGACAACGAGGGTATGCTGCTCGCGCCGGGTGTCGAACCCCACGAGCTGGGGATGGAGATCGGCCGCGAGTCGCGCCACCTGTCCCGGGACCGGGACGTTCAGACTGAACACAGTAGTTGGTGGGAGACGGGAACGCAAAAACACGCGGATGCCCCTCGGACTGTATCGAGGGATAGTCGTAAGTGTAGGCGGACCGAAAAACAACCATGACCACGGTACTCAGTATCGGCGGTGGGGTTCCGGACCGGATTCCGGATATCATCTGGACGACCCTCGCCGTCTTCGCCGCCGGAATAATCGGAGTGCTGCTGTTTGCAGGCCTCTCCCCGGTGTTCGCCGTCGGACTGTTGGCGCTCGTCGTCGCCGGGGTGACCGTCGCCAGCGCCGTCGAGATCGTCGAGGCCTACGAGAAACGCGCGCTCACCGTCTTCGGCGAGTACCGCAAACTGCTCGAACCGGGACTGCGGCTGGTGCCACCGTTCGTCTCGCGGACCTACCGGTTCGATATGCGCACCCGGATGATCGACGTCGACCCACAGGAGGCGATCACCCAGGACAACTCGCCGGTGCGGGCCGACGCCGTCGTCTACTACCGCGTGATGGACGCCAAGAAGGCCTTCCTGGAGGTCGACAACTACGAGAACGCGATCTCGAACCTCGCCCAGACCACCCTTCGTGCGGTGATCGGCGATCTGGAACTCGACGACACCCTTTCGCGCCGAGATCAGATCAACAACCGCATCCGCCGGGAGTTGGACGAGCCCACCGACGAGTGGGGGATTCGTGTCGAGGCCGTTGAGGTCCGGGAAGTCAGCCCCTCGCCGGAGGTCAAAAGCGCCATGGAGGATCAGACCTCCGCCGAGCGCCGCCGCCGGGCGATGATCCTCGAAGCACAGGGCCAGCGCCGCTCTGCGGTCGAGAAAGCCGAAGGAGACAAACAGGCCAACATCATCCGCGCACAAGGAGCAAAACAGAGCCAGATCCTCGAATCGCAGGGTGATGCGATCTCGACGGTGCTCCGGGCGAAATCCGCCGAGTCGATGGGCGAACGCGCGATCATCGAACGCGGGATGGAGAGCCTCGAACGCATCGGTCAGGGTGAGTCCTCGACGTTCATCCTGCCGCAGGAACTCACCTCGCTCGTGGGTCGCTACGGCAGCCATCTCTCCGGCAGCGATGTGCAGACCGACGGCCAAGAACTCGAAAGCCGCGACTTCGACGACGAAACCCGGGAGATGCTCGGGCTCGACAACATCGAAGAGCTACTGACGAACTTGGACGTCGACAACCTCGACGAAGTGGGGATGGACGACGACGAGGTAGCCGCGGAGTTCGAACCGGCCGAAACCGAGTAACGCTGTTTTAATCGGAGCTTTGTTCCCAGTACTGCATCCAGTCCCGAAGAGGGACCCGAATCTCGCCGACGCTCATTGTTACGCCGCCGTCGAACCGCCAGTTGGCGGTGCGTGCGTCCGGCGACATCCGCATCGGCACGTCGACGCTCACCTCCTCGAGTTCACATTCGAGGGCCTGATTCCGCTCGGCGGCTTCGCTCGTCAGGTAGTCGATCAGGTCGAGCCAGTCGTCGACCTCGGAGGGATCGCTCGCTGGCTCCGAGCTCTCCGGTGCGTCAGCAGTGGTCATAGGTATACCGACGGAGTGCTCCGACAAAGACGTTTCCGCTGTTACCAGCCGCTGGGGATCGGCTCATACGGTGTATTGGAGGAAGTTACCGCTCGACCGCCCACCGGGCGGCGGTCGAAGCGAAACCCGTCTACGATACACAGTATCAGAACTCCGGTTCGGCCTCGGGTTCGACGCCGAGATCCTCGCCGTCGACGTCGAACGACTGCCGGAGTTCCCTGATCCGGTCGCGGATGTCGGCGGCGAGTTCGAATTCGAGGTTGTTCGCCGCTTCCCCCATTCGTTCTTCGAGCCGCTCGATCTGTGCTTGGGCCTCGTCGTCGGTCGACGGCGCATCTGACGACAGGCCACTGGTGTCGGTTTTCGATCCGGGAAGATTGGTCTCGCTGACCGCTTTCTCAATCGTCGTCGGACTGTTGCCATGCTCGGCGTTGAACTCCTGTTGAATCCGGCGTCGACGCTGGGTCTCGTCGATCGCGGCGGCCATCGCGTCGGTCGTCTCGTCGGCATACAGGATTACCTCGCCGTTGACGTTTCGCGCCGCCCGGCCCATCGTCTGGACGAGCGTGGTCTCCGACCGCAGGAACCCCTGCTGGTCGGCATCCAGGATCGCCACGAGCGAGACCTCCGGGATGTCGAGGCCCTCCCGCAGGAGGTTGATCCCGACGAGCACGTCGATCTCGCCGAGTCGCAGGCTCCGAATCAGTTCGTGCCGTTCGAGGGTGTCGGTCTCGTCGTGCATATAGGCGACGTCGACCCCCGCCTCGTCGAAGTACTCGGTCAGATCCTCGGCCATTCGCTTGGTGAGCGTCGTCACGAGGGTTCGCTCGTCGCGCTCGATGCGCTCGTCGATCCGATCCAGGAGGTCCTCGACCTGCCCCGTCGCCGGGACGGTCTCGACTTTGGGGTCCACGAGATGCGTCGGCCGGACGATCTGTTCGACCACCTGCTCGGAGTTGTCCAGCTCGTAGTCGCCGGGGGTCGCGCTGACGTACAGCAGCCGCTCGGTTTTCTCCTCGAACTCCTCGAAGGTCAGCGGGCGGTTGTCGTAGGCGGTCGGCAGCCGAAAGCCGTTTTCGACCAGCGAGTCCTTCCTGGATTTGTCGCCCGCGAACTGGCCCTTTATTTGCGGGAGGGTGACGTGGGACTCGTCGACGACACAGAGGAAGTCGTCGGGGAAGTAGTCCAACAGGGTGTAGGGGGCCTCGCCCGACTCGCGGTCCGACAGATGAACCGAGTAGTTCTCGATGCCCGAACAGTGGCCGGTCTCCTGGAGCATCTCGATGTCGAACGTCGTGCGCTCTTCGATCCGCTGGGCGGCCACGAGGTCGCCCTGTCGCTCAAAGTAGTTGATTCGTTCTTCCATCAGCCCCTCGATCTCCGCGACCGCCTCTTCGAGGGTGTTGTCGGGGATCGAGTAGTGTTCGGCGGGGTGGATCAACGCGGCAGGTTCGGTCGACTTGACCTCGCCTGCGAGCGTGTCGATTTTCAAGAGGCGGTCGATCTCGTCACCCCAGAACTCCACGCGGACCGCATAGCGGCCGTACATCGGAAAGATCTCGACGGTATCACCCCGGACCCGGAAGGTGCCCTGCGAGAAGTCGACGTCGTTGCGCTCGTAGTTGAGGTCGACCAGCCGCGCCAGCAGATCGTCGCGGTCGATCTGTTGGTCGACACTGAGTTCGAGCGCCATATCGCGGTAGACGACCGGATCCCCCAGCCCGTAGATCGCCGACACCGAGGCGACGACGATCACGTCGTCCCGCGTGAGCAGCGACCGCGTGGCGGAGTGGCGGAGCCGCTCGATCTCCTCGTTGATCGACATATCCTTGTCGATGTAGGTGTCGGTCTGCTCGACGTAGGCTTCGGGCTGGTAGTAGTCGTAATACGAGACGAAATATTCGACCGCATTATTGGGGTACAGATTTCTGAATTCCTCGTACAGTTGGGCCGCCAGCGTCTTGTTGTGGGCCAACACGAGCGTCGGCGAATCGAGTTCCTCGACGACCCACGAGACCGTGTTCGTCTTTCCGGAGCCGGTCACGCCAAGCAGGGTCTGTTCGTCCATCCCGCTCTCGTAGCCCGCGACTAACTGTTCGATTGCCTCGGGCTGATCGCCCGCGGGGTCGAAGGGCGCGTCGACCGCAAACGGTTGGGCGTCGCCCGGTCGATCCGGCTGGAGAGGTCCGGACTGCGTATCGCTCATTGACGGGCGTTAGGGACCGCCATACTTTACCGCCGCGGTGGGCTGCTGGGCGTGAATCGAACCCCCGGAAATTACTATCCAGCAACACGACCGTTCGACCGTGAACGTAGGAACTGCCCTCCGATCCGGTGTTCGTGTCCTGCTCGACCGCCCGGCGAGCGTGCTGCCCGTCTACCTGCTCGTTGCCGGCATCACCGCGACGACACGGGTACCGGTCGTGCTTGGATTGGCCACCGTTGTCGGCATCCTCGCGGTTGACGGCCGGCTCGATGCACTGTTCACGGAACTCCAGCGCCTCGATCCCGAGGCCCTCGACGAGTCGTCGCCCGAAACAGCCGCCAACTCGATACCGCCGGGGCTCGAAGAGGTGGTTCTCGACGTGTTTTCCCCCGAGA
>Ga0136558_1001778_pt1 | contig 10661 bp, 11 predicted proteins | sample AntRauTorckE6833_FD_101391 | JGI IMG/M metagenome (GOLD analysis project Ga0136558, IMG submission 101391) | Saline lake microbial communities from Rauer Islands, Antarctica - Metagenome Torckler E6 #833 | ecosystem: Environmental > Aquatic > Non-marine Saline and Alkaline > Saline | place...
GTCTGTCTCTCGTGTCGGTGGTGCTGCCCAGACCAAGGCGGTTAAGAGCGTCGCTGGTAACTTGCGCCTAAGCCTCGCTCAGTTCCGTGAGTTGGCAGCTTTTTCCCAGTTCTCCTCTGACCTCGATGCCGAGACTAAGCAACGCATCGAGCGCGGTCAGAGATTGACGGAACTATTGAAGCAACCGCAGTATAGTCCGCTAAGCGTTTGGGAGCAAACTGCCCTGCTGATGGCCGCCACTGAAGGTGCTTTTGATACGATTGACATTGAAGACGTTAAGCATGCCCGTGACTCACTACTGAACGAGCTGCGCTCCGGTCATAAGAAACTCGTAGACAAGCTAAACCAAGGCGACAAGCCAGATGACAAGACCAAGAAGGCCATCATTGACAGCGCTCAGAAGATTGCCAAGACTTACGAAAAAGAGGACGTACGTGGCTAACACCCAGCAATTAAAACGCCGAATCGGCAGTGTCAAGAACACTAAGCAAATCACCAAGGCAATGGAATTAGTGGCCGCAAGTAAGATGCGCCGTGCTCAGGAATACGCGTTAAAATCACGCGATTTTCGGCGTTTGGCCCGACAGATTCTAACTCGATTGAGCGAATTGACTGATGTCAGCAAGCATCCGTTGTATGCGCAGCGCCCTATCAAGAACAGATTGTACATACTAATTACCGGCGATCGCGGTTTGGCCGGTGCCTACAACAGTAACCTCTTCAAACAGTTCACCATGGAGCTCCGTCAAGACCTGGACAACCAGGTAAAAAGCAGTGTCATTGTGATTGGCCGAAAAGGCGCACGATTTGTCAGCAAACTAGAAGGCGTTAACGTCGTTGCAGTATACGAGCAGTTTCCCGAACAGCCGACAGCGCAGGATATCCGCCCAATTTTGCACACCGCAATTGATCACTACACCAACGAAACGGTTGACGCAGTCGATGTTATTTACACTGATTATCGCTCTAGCATCAGCCAGGTTGTAGAAACTGAGCGTATTTTGCCAGCTGTATTCCGTGAAGTTAAGATTTCGCCCGACCTTGAGGCCGCAACTGTCGAACCAAGCCCAGAGATTGTGCTTGAACAAATCACAGAACGACTGGTTGAAGTGCAGCTAAGCCAAGCCTTCAGCGAAAGCCTTGCCAGCGAACATTCCTCACGCATGATTGCCATGAAGAATGCCAGCGATAACGCCGGAGATTTAATAGATGACCTTACGCTGGCGTTTAACACTGCCCGTCAGGCATCGATTACGCAGGAATTAGCAGAAATAACAGCTGGCGCGGAAGCCATAAATTAAAGGACAAACACTATGACATACGAATCATCCAACGCTTCAAACAATCCCATATCCTCCAAGGAAGCCGTTGTTATTCCTCGGCCTATCGAAGTTATTACCGGTATGCAACAAGTCGCTAGCCTCGCGATTATTGCCGCCAATCAAGAACCAGCTACTTCAGTGCCGGAAGCGACCGAACCCGAAATTCCACCAAACATTATACTAGGAGATAATTAAATGGCACACACCGCCGAACAACTACAATTTGAGGGAGCTCAGTCAACAAAAGTTATCGACCAGTATGCGAACGTACGAAAGCACCTTACCCAGTTATCAGCCGAGCACGTCGAGGATGCATTCGCTGACTACTTATCACCAGAATGTCAAGCAGAACTGGGGCTTACCCAAAAACAAACCGAAGCCGTTCGAAACATTGCAATATTAGTCGTACGAGAGTTCGCGTGGGATGTTAAAACTGGACAGGTATCGCTCGAACCAGACACAAGAGAAGAAGGAGAAAACTAGATGGCAACAGCAACACAAGACAAGACAAAAGGCTCAATCAGTCAGATTGTTGGCGTCGTGATTGACGTAAACTTTCCGGAGGGGCACCTGCCAGCAATTTATAACGCCTTAAAAATTAAACACGACGACCGAGATGTCGTGCTTGAAGTCGCTCAACACCTGAGCGAATCTAGCGTTCGGGCTATTGCATTGAGCAGTACTGACGGATTAAAACGCGGCACAGAAGTCGTCGATACCGGCGCACCAATCAGTGTGCCTGTCGGTCAAGAGACGCAAGGTCGGATCTTCAACGTCATTGGCGAGCCGATTGACGGCCAAAAAGACGAGTTCAAACAACGAGCTGCTATTCACCGCGCTCCCCCTGCCTTGTCGGAGCAAACCGGTGAAACAGAAGTGTTGGAAACCGGCATCAAAGTTATTGACCTCATCGCGCCAATTACGAAGGGTGGTAAGGTTGGTTTGTTTGGTGGAGCCGGCGTCGGTAAGACCGTGCTTATCCAGGAGCTTATTAACAACATTGCCAAGTTCCACAGTGGTAACTCTGTCTTTGCTGGTGTTGGTGAACGAACCCGAGAAGGTAACGACCTGTACTTTGAAATGAAAGAAGCCGGCGTACTTGATAAAACGTCACTGGTGTTTGGGCAGATGAACGAACCACCGGGTGCTCGTTTGCGCGTAGCCTTGAGCGGCCTAACTATTGCCGAAGGCTTTCGTGATGACGGAAAAGACGTCTTGTTGTTTGTTGACAACATTTACCGATTTACCCAAGCCGGCTCCGAAGTATCTGCCCTGCTTGGCCGTATGCCGAGCGCGGTTGGCTACCAGCCGAACTTGGCGCAGGAAATGGGCGAGCTGCAAGAGCGTATTACTAGCACCAAGAAAGGCTCGATTACTTCTATCCAGGCCGTCTACGTACCGGCTGACGACTTGACTGACCCAGCTCCGGCGACAACCTTTGCTCACCTTGACTCAACTATCGTGCTTAGCCGTGCCTTAACTGAAATCGGTATATATCCCGCTGTCGACCCACTCGACAGTAGTTCCACTATCCTAGACCCAGAAATCGTCGGCGAAGAACACTATCAGGTTGCCCGTGACGTGCAGGTTATTTTGCAGCGCTACAAGGACCTGCAAGACATCATCGCTATTTTAGGTATGGAAGAACTTTCAGACGAAGACAAACAGACCGTTGCCCGCGCCAGGCGCATTCAGCGGTTTTTGAGTCAACCATTCTACGTGGCCGAGAAGTTTACCGGCAACAGCGGTACCTATGTATCCCTGAAAGACACCATTACTGGTTTCCGCGAAATTTTAGATGGCAAACACGACGATAAGAGCGAACAAGCCTTCTACATGAAGGGCTCAATCAAGGAGGTCAAATAATGTCTGAGCTTGACCTTACGACGCAAGAACAGTACGAATTAGCCGTTCGCTATGAAGTACAGGAAGGTTTTGGTGACCAGGCACTCATCATTGGATCAGGTGGGGCTATATCCTTTTCAGAAAAACTCGGCCATGTCGTCCTAGATGGAATTGATACGCCTACCGGAGTCGTTGATGATGTATTTGGAGACTAACATTACTACTGATATGAACAATCTTCAGGCGTTCGGGCACGATGTAGAGCCTCTGGCGGTGCACTGCAATGGCGATCGGATAGTTCGCTTGACCAACAACGGTATGGAAACTGTTGCAATATCAGGACTGTATGTGGTGATTAGTCAGAGCGATTCAGCAGAAAAAGGATTGGCTCTATGATTTACTTTGAACTCGTTACCTTGGAAGGTATAAAATTCAGTGATAATGTGTACGAGCTGTTATTGCCGACGCCCGATGGCCAAATTGGGGTGTTCAAGAACCACGCGCCTATTGTAACGTTGGCCACAGCCGGGGTCATTGGTGTCAGACATCAAGAAAACCATGCCGATGACATGATTGAATATTTCTCGACCAACGGCGGTGTTATAGAAATTAGCGACGATACTGTCCGTATGCTGGTCGATGAGGCAGCCGATAGCGACGAACTTGACGAAGCGGAAATCAAAAAAGCACTTGAACGCGCCAAGCAACTGCGGGCTGAAGCAAAAGACCAAGTATCTCTAGAAAAAGCCCAACAGCAAATCCAGCAGTCATCCGTCCAACTCAAAGTCGCCGAGCTTAAAAAGAAAAGTCGTCGCCCTCGTTCAAACAACTCACGGTAGTCTTCTCTCTTGCGAAACAAGCGAACGAGAGATTTTTTGAAATGGCTTGATTTATGAAACCCAGAAGCGTAAGATTTGAGCTTGTGTGAATTAATCAAAATAGGAACCGGAATACCATGTCTTTAGAAACTAATCAACCCAACCAAGAAGTAACCCCAATGCACGAATCCAAAACAGCTCTTAGCCTTGAGGTTACGTGCCTCGCTCCTGAAGGGCTTGGTTTTGGCGAAGGTTCAATATCGTATCGGCAACGAGCAGGCGCTGAAGTGCCAACATCAGGGCTCAACAATATTGTCCGTACATTGCAGAGTAACGAGATTTTAGTCCCGGTTGATTTCGATAAGGAAACTAACGACCAACTAGACGACGATGGCTGTGGAGATGGTCGTGGTGTGAGGGGTGGCGAAGGAAGTGCCGTAGACGTCGTGCTTGGTCATGGAAAACGAGTGTTTAATAAGTCTCTTAATAGAGCTAAGGTATTTGGCGGTGGCGCGACAATGGCGACCGCTGCAGAAATCGGACTTGGCCACATGAAAGACGAAAACGTGGATAGCGCTACCCCGCTCCAAGGCGCATTCAAGCGTGGAATTGCTTCTATGAAGAACAAAGCGATTGGTTTTGATGCGCATAGCGATGAACATGCCGGACATGGTAATTGTGGCTGTGGTGCTATCGATAAAGCCCCGCAGATTGTTGCGAACACAGTAACGTACCGGGATGAAATCCGTGCAACTATTTTATCGCTGGACGAAAGCATCAACCCTGCAGATCTCGACATCGTGCTAGACAACTATAGCGACTACGTAGAGTCTGTTGCTGGTCAAGACTACAAGGGTGAAGAAGTACTCGACGACATCAAGACAGAAGACAAAGTTGTCAAGAAATTGGTTCGTGGCCATAACGAAATGTACATTGTCCTTAACGGCGTCGAAGGCCACACTGTTAATCAGTACGTCGTCCGTGACGCTAGCGAAGAATCAGTCCAGGTGTTTGCTGTCGATGTGTGGCGAGCACAGGACATAGCAAACCGTTTATACGTTGATGAAGACGAATCTGTGCGAACAAAAGCATTTCTTAGCGAGCTGGTGTACACACTAGCTACTGCAGGTACGCTCACCGATGGAAGTCTACCCGTATACAGTGTTAGTAAGTCCTAAGAGCTAATTCACATCTGTTTGACTTTTGGAGGGCTATAAGCAGGCTAGTCTTGCTTATTTCTCTTCTTGTGCTGACAACACAAGACTATGCAAGAACTGTTTTATGCCGGCGAGTGATTGCGGATATTCGCTCGTATCTGGAAATTGCAGTGTCTGGATGGCTGTCCAAACAACCGAAATGAGCTGTTTTAACTCTTGCTCTTCGTTCTGGTCAAAGTTAATGTACAACGGCTCAACGATATGTCCGTCGTCGTCTGGCTCGATAAACTCCAGTCGGGCTGATGTGACGGTGTAGCCACGGTAACTATGCGACTCTTCGACTAACAGTTTATAAAAGTACAGCTGTTGCTTGTACTTGAGCAGGCTTGCTTTGCTCTCCCACCTGGTATAGGTCTTCCCTGTTTTGTAATCTGCAATCTCAACCGTTTTATTCTTGTCATCAACTTCTAAACGGTCGATCTTGCCGGATAAATGCGCCAATCCTACCAGCACGCCCTCTTTTCTGAAGTCTACCTCTGATTTTGTTGGCTTGGCTAGCATATCTTGTCTAGCCTTGATGTATAACGAGAGGGTGTTTTTCCCTTTTTCAAGGAAATGGTCGCGTCGCTCCGGGGAGATGTAGCGTTTTTTCAGGTCTGTTTCAAAGAATTTTAGGCATTCAGCAATACTTGGTTTTTTGCCAGCGACTACGTTTTTCTCTACCCACTCTAAGGTCGAATGGATAGCATTACCGTATTCGCCATCTTCGCCCGGTGCATGTGGGAACCGCAAAAGTGTACCGAGCAAAAACGCCTCGGGGCCACTGTATTCGAGATCGATAAAGCTGTTAAGGTGCGTTGGGCTCATTTGGTAGGTTTCCAGGCGTTCTTTGAGCAAACTCAACAGCGGTGGCTGAAGCTTTATATGTCGTTGTTGCCAGAGGAGTTCTATGTCACGATACAGATCTTTGCCGGAAACAGTATTTTTTCGGACAACCTGATTTGTGGTCGGTAGGGCTGCTGAAATTCTCTCGCCAGATTCTGACAATCCTTCAATTAAGTATTTGACTGGCTCCGAAGCTTTGCCACTATCGCTGACGCTGTGAGATGTCAGGTACAGTCGGTGTTTGGCGCGGGTGATCGCCACGAACAAGACGCGCCTAAGCTCGTCCTCGTCACTGCCGTAGTAACGAATGGTCTTAAGGTTTTGTGGTAGAGATATTTTATTTGCACCTCGCCGAGCTTTCTTTCCCCAGATATCGTCATGGACAGACAGCAAAAAGACCGACTCAAACTCCAGACCCTTGGCTTTGTAGGCGGTCATTAACTGGACGGCTGATTGTGCCTGGGCAATCGGGTGCGAGTTAATCAGTGGTTGCTCGGCCGATTGGTACATGTCATAAAACCGTAAAAAGTCAGCCACATGTAAGATGTTATCCTCGGACGCCTGGTATTCGCGCAGTTTAGATCGGATGACACTAAGGTGCGATATTCCCTCGTAGTATTCCAAAGTTTTCTGTTGCTTGCTCTCACCAGAAAAATAATAATCTTTTAGCGGTGAGGTTATCTCCTGGTCCGGTCCAACCTGTAGCTCCGTCGTACCAATAAGCTCGTCCAGCATGTGTTCGAGCGGTGTTGAGTTGGCAGTTGACCCGAGCCGTTGAAAGAACAGCACCCATGGCTTAACGATCTCGTGCTCGTAGGCAATCTCCGCCCAAGAGCGTTCCTCGGTGTATTTTGCCATCGCCCAGTTGATTCGCCAGATGGTTTCGGTCGGTACCTGCCAAAATTCTAGGCTCAGTACCATCGGGAATAATTGGCTAGCCTGTTTTTCGTCCTGGTTGGCTAGAGCTTGGACGAGTTGACACATCATGACCAGGCCTCTAATAAGCGGTGCTTCGAGGATGTTCTCGCGCTTCTCGTACGATACCGGTACGTTGTATTCGTTCAAGAACGGTACCAATGATTCTAAAAATCGGTGTTTTGGCGATAATACCGCTATTTCGCTCGGTTCGGCACCGTCGTCTATTAGATGTTTAATTTGTTCGGCTATCCAGTGGTATTCGCTGGCCTGCGCGTTAAACTCGTGGCGTTCTATCACGGCGGAATCAGGCAGGTTTGGATTGGCTGCTAGTAGTGTTTTATCGACTCCTTCTAGTGAATGATGCAGTCGTGATTCTATCTGATTTGCGATGTTATGGGCGGTGTGCAGGATATCTGTGTGCGAGCGGTAATTGTCGGTCAGGTTGATGACCGGCACATTTCGAAACAGTTCCTTGAGCTTGAGCATGTTGCTGACTTCGGCGCCCTGGAAGGCATAAATGGCCTGATCGTCGTCGCCAACTGCCATGACGTTTGGCCGACCTTCGTGCACCGGATGGTCAGCTATCTGGCAGACTAGCTCAAACTGCGCCGCGTTTGTATCTTGGAATTCATCCAGCAAAATGTGTTGGTACCGTTCTTGTAGATTGAACCGGAGCTCCGGCTGATTTTTTAGCGCATGGACGGCGGCAAGTATCATATCGTCAAAGTCATACATTCCCGAAGATGCCAGGAAGGATTGGTAGTCGCTGTAGACATCCGCCAGGGCGGTTAATTTTTTGTCCACTTTGTCATCGCCGAGGCGCCAGGTGCCGTTTCCCGTTTTTTGAAGCCAGGTGTTTTTCCAGGCGGTTAGTGGTTTGGTTTTGGATATGGTGGTGGACTCCTCCAGAGCTTCGCCGAGGTCTTGCACTGCTAGTTCAATGAGTGCCCCATGCTCGTTACGTAATCGTTCGTGTAGAAGTGAGAACAACGCGTAGGCATCGTCAAACTTGCGCGGGATGGTACCGACAGCGCCGTACGTTTCCTGCACTATGGGCGAGGCTTTCTTGGCTTGGTCTAGGTTGTCTTTGGCTATTTGTTTTAATTTTTTTGGTGTGATGAGCCCCCGCTTGAGCTCTGATATGGTGCCGACGACGTCTTTTACGTGGTAGCGTGCGCTCAACAACGGATTGTTGTAGGGGAGTTTGTCGACAATATCCGTTACTGCCTGAAGGCGCGTCAGCCCGTCAATTGGTTGTTCGAAACGGATGTCATCAGTGCGGTCCAAGCTTATTGTTTCAAAAAATTCCGGGTATTGGTTGATAATCTCACTACCAAACGCATGGTAAGTGCTAATCTGGACGTCGTAGGCGTCGGGGCCAATCATACCGCTTAGGCGCTCGCGCATGGCTCTAGCACCGGATTCAGTAAAGGTCAGGCACAAAATGTTTTGGGGCAAGGTATCGGTCTTTTGTAGGATATTCGCCACGCGGGCACTTAGCAGTTGCGTCTTCCCTGTTCCGGGGCCGGCGATGACAAGGAGTGGGCCGTCGATGGTGTCGACCGCCTTGCGTTGCTGAGTATTCAGCTTTTTGTATTCGCTCTCAAACGTTCCCATTGTAGTCTCTAGTGTAACAGTTTAAGTTGAATGTTCTTTTGTGAAAAATTGAAACTCACGTTCGTATTGGACCAGTAAAACTTAGTGGCTTGCCTCGCAAGCCCGTCGCCATACTTTTGCCATCAGCTACAAAAGTATGCAAAAAAGCCGCAGGCGACACCAAAACAGTGATTGTCTTTCATGCCACCAGTCTGTCGCGCCGAAACAACTCCCGTTGGTCGGTCTTTTGTATTATCTATTTGAGCAAAAAGACAAAGGTTCCGGCTTTACTCGACAGACTGCTGATGAAAGGCATCAGTTTTGCTGAGCCTGGGCGGGTTACGCGTATTGCTGTCGCTACTGAAGACTCATGGCAATTCGGTGTAGCTCTTCTGGGCGAACCTGATAGTGTAGTGGCTGTTCGGGGCAAATTGCTAGACTTCTTGCACGGCGAGAGTTCCCAGCAAATGCCACTCATTGCCTTGTAGGCCAGCTATGTGAGGTGTGATAAATACGCTATCAAGGTTTCTTGAGCAAACCGTCCTCCGCTACAAGTGTTTTGGCAGAGTAGGTAACGTCAGGCTTTTCCTCAATATTCTTTCTAGCTAAGATTACAGATTATTCCGTCCTACCGCACCACGATATCGATAAGTCACTTCGTCAAGTATACTTGTAAATATGACGGGTAAAATACTAGACCAGAAAGAGGCGTAAAGGGTATGAGCGATTTCGATAAAAAGACGGTCGACAAAACTGCAAAAGACAATAAGGCAAAGGAAAAAGAATGGTATAAGCACGGCTGGGGCTTAGTTGTCGCTGTGCTGTTTTTACCCTACTTTATCGTTTGGTATGCTTGGGCTAAATCGAGCTGGATTAAAAACATCAAAATAGCAGTGACGGCGTTGGTCGCTATCATAATATTGCCAGTTATGATTGCCATAGCGGCTACTGACCCAGTAGACACGAACCAACAAGACACGGTTAATAACGACCAGCAGAGCGAACAAATAGAGGAAGAGCAAGCCACGGTAGCACCGGAACCAGAAGCTAAATCCACACCAGAACCAGAGGCAGAACCACAGCCAGCACCGGAGCCAGAAGCAACGCTAGGAGAAAAAAATGCACTAAGTAAGGCTTTTGAATATTTGAATTATGGGGCATTTTCTCGCAGTGGGCTGGTTGAGCAGTTGGAGTTCGAGGGATTTACACGTGAGGAAGCTACGTACGGAGCGGATAATAGCGGGGCGGATTGGAATGAGCAAGCGTCATTAAAAGCTCAAGAGTATATGGACTACTCGTCTTTTTCACGAGATGGCCTGATTGAACAACTCGAATTCGAAGGATTCACTCGGCAACAAGCCGAATATGGAGCGAAGGCTGTCGGATATTAAATCATAAGATTGCACGCCTTTTGGTCGTCCAGCGCTTATCTTACCCAGCTCCCCCGCTATCTACTAAATTCCAACTTCGACCTACCAATTTAAGTGGGTAGTTTTGGTAGTTCAATACGCAAGCCGGCTTGCGTATTGACGAGAGAAGTAATTTTGGCCCTAAAAGACCGCCAGAGTGGTGGCGGTCTTGTTTTGTGGGTAGATACCCTATTAGTAAACTGGCTTTTGCTTAAGCTTTCTCCAGCGTCGTGCCTGCAGGCGTTTCGCTTTTAGTCGCCAGTTGGTATCGAGGGGCTCCTCGAATAGATCAATAAGGTTTATTTCAGAGGTTTTTATTGGTTTTGTCCAGTGTTTTGTTTCATACTTCATATGGAGACCTCCCTCGTTACCTTGACACTATCAGGATAACGCTACGGGTGGTGTCTTGTCTGTGATAAACGGCACAACATATGTTTGTGTTTCATCACATGACGTGGTTGCAGAGCTTAGAATCGCAGAACCTAACACACAAATAATACGTGTGACTATAATTGCGACATATAAGAAATGCAGTATTACGAACATAATTAGTGTAAAGTACTTGCTTTTTGTAAATAAAGGTAGCATAATCTGAGATTAGGAATAAGCCGGTGGGGCTTTAACATTATTAACCAAGTATCTACATGGGGGCTGTGATACATCTTCTGTACTCTGGTCGCTTGGAAGATGTTGAGCCAATAGCGAAACCGA
>Ga0136558_1001783_pt1 | contig 10652 bp, 7 predicted proteins | sample AntRauTorckE6833_FD_101391 | JGI IMG/M metagenome (GOLD analysis project Ga0136558, IMG submission 101391) | Saline lake microbial communities from Rauer Islands, Antarctica - Metagenome Torckler E6 #833 | ecosystem: Environmental > Aquatic > Non-marine Saline and Alkaline > Saline | place...
CGAATGATCGGATGTGAACTCGCCCGAATTTCGTCTCATCTGCTTTGGCTCGGAACCATGGTAATGGATGCCGGAGCGATCTCTTTCTTTATCTGGACTTTCAAAGAGCGAGAAAAAATCTATGATGTAATGGATCGTATTGCCGGACATCGATTCACTGTTTCTCATGCACGAATTGGTGGTGTCGCCAATGATCTTACAGATGAAGCAATGGGATCGATCAAGGAGTTCGTTGAGGCTTTCCCTAAAGAATTGAAAGACTATCATAAACTACTGGATAGAAACAGAATATTTTTCGAAAGAAATGAAGCTGTCGGAGTCCTGAAAACTGAGGACGCTATTGCTTCCGGTGCTACAGGCCCAATGCTCCGGGGATCCGGGTTTGGATTGGATATTAGAAAGGTATCTCCGTATCTGCGATATAGTGAAGTAGAATTTGATGTACCTACACGACTCGAAGGTGATAACCTCGCCAGATATTTCGTCCGGATGGAAGAGATGCATGAAAGCATCCGAATCATTAAACAATGTCTAAATAAATTACCGTCCGGACCTATTCGTACCGACAACGCAAAACAAGCTTACCCATCCAAAGATGAAGTATATTACTCTATGGAAGGGATGATTCATGATTTTATGATGACAGATACCGGTATATGTCCACCCGATGGAGCGGAGTGTTATCACGCTGTTGAATCACCAAAAGGTGAGCTTGGTTACTATATACAGAGTGATGGCACGGGTCATCCATGGAGATTAAAAATTAATGCACCTTCATTTAAAAACCTGCAGGTACTCGAAAATTTACTGGATGGAGAAATGGTTGCAGATACGGTAGTTATCATCGGTGGCATTGACCCTGTACTTGGAGAAGCAGATAAATAAGATTATGGCATACGAATTTACAAAAGAAGACTTAAAAGAGATCGAAAAGATCAAATCACACTATCCTGAAGTGAAACCTGCAACCCTGCCGGTTTTATGGATTGCACAGAATCGATTTGGTCATGTTGATCCGGACGTTCAACGATTAGTTGCTGAAACTTTGGAGCTCCCCGAAGCTCATGTTCATGGTGTAGCATCTTTTTATACTCAATATTATAAAGAGAAAAAGGGAAAGTATGTATTAGATGTTTGTACATGCCTAAGTTGCCAACTCTGCGGCGGATATGATATGCTTCATTATCTGGAAGAAAAATTAGGGATAAAAGAAGGAGAAACATCGGATGATGGAATGTTTACCTTGAATCAGGTGGAGTGTCTTGGTGCCTGTGGATACGCACCAATGCTTCAGATTACTAATGATAAATATGTAAATAATCTGACCTCTGAAAAACTGGACAATCTTGTGGATTCACTCAAAAAAGGTGAAGAACCGGGTTACGAAAAAATGGAAATGCCTCTTCGAAAGAATAATTAAGATATCATGAGTACTGTAGATTGGAAAAAATATGAGCCTGTTCTGATTCCGGATATCAAAGATCTCCACAAGATCGATGTATATGAAAAAAATGGCGGATATCAAGCACTGAAAAGCATTCTTACCGATAAGAAAAAATGGGCAGATCCGAAAAGCGTAGTCAATGAAGTAAAAGATGCCAATATCCGAGGAAGAGGAGGAGCCGGCTTTAACGCAGGTTTGAAATGGTCATTTATGCCTCCTGCTGATGGAGGCCCTCGATATCTTGCCTGTAATGGCGATGAATCTGAACCCGGGACATTTAAAGACCGTAAAATTTTTGAATTTAATCCGCATCTTTTTATTGAAGGAGCTCTGATTGCAGCTTATGCAATGGAGATCACAACAATCTATGTATATATTCGCGGCGAATATCTGACTTACATCAAAATGATGGAAAAAGCGATTCAAGACGCTTACGACAAAGGATATATAGGTAAAAACATAGTTGACAGCTCATTTAGCGTTGATTTTTACGTCCACTCAGGCGCTGGTGCCTACATTTGCGGAGAGGAAACATCCATGCTTGAATCACTCGAAGGGAAACGAGGATATCCAAGAGTAAAACCACCATTTCCTGCTCAGAAAGGTTTATGGGGGCGCCCAACAACCATTAATAATATTGAAACACTCTCACATGTCCCCGCCGTCATCAATCGGGGATCTGCGTGGTTTAAAAACATTGGATCTCCAACTCATCCCGGACCTATCCTGTATGGAATTTCAGGACATGTGAATAAACCGGGTGTTTATGAACTACCATCCGGAATACCGGTTTTAGATTTGATTAATGAAGTAGCCGGTGGAATACGCAATGGAAAGAAATTAAAAGCAGTGATTCCCGGCGGATCATCGACGCCAATTTTAAGAGCTGATCAATTGGAAGGAATTACAATGGATGCAGACTCCCTTCGAACAGTTGGCTCTATGCTGGGCACTGCCGGAATGGTTGTCATGGATGAGGATACAGATATGATAGATGTGCTTTGGAGAATTGCTCACTTCTATCACCATGAATCATGCGGACAGTGCACACCATGCCGCGAAGGAACCGGGTGGTTGGAAAAAATACTTCTTAAAATCAAAAATGGAGAAGGCGAAGTGAGAGATTTGGATCTTCTTCTGGATGTCACAACACAAATGGAAGGGCGTACGATTTGTGCACTGGCCGATGCAGCTGCATGGCCGGTACGCTTTACAATCAATCGCTTCCGTGATGAATTTGAAGCCAGATGCAAAAAATCGGTTCATGCTATAGCATGATGAATTAATCAATAATCAACAATCAGTAACCAATGCCTCAGGTAATTATTGACGATCAAACATACGAATTTGAAGGTCAGCACAAACTTCTTCAATTTATTCAAGACCTTGGAAAAGAAGTGCCTTTTTTCTGTTATCACCCATCCATGACCGCCCCCGCCAACTGCAGACAGTGCATGGTTAAAGTGGGTCAGTTCGTTAAAGATCGCGAATCAGGTGAGTATGAACTGGATGACGATGGGGAAAAAGTGATCCGTTGGTTCCCAAAATTACAAACATCTTGTAATATTGATGTTTCTGACGATATGATTGTTCACACTCAAGAAACGGATGAACTTGTTCGTAGAGCTCAAAAGGACAATTTGGAATTAATATTGATCAATCACCCTCTTGATTGCCCAATTTGTGACCAGGCCGGTGAATGCCCTCTTCAAATTCAAACCTATAAATATGGTCCTGAAGGCAGCCGATTTGAAGTCAAAAAAGTTCACAAACCGAAACGTGTAGTACTGGGGCCCCGAGTTATTTTGGATGCAGAAAGATGCATCAACTGTACCCGATGCACAAGGTTTACTGAAGAGATTAGTAAAACACACCAGCTTACCATCACCTCCAGAGGTGACAAAAACTATCCAACAACAGCACCCGGACGAGAATTTAATGATCCTTATTCACTTAATACAGTGGATATCTGCCCGGTTGGAGCGTTAACTTCCGCGGATTTCAGGTTCAGGGCTCGAGTTTGGGAAATGAATCAAACACCCAGTATCGATATCACAAATGGTAAAGGTTGTAATGTCGATCTTTGGACTCGTGATAATTTAGTACTCCGTATAACTCCCAGATATAATGGTAATGTAAATGACCATTGGATGCCGGATGAAGGTCGTGAAGCATATAAAATATTTAATGAAAATCGTATCTCAAGACCTCTACAAAAACTGGATGGAGAACAAATACTCTCCTCTTGGAATAATGCAATAGCAACATTCAATGAACAAGTTGAATCCAGAGATAAAAAAGAGATTCTCTTTATCGGGTCACCCCATGCCTCAGTTGAAGAAAATTACTCGTTGCAACAGTTTGCAAATCTGATGGGTATCAATGACGTCGTATTTACCACACATACAGAAAGCGGTAAAGGTGATGGTTTTTTATTAACTGACGATCTGGCTCCAAATACAAACGGTTGCCGATTACTGGATCTAAAAGAACTGGATCAAAAAGAACTTAAAAACCGCATTAAAAAAGCGACCTTAATCGTCTTGGCAAATGATCAATTCATTGACAGAGAACTGTTCTCCGATTCAGATGTGGATGGTAAATACCTCATTTCATTTGCAACAAACCTATCAGAAACAACTAAGAGTTCTGACCTGGTTATACCGATTACAACGGCAGCTGAACATGCCGCTTCTTATGTAAATGTGGATGGTAGAATTCAACGTACTATTCCGGCTAAAGAGACCAAATACTCAAATCGAAGTCTTAATCTTGAAATGTCTGTAGGTCGACTGGATCGATACGGAACTAATTTTGATAACTGGGTGTCAGAGGATAATAAAATTGATTGTATACCACTTTGGAATTTTATCACTGAAGTTGCAAATGCTTCAGGATTGGAGCTCAATTTTGAAGATGGACGCTCAATCATCAGTGAAATCTCTGCTAAAAGGAAAGCTTTTGAAAATGTCAGTTATGATCGAATGGATGCAGAGGCAGGCATTCAACTTTCACTTAACAACACAACCGAAAAATCAAAGGTTAAATAAATCTGCAATATCGGTTATGTTCACTTAAACGATATGACAAAAAAACGATTAAAACGAACCCAACAGGATGACTGAAGTTACTGTTACATCATTTATTGTACTTGGAACAGCACTGTTTATGCTCCTTAATTCAGCGGCTATAGCCGTCTATGCAGAAAGAAGAGTCGCAGCGTTTATTCAAAACAGAGTCGGCCCGAATCGGGTAGGGCCTTTTGGGCTATTACAACCAATAGCAGATGTGGTCAAATTACTTCTGAAAGAGGACGTAACCCCTACTGACGGAAGTAGATTTATTCATACGGTAGCACCGATGATCCCCGTAATTACCGCTCTTATGACTGTTGCTGTGATACCGTTCGGCGAAGGGCTCTATGCAACGGATATTAATGCCGGGGTACTCTATCTATTAGCTGTTGCATCCATTAGTGTGTACGGTGTCACCTTGGCTGGGTGGGCTTCAAACAGCAAATACTCTCTTTTAGGAGGATTGCGCGCCGCCGCTCAAATGATAAGTTATGAATTACCACTCGGAATGGCCGTTGCCTCTGTTGTCATCTTTGTCGGATCTCTCAGTGTAGTTGATATTGCTGTTGCTCAGGAAAATTGGTGGTTCGTATTTTTAAACCCTGTGGGTGCAATTATCTTCATCATCGCTGCCTTTGCTGAAAGCAATAGAACACCATTTGACCTTGTTGAAGCTGAACAAGAATTAGTGGGAGGATTTCATACAGAATACAGCTCAATGAAGTTTGGAATGTTCTTTTTGGCTGAGTACATGCATGTCGTGATAAACTCAATGCTGATGGTCACCTTTTTCTTTGGAAGCTACCACCTGCCATTTGCAGGTTACTGGTTACCGGAGCTCTCTCCACTACTGAAAGGAGTCCTTGATATCTCCGTATTTGTCGGTAAAACTGCATTTTTCGTCTTCCTGTTTATATGGGTTCGATGGACAATTCCAAGATTCAAATATAATCAGGTGATGAAATTAGGATGGTCTCGACTGTTGCCTATCAGTATCCTTAACTTTCTGATTATTGCAGCTGTACTATTTTTCTTCTTTAACGGTTAATTTTAGCGTCTCAAGGGTAGGAGTAAATCAAATACAGCTCCCTCCGTAAATGGTCTCTTTCGGTTTGATGCATTTATATCTAATAATGAGAATTGGCTATTCAGACCAACTACACAATTTGACGTATGATCCCTTTCATACATCAATACTTGTGATAAAACTATCAATCTTGGCCTTCACCTTCTGATGATACAATTTGCAGTCTTAATCAAGACTCAATCCCCTTCTGGTAACTAAATGCGTCACATCCGGTTCGCCGCCACGATATTGCCGATATAGCGACATTGCATCCTCACTACCTCCTCTGGATAGGATATTTGCTCTATAATGATCACCATTCTCACGAGTTAACCCTCCATTTTCCCTCATATACGCAAAGGCATCAGCTGCCAATATCTCGCTCCAGATGTACGCATAATAGTTTGCAGAGTATCCTCCCGAAAAGATGTGTGAAAAATAGGGCGACTTATATCTTGGGGGTACAACATGCCAGTCCAGATTATGTTTCTCCAATGACGCATTCTCAAAAGCCTCCACATCATTTGGTATCTCATCTCTGGAAAGTAGGTGCCACTCCATATCTACCAACGTTGCACCTAAATACTCATAGGTATCAAATCCCTGATTAAAATCTCTGGCGGCTATTACACGATCAAGCAGATCTTGTGGAATTTGTTCTCCGGTCTCATGATGAATAGCATAGTTTTGCAGTACATCAGGATGAATTGCCCAATCCTCTTCAAATGTAGATGGAAACTCTACAAAGTCTCTGGGTACAGATGTTCCTGAATGAGAAGGATACACCACATCTGAAAAGAGGCCATGTACAGCATGCCCCATTTCATGGAACATCGTCGTCACATTGTCAAAACTAATTAAAGCCGGTTCTCCTTCTGCAGGAGGTGTGATATTAAGTACATTTATAATTACCGGTTTTTGTCCAAGTAAATGCGATTGTGATACAAAAGAACTCATCCAGGCTCCGCCTCTTTTTGAATCACGACTAAAATAATCTGCATAAAAAAGTCCAAGTTGAGTCCCATCATGGTCAAAAACATCAAATGTTCGTACTTCCGGATGGTATAGTGGCAGATCAAATCTCTCCTCAAATGTAATGCCATATAATCGATTCATTGCATAAAACACCCCATCTTTTAATACTCTGTTCAGTTCAAAGTAAGGTCGTACTTCTGATTCATCAATATCATATTCTGCTTTCCTTACTTTTTCTGCGTAGAACTCCCAATCCCAAGGTTGTAGTACATCCTCAATACCATCTTCTCTCATCATCTTGGTAATCAGCTCTGCCTCAGATTCCGTGTTAGATATGACAGCCGGAATCAAATCACTCAGCATAGAGAGCACATTTTGAGGTGATTGAGCTGTTTGAGGCTCCAATGCAAACGTTGCATAATTTTCATATCCAAGGAGTTCCGCACGTTCAGCTCTCAATTGAGTCAGCTCTAGTACAATGGGTCTGTTGTCGATACCTCCATCCTCTCCGATACCACGGTATGCAGAAGCTTCCCAAATTTCTCTTCGCAGTTCACGGTCATTCAAACTCGTTAAAATTGGAACACGAGTCGTGTTTGTAATATTCAATAAGTACATCCCTTCATGCCCTCTCGATTCTGCAGCTTCATTTGCAGCAGCTATTCGATCTGCACTTAATCCATCCAAACGATCCACATCCTCGATTACAACTGCACGTTCTCTGGTCAGGGCTAATAAATTCTCTTGAAATTGAGTCGTTAAGGTGGAGATACGCTCATTAATTTCACGCATTCTCACCTGTTCATCATTTGTAAGCATGGCTCCTGCCCTAACAAAATTCCGATGAGTATCCTCAATGAGTTTTACAGCAGCGGCATCCAAATTTAGTTCATCTTTTCGGTCGTAGAGAATAACTACACGTTCAAAAAGATCCCGATTCAACCAGATATTATCAGAGTGAGCTGCAAATAAAGGTGCAAATTCAGACTGTAACTGTTGAATCTGCTCATTGGTATGCGCAGATGTTAGATTTGAAAAAACACTTCTTGTTCGATTTAAAAGTTCTCCGGACCTCTCCATCGCGACAATCGTATTATCGAAATTAGGATCTTCCGAATTGGAAGCGATCTCTTCAATCTCTTCAAGTTGATACTCCATACCATCAAGAAATGCATTCCGAAAATGATCCACCTCAATTACATCAAAATCCGGTGCTTCAAAGGGTAGTGAACTTGGAGAATAAAATGGGTTATCTGCCATCCGGCCCGGATCTTTACATGCTGTCATCATTATTATGAGTCCAAAAAGTATTAGGGGTAAGGTTTTCATTTATTAGTTATTTAATTGAATCGTTGAATTTATTATTGAATAATTTTCAATAGGTTTAGATTTGATTAATCTTCCGGATAAATAGATTTTTTAGCCGCTAACAATGTATTTTTCATTAACATTGCAACAGTCATAGGACCCACTCCTCCCGGCACCGGTGTTATCCAGCTTGCCTTATTCTTTAAGCCTTCAAAATCGCAATCACCAACCAGTTTGTACCCTTTTTCAGTGGTTTCATCGGCAATACGGTTGATTCCAACATCAATGATAACAGCACCTTCTTTTACCATTTCAGCTTTAATCAGGTTGGGTTGACCGGCTGCAACAACCAATATATCTGCTCCAATGGTATGTTGAGTAAGATCTTTTGTGTATTTATGGCAGATGGTTGTGGTAGCTTTGCCTTCAGAATTCTCTCTCGATAACATCGTTGCCATCGGTGATCCAACAATATTACTCGCACCCACAACAACAGCGTGTTTACTTTTCACCGGAATACTGTAATAACGGAAGAGTTCGAAAATACCGGCCGGTGTACACGATTTAAATGTTGGCTGATCCACCGTGAGCCTTCCTACATTCATTGGATGAAAACCGTCCACATCTTTTTTATGATCGATGCTCTCAATCACATCATGAGATGATAAATGAAGAGGGAGAGGTAGTTGAACTAAAATCCCATCAATTGAATCATCATTATTAAATGATCGAATAGCAGACTTCAACTCTTTAGCTGAAACTGTATCGGATAAATGTGTCGTATCTGTATCAATTCCGACACGCTTACACGCTCTGGTTTTGGCACCGATATACGTCGTTGATGCAGGATCCGTACCCACCTGCACAACTTTTAAAAAAGGACGTCTATTACCAGCTGCAACCCAATTCTCGACATCCTCACGTATGAGATCCAACGTTATTTCAGAAACCTTCTTCCCGTCAATTATTTTAGCAGACACAGTCTTTAATATTTTATATAGATTAACCCTTTGATTCCATCTAATTTACTAACTCCACTCACCCTATTCCACACTCAGAATTCAATTCTATCTTTCAATCCCATATTTCTTCATTTTGGTATATATATGACTTCTCTGAATACCAATAGCATCTGCCGTAGAAGAGATATTCCAGTCGTATTTCTCCAGTTTTTTTAAAAGAAATAATTTTTCAGCCTCCTCTTTATATTCATGAAATGACTCTGTGTTATCAATCGTTAACCCTAATTGATTTTTGTTTCTCCCCTTTGAAATGGTTAAACGCTCTATATCTGAAGCTGTTATCTGTTCATCTGTAGACAGGAGCGCAACCCGTTCAACTATATTTTGAAGTTCTCTGATATTTCCAGGCCAATCCATCTGTTTCATGGTTTCTAATGCATCATCTGAAAATGTTTTGCCCGCAAAAATGATCTCCTTATCCGATAATTTATCAAGATACCATTGAGCCAATAGTGTGATATCCTCACGCCTGTCTCTTAATGGCGGAAGTTGAATGGGTATCACATTTAATCTATGAAAAAGATCTTCCCGGAAATTTTTTTCTTGAATCTCATGCTGAAGGTCCTTATTTGTAGCGGCCAAAATTCTAACATCTATATCAATTTGATCTGAACCACCAACCCTCACTATTCGATTCTCTTGTAATGCCCTTAACACTTTTGCCTGTGAATCGGACGACATATCTCCAATCTCATCCAAAAAAAGTGTCCCCCCATCTGCTTGCTCAAATTTTCCGATTCGTTGCGCAGATGCACCGGTAAATGCACCTTTTTCATGACCAAAAAGCTCACTCTCCAATAAATCTGCAGGTATTGCAGCACAGTTTACATCCACAAACTTTTTAGAAGATCTCTCACTTTGATCATGAATAGCTCTTGCAACAAGCTCCTTTCCTGTTCCATTTTCGCCGGTAATCAATACCCTGCTGTTACTGGTTGCAACCTTTGAAATCAACTTTTTAATACTCTGAATTGCAGGGCTATTGCCTATAATTTCTGTACTTCCATACAGTTCAGACCGAATTTGTTTATTCTCTTTGATGAGTTCACTACTGCTTAAACCATTTCGGATACTGATCAACAATCGATTCAAATCAGGGGGTTTTTCAAGAAAATCATAAGCACCCAACTTTGTGGCTTCAACAGCAATTTTAATGGTGCCATGGCCGGAAATCATGATTACAGGCAGTCCCGGCTCTATTTTCTTTATCATTTCCAATACTTCTATACCATCCATTCCCTGCATTTTGATATCAAGAATAACTAAATCAATTTGCCCCTTTTTGATCGTTTCAATTGCCTTTTTACCATTTTCAGCTTCCATGATTTTATAATTTTCGAATTCGAGAATTTCCCGCAGAGTATTCCTGATACTCTTTTCATCGTCCGTTATTAAAATGGTTGCTTTTGGTTTGGCCATATCGATCAATAATTAGTAAAAAGATATTCCATGATCTGTTGATGAATAAAATCAATATGTGAAGTCTGTGCCGAATAGTTATTCGTTACAATGGTAATCGTTAGCGTGTCATCAGATGCTGTTTTTAAATACCCTGAAAGTGCCCTGACTCCAGATACAAACCCTGTTTTACCGACAAATCTCCCACGCAATGAAGAATTCCTGAATCGATGCTCTAATGTACCATTTTCCCCGGCTACCGCCATAGAATTGTAAAGATATGGGAAATAGTCATAACCCCGGATTAAATAAAGGTATCTGTTAAAATCAGATACGTTCAACAAAGTTGCAGGCGCCATTCCAGA
>Ga0136558_1001784_pt1 | contig 10650 bp, 15 predicted proteins | sample AntRauTorckE6833_FD_101391 | JGI IMG/M metagenome (GOLD analysis project Ga0136558, IMG submission 101391) | Saline lake microbial communities from Rauer Islands, Antarctica - Metagenome Torckler E6 #833 | ecosystem: Environmental > Aquatic > Non-marine Saline and Alkaline > Saline | place...
GCCCCCTCCGTTACTATATACGGGGTGGGTATAGGTTGTCTACCGAGACAGGCCGTAGGAGGTTCGCCTAACTTTGAGGTAGGTTTAGTGAGATTTCCGGTAATAGTTCCGAACCCTGGTAGACTAGACGGGGTCGGTGTCTCGACGCTTGATCTTCTTCCGAGTGTTCCGCAGGCTTCGCCTCAGAACGTTGGCAGCAGAGAGCATCTCTGTCGCCGCGAGGCCGTAGTGCTCTACCATCGCTGCGCGCTGCCCATCGTTGAGATGAGCGAGTTCCTCATCCCAGTCGGTCTTGCGGACGTAGTCGGCGATGGCGTCGAGAGCTTGGATGACCTCGCGTCCATCAGGCTGACGACCTTCGCGCACATCAGTCAGGAAGTTCTTCCCGAGCGTGTGGTACTTCCCCGCTTCGAGGAACATGCTTGCGACACGGGTGGGATCAGGCTTCATCACCTACCTCGACGTATTGGATGGATAGTGCCGGTGGGCCGTGGTGGGTAGGGTGCTCTCCACCACCACGGAGATCCCTATGTCCCAGCCTACACTCTCCCAGCAGCGCGAGTGGTCCCGCTTCTTCTTCCACACCAGCCCCGAAGTCTCCAATGGCATCGAGGCGCTGGTTGAAGCAGCCGTCGAAGGGGTGTCGGGCAAAGAAGGGCTGTCAGAACAAGAGCTTGGGTTCCTGCATCTCTGTGCTCGGGAGTTCTACTTGACCGGCGAGGTGGTCGCTGTGCCTCAAGAGGCCCGGCTCCCAGCGATCATCTACCCTGGGCAAGTGGGGTTGGTGGCGCGTGCGGACGGGACGTTCCTGCTGCACTGGGACAACAACGGGTCCCCTCAAACACTGCCCTCCGAGACGATCTACCTCCGCCGCCCTGCCAACCCCTTCGACATTCGAGGGGTGCCGGCTGTGAGCCCCGAGGGAGAGATTGTGGGCCCCAGCGGATTTGAAGCCCAGCTCTTCTCTCGCCAAGTGGGTGTCCTGGTAGACCTCCTTCAGCGTCGAGCTGCCGAACACGTCCCGGAAGAGGACGATCCCACCGGCGAGGAAGACGCTACCTCGTGAGCTTACCGATGGGGATCAAGCGGTTCTTGCCGTGGTCCGACACCATCATCCCCTTGATGCTGCCGTGCCGGTAGACCACCCCACCATCGGACACGTTGAACTTCCCAGACTTCGGATCGTCGTCGAACACGATGGACCCGAAGGCCCATCCCAAGAACGCGATGGAGACATCCATGCGGAGCAGGGTGGAGAGCAGCCAGTGCGAAGAGGCTTCCACCATCGCCTCGGGATCATCGACCCCGCGTTCAGCCAGCTCCGCAAGCACTGCGTCGAGAGGTTCGTCGTCGAGGTCGATGTGGACAATGCGTGTCCGGTCTTTCGCCCCTGACTCCGTGATGAACGCACCCTGATCACCCTCCAGTGCTTGGATCACCCGAGCAACTGTGAGCTGGAGGTTGGGCTCGTCAACGTGTTCGACTGCATGGACAAGGCTTTGCCTCTGCGAACGCCACCGGCGCACACACTTCTTCCAATGCGCCTTGGCTTGTGAGTTCAGTGAGGGCACTCCCTGTACTACCCCATCCAGCTGTGGGTAGGGTCTACCGGACCCGGAGAGCACACCATGATCAACGAGCACCGCGTGCGGGGAGCCCTCTATGGGCAGGCTCTCGGGGATGCCCTTGGCCTTGCAGGAGAGTTCAAGTCGAGCACCCTGCTGGAGCTAACCTATGGACCGGGCGGGCCGACCCAGTTCGAGGACATTCACCGCCCTGGGGGCAACGGCTACACCTGGAAAGCGGGAGAGTGGTCGGACGACACTGAGCAGGCTCTGGCGATCCTCGACGCCTACCTCGAAGACGGCGACATCCTTCCTTCGACTGTCGGCGACCGCATCCGCCATTGGGCCGACACCGACGGCCGAGGGATGGGCAACCACACCTGGAACGTGCTCACCCACCACTTGTTCATGGACGCTCCCATCGCTGCCTCGAAAGAGGTCTGGGAACAGTCCGGCCAGAGAAGCGCCCCCAATGGTGCTGTGATGCGTACAAGCGCTGTAGGGCTACTCCGACCCGAAGATCTCGACTGGACCGAGCAGGCGGCTGTCAGAGCGGCCCAGGTGACACACTACGACCCCCGTTGCGTGGCTTCCTCGGTGGCGATCTCGGTTGCCGTGGCGGTTCTGGTCACGGGTGGCAGTGTGGAAGCGGCTCTCGACGCCGCGACCGCTCGCGCCCAAGGCTACCACCCGGAGATCAACGACTTCGCCGACATGACCTTGAAGCAGCTCAAGCTCGATGAGGGCATGGATGATCCGAACCTGAAGGGGCGACCCCCCATCGGCTACACCTACAAGTGCGCTGGTGCGGGACTATGGGCGTTGTCCGAGTGGCTTCGCATGGATGCAGAGCAGTACGACGATCTCGCCTGTGATCGGTACATCAAGCTTGTCCAACAGGTCATCATGGCGGGCGGCGACACCGACACGAACGGTGCGGTCGTGGGTGCAGTGTTGGGGGCCCACATCGGAACGGATTCGATGGGGTGGGGCTTGGTCGCGGATTTGATCCAAGAGCTGCGTCCGCGTGAAGCCTTGGAGGCGCGCCTTGCTCTACTGAGCACACTCAGATGAGCGACTGGAACGAGTTGTCCTACGAGGAGTCCCAGCACGCTAAAACGGCTGCGCGGTGCAGAAGAGCGGGTGCGGACCGCAATGGCAGCGCGAGCCGCTCTCATCGAGAGGTGTGCTCACCGGGTGCGGGAAGAAGTTCCGTTGGCATATGGTCGCGGAGGCGAGCCCTTCTGGCCCGACTTGCCCACTTGCGTGATCTGCGCACACGAGTTTGAAGAGGATCGGTACTGCCCGGACTCCCATGACCACTGTTGCTACTACGAAGGCCCCACGGAGCCTGTGCGAGGGTCCGAGGGGTGGGGAGGCTCTGAGGCGGCACCAGCTGCTGCCTGCTGCGTCTACTGTGACGCCCCCTATGTCCGGGAGCGCTAGGCGGCTCGGAGCGCTGCCAAGGTCTCGGAGAGGGCCCATTGAGCGCGCTCAGCTTCGTAGTCGGTAGCGAACTCGACTCCTTCGACATCTCCGTAGACGACAAGCCACCCATCCTTGTGGGAGTTCAGCTCGGCGACCAAGGGCCGGTCGTTGCTGTTGTCGGGAGTGAGGTCGAAGCGTGGGGATGCGTACTTCGTCGGCGGACGCTCGACAGCAGTGTAGGCCGGCACGCGAGCCGCTTCTTCAGCGCGCTCCAGTGCTCCATCGACCTTCTTGCTGGAGGGACGGACCTTGGACCCATACCAGTTGTGGCTAGAGGGAGCCGCCTTGATGTCGAGGTTCTCGGGGTAGATACCGACCGCCCGTACTGCTTCGGCGGTATCAGCCCAGAATCCGTCGTCGATGCCTGCATCAGAAGTCAGGTAGACATCGAGGCCCATGCTTCCGGCGCACCGGTCGGGCGGAACCGCCGCTTCCGGCTCATCGGTCTCGGACAGATGGCACCGGAGGTCGAGCCCACCACCGTTGTGCTGGTCGAGTCGGACGGTGGGTCGGAAGGGTGCCAACCCGTGTCTTCTGCGATGGAGGGTGAAGGTCAGGGGGAAGCGTGTCGCGATGTCGGCAACGGCCTCAGCCACGTTGTCGTAGGTGAGGTGGACGGTCTGCACGGGTGGGTGGTTGCCCCCCAGGCCGAACCGGTAGCTGATTCTGATCAGGGCATTGACGGACATGGTGATTCTCCTTGTTCACCTGTACTACGCACCACCAGATCAAACTAAACCCTTCAGTGCCAGATGACGGGAGGAGGCTTCCGGAACAGGTGAGGCTTCGACAACTTGCTCTCCTCGAAGATCCTCTCGGCGCTTTCGAGAAGCTCTTCGTACCGATCTCGTTCTCTACGTGTGAGCAGGACATCCTCGTTTTTGGAGCGGTGCCAGAGCAGGTGTGTGAGCGCGAGCACTGCGGAGGCCCACAGCACGGCTGTATTCTGGGGCCCGTAGGGCCCGTAGGTCTCGATGGGGTTGTTTGTGGTGGGGTGTGTGAGGTTCCACCAGACCAAACCATGGTCGAGCATCGAGGCAAGCTCTTCGTCGCTCCAAAGGCGCTCGTCATGATCTCGAAGGAGAATGCGGAGTTGTTTGACGGGGTGGATCATCCTACTTCCCGACAACCATCGACGAACTATCGCTGAGGCTCGGACCGCAGCCTCTCTACAACACGTTCCGCGTAGTGCTGTAGACGCTCTGGGTCCCCCTGGACGTTCATGTAGTAGCTGGTGCGGAGAGTCATCCTCACCGTCCCCAGGTGGACGCGGGTGACAACCTCGTCCCCAGAGCGATCGTGCTCGACGCGGATCTGGGGATCAGCGTTCTTCAAGGCTTGCTCTAGTTCGTTGGCAGAGTCGGTTTGCTTCATAGGTGAGACACTACGCACCCCAGCCTTGGCTGTGGAGAATCTGATCCACGAGCTGCTGGACCTCCTCGCGGGTGTTGCCGCGCCCACGCCTCCGAACGTCACGTGCCACGGCAGACATGGCGAAGTCCTCTAGTTCGTAGGACCACGTGCCCCTCTGTTGCCGGACCCGTGCCAACACCACCCCAGCGTTCCGCGCTCGTCGCACCCAAACTGAGGAGAGCCTCAGCTCCCAAGGAAGCATCACGCCCCTGTCCGCTAGGAGCCACCCGTTCTCAACGAGGTACGCGTCAGCGGCCACACGCGCCAACAACGGCGAGCCCGCGAAGTCCGGATCACCGTCCAGAGGCCACCAAACCGCAGAGGCGGCGCTCCTTCCGACCGAGGCCACATCGCTGATCCCAGAGATGTGTCTGCGGACATAAGTGCGTTCGTAGCCTTGTTCTGACCCTTCCGTAAGCTCCCAAGGTCCAGCCACGCAGGATTCGCATAGCTCACGAACCACTTGGCAAGCAAGGGTAGGGTCCAGCAGCAAGGCCGACACGAGTTCTTCGACCGTTGGTTCCATTGCTAGCACCCTACCAGGGAGAGGCACTTGTATATCGTTCTCGAAGGCATCGACGGCTCGGGCAAGAGTACCCACGCCAAGATCTTGGCGGATAGCCTTGGGGCTGTGCATGTAGTGGAGCCCTCTGACTTCGCGATCGGGAAGTTGATCCGAGAGCGAATCCGGGAGGGGCAAGTGGAACCTGCCGTGATGACACGCCTCTTCGCCGCAGACCGACACGACCTTGCAGCCAAGGTGATCGAGCCTGCCTTGGAACAGGGGCAAGTGGTCGTGTCCGACCGAAATGTGATCTCATCGCTCGTGTACCAAGCCGACGGCGACATGACAGTCGAGGCTGTCTGGGACATCAACATGAAGGCGGGATCATTGCCTACGCCGGATCTGGTGGTGGTCATTGATGTTCCGGTCGTAGAGGCGGCACGTCGTCTGAAGACGGGTCGTGAACAGGTGGATGCTTTTGAAACCGATGCTCGCTTGACCAAGCACTATGGGCGGTATCGGAAACTAGGTGAGTTTGTCCGATGGCCCGTGGTGTACGTTGATGGCACTGCCGACCTCGCAACGGTCGCAGAGCGTGTGCGGACCGCTGTGGATGCCGTGTTGGACCGCTAGACGTTCTATCGCACGAGGGTGTCAGGGAGACCGAGTACATGTCGGAAAGTGACCTCATCCTCAACAAGCTCATCGAAGCACAGCGCTCGATCGAAGACGCCTCGTCTCGGATCAGTTCGCTAGAGGGTCGTACTGAGGAAGAGATTCGTGAACTGAGGGAGCACGTGACGGCTGAGTTGAGCCGCATCGAGTTGCAGATGGGGACCACGAATGCGCATCTGGACAACCTTTTCCGCGAAGCCGGCATCTCCAACGCACACCACGACCGCACCAACGAGTTGTTGAAGAAGGACATCGACGAACGTCGCTTGGAACGCAAGCGTCAACAAGATCTCGCAGATGCTCGCCTGAAGCACGAGCAGCAGTTGGAGACTGATCGTCTGCTTGCAGCACGGGAGGAGCAGTCCGCACTTCGTGAGGATAAGAAGGAGATACAGGAAAAACTGTTCGGCGCTGCTTCCGAGGCATGGGGGATCTTCAAACAGCCGCTCGCCTACCTCCTGGTAGCATTCGTGGGCTATGTCGCGTGGTACTTCTTCGGCGCAGCTCCGATGCAAACCACCTCCGTTCCTGTGTTCCCCCCAACGCAGGTAGAGGCAGATGAGTGATTCGACCGTGGAGATCCTTCTCGTCGAGGACCATGCAGGCGATGTGAGGCTGACCCAACGCGCGCTGTCGAGGCTCTCGTTCAAGGCCCGCCTTCATGTGGCTGTGAATGGTCACGAAGCCATGGAGTTCCTTCATCAGCGGGGGAAGTTCGCCGGTGCACCACGCCCCGATTTGATCCTGCTCGACCTGAACATGCCACTCATGGACGGGCGGGCGGTCCTGCATGAGCTGGATGGACATGCCACTCTCGGCACCATCCCCGTCGTCGTCCTCACGACTTCGGGGGCTGCGTCGGACATCCGGGACAGCTACCAGCTGTGCACGAATAGCTACCATGTGAAGCCGAACACCTTCGGCGAGTTCGTGACCACTCTGAACCAGATCCTCACCTACTGGCTGTCGGAAGCGAGGACCCCATAGAGTGGATCTCCGCCAACTCTATGGTGCTCGCCCCTGTGGTCCTGACCGTGGTGTTGACGGGGATCACTCTGCTTGTCCGCCGCCTCCGCAAGTCAGAGGAGCGGTTCAGATTGATCGCGGAGCACGCTCATGATCTCGTCGGGCTGCATGATCCTGACGGGAAACACATCTGGTTGAGCCCTTCCGTGGAAAGGGTTCTTGGGTTCAAGGCAGAGGAGATGATTGGTCGGAACGCCTACGAGTTCTTCCATGAGGACGATCTGAAGCGAGTTCGGGACACAACTCATGCACCGGTCCTCGAAGGCCAGCAGCAGACGACCACCACGTACCGCGCCCAGCACAAAGACGGACACTACGTTTGGTTGGAGACCGTGACCTCCCCCGTGTTCGGGCCGGAAGGCAAGGTCGCACGTCTAGTGACCGCATCTCGTGATGTGACGGAGCGCAAGAAAGCACAAGACCTGTACCGCTTCCTCGTCAGACACCTACCGGACACGAGTGTCTTCCTGTTCGACCGTAGCTTCCGCCACATCATCGCGGACGGATCGCTGACGGGGAAGACCATCCCCCCGGCCACAAACCTCGAAGGGCGGACGCTGTACGAGGTGTTTCCCGAGGACATGGCTGCCACGTTGGAGCCCCACTACCGTCGCGTGTTCCTCGGTGATCCGGAAGTCGTGGAGCAAGCGTTCCGCACCCGCATCTACCAGATCACGTTCCTCCCCATTGTCTACGGCAGCGACATGTCCCGTGTGTCTATGGGCATGGCAGTGTTCCACGATGTGACCGAACAAAAGCGGGTTGTCCAAGCTCTTCAGGATCAAGCTCATGATCTGGAGCGAAGCAACCGAGACCTTGAGCGGTTCGCCAACGTCGCCTCGCATGAGCTGAAGTCGCCTCTTCGCCGCATCGCGAGCTTCGCCGAGCTGTTGGCCGAAGACTACGAGGGACTGCTTGATGCCAGCGCCGATGAATACATCGCCGAGATCCTCGATGGCGCTTCCTCACTGGCCGAGGTCATCGAGGCGCTTCTCCAGTATTCCCGGGTCCAGACAGACGCGACCCGTATGGACTGGGTGGACCTCAACGTTGTCTGTGGTGAGGCTGTGCAAGCCCTTTCCAAGAACATCAAGGAGGCAAGGGCTGTGATTCGCAAGGGGCACCTCCCCACCGTGGCGGGGGACGGAGTCCTGCTGAAACAGCTCATCACCAACCTGATCGGCAACTCCATCAAGTTCTATGAGGGCGACGGCCACCCCGAGGTCACCATCACCGCCTTCAGGGAGCTGTTGGACTGGGAGATTGCAGTTTCGGACAACGGGCCCGGGGTTGACGTGGAGCAACGCCGCCGCATCTTTGAGATGTTCAAGCGGGTTCGCAACGATGTCGAAGGCAGCGGAATTGGGCTGGCGCTCTGCAAGAAGATCGTGTCCATCCACCGAGGCACCATCTGGGTGGATGAGGGTGAGGCCGGCGGGTCAAAGTTCTGCTTCAGGCTTCCCGCACGATCCCCTGAAGAGGTCACCGATCCCTCATTGCCTTCTTCAGCGTTGGACGGATTCACCCATAGAGACACGGTGAAACCCCCCACGCGGAGACGCTAGCCGCCCTCGTGAATGTAGCCCTTGTCCTCACCATCCATGATCAAACGGATGGAGCAGTTCTTCGGGTTGCGCTCCTTCTCGATCCACTCGAAGGGGAGATGGAGCCACCGCATCACAAGACATCGAGCCGTGACCCCGTGGGTGACGATGACCAAGTCCTCGATGCCATGTCTCTCCGCATCTCGGTGCCATGTTCCAAATGCCTGATGCACTCGGATCGCGACATCCCAGCGCGACTCCCCCAGAAGCGGCCCTCGAAGTCCTCTTGCTTCTTGTAGTGTGCATGCTCGTTGGGGAACAAGACGGGAAGGTCTTCATCGGAGACCCCATCGAACAAGCCCCACTGCTGCTCACACAGCGCGAGGTGTTCCTTCCGGTCCCTGATCCGGGGGAACTGAGGAACCGCCTTCTCGTTGCCTGGGTACAGGACAGGAGCCCCACTCTTCCGATGCCCCTCTCAATCCCGTCAGCTGTTTGCCGGGTGCGAAGGTAGGGACTGACCCAGAGGCGCGGCCGGATGTAGCTTGGGGGGAAGCCCTCGGACCCATCAGCCTCTGCCAGAAAGCCAGCTAAGAACTGACCGGCGGCCAGGGCTTGAGCGTGACCCTTCTCGGAAAGCGGTATGGCGTGGTCCGCATGTGTCGCATGGACTGATCGGTCGACGTTCCCGAGGGACTCCCCGTGACGGATGATCAGTATTCGGCGGATGGTTCTGGGCATGGTTCTCTCCTGGTAGCCATCCGATACTCTCGGGTTGGTGAGATCAAACCCCGCACCGGAGCAACGCCTGTGGAAGAAAATCCCTCAGAAGATGGCGCTTCAAGACCGGTCTTGAGTGATCTGATATCGGAGCTGTACGAGCAGTATCTAGCTACCTTCCAAGGTAATCAGGAGATATCCTCCGCTGCGACAGCATGGTCGATCAACCGAATCATGGCGGCACAAGAAAGCTCCGACGGCACACCTGCATCATGACCTGATGATCCGCAGCCGCAGAGACCCTCAAACCATGGAGCACTCCGGTATGGTCGTTGGTGTGAACAGGCTCCTTACGAGCGGAAGCGGTAGACAGGGTTTAGTTTCAGGCAGCCGCCCGTAACCCATGTGTTCAATTACCCGCCGCCGTTCAGGAGATCCCCTCTGGAGGACCGACCATGCAGACCCCCGCCTATGAGACCACCTCAAACCCCGCCCCTGGCAAGGGGCAGCGTGCCTATGAACTCCGCAAGACAACAGGGCGGACTTGGGAGAAGATCGCTGCCGAGGTGGACAGCGCGAGCCCCGAAGCCGCTGTTGCAGGGGCCAAGAAGTACGCACGCTCTCAAACTCTCCAATGGCCCATCAAGACCGTGAAGCACACGGCGAAAGAGAAGGCACTCGTCGACGAGGACCGGGCGCAGGCCAAGAGAGACGCTCGCATCTACAAGAGGGTCGGTGACGGGACTGCGATCAAAGACATCAAGGGCCTCACGCCCACCAACGTCTACCGCGCTCTTGACCGACACTGCGAGAGAACAGGAGCGAGCCCTCTCGCCCGCAACCCAGAGAGGTCGTACAGGCTTCGAGAGTCTGGGCAAGGTTGGGGAGAGGTTGCTGACAGCCTTGGCTACAAGCGCGAGAATGCAGCCATCGAAGCGGCACGAGGCTTCGCTCAAGACAACAGCTTGGTGTGGCCCCCACCCATCCCAAAGAAGAAGAAGGACCCCAGCGAGTATGTGGGGGTGGGCTTCTACGACGCTGCCCTACAAGGTCAGGAGTGGGGTGAGATCGCCCAGTCCATCGACCGGCTGCCTTCGTACGTCAAGAGCCGGGCCAAGGTGTACGCGAAGGCCCACGATCTGCCCTGGCCACCTGAACTTTCGTAGCCCACCCGGTCCATTTAGATCCTCCTTGGCGTAGTAGTGGTCAGTCCAAACGACGCGGAGGATACGATGTCCACCAGTGACAAGAGCAAGCCCAAGCCCACCACCCGTAAGAAGAAGCGCAGTGCTGTCACCGCGAAGAGGTTCTTCGACCTCGTCGTGCTGGTGCTCGGCGAGAGGTCTTCCTTTACGGCCAACACCGCTGTTCCAATGAAGGAGGTTCAGGAAGAAGTTCTGAAGCGCTCTGATCTGACTGCCAGGGAACGTACCGCCCACGACGAGAAGTACATCCGTCGACGGATCGAGTTCGCGTTCCGGAACCGGCGCGCGACCTACACCAAAGACACCAAGGGCATCCCCACCCTCACGGTGTTGGTGGACGGGAAGTCCGGCCAGTGGGGACTCACCGATGACGGTGTGGAGAAGGCACGTGATCTGGCCGCCGCCAGCAGCCTCCCACCAGAGCCCAAGTCAGAAGCTCCGGAAGCCGAAGAGCCCGAAGCCGAAGAGCCCGAAGCCGAAGAGCCCGAAGCCGAAGAGCCCGAAGCCGA
>Ga0136558_1001794_pt1 | contig 10612 bp, 13 predicted proteins | sample AntRauTorckE6833_FD_101391 | JGI IMG/M metagenome (GOLD analysis project Ga0136558, IMG submission 101391) | Saline lake microbial communities from Rauer Islands, Antarctica - Metagenome Torckler E6 #833 | ecosystem: Environmental > Aquatic > Non-marine Saline and Alkaline > Saline | place...
CGCTAAAGCTTCATATCTCAATAGATCGGGCGCGTTGATTGTGAAATCGTTTGTATCACTGTCGCCGGATAGATCTGTGTAATTCTTGATACCACGTACTAAAGCTGTGTAGGCTGCGTCCGGGTACAAATATAGTTCGTAACCGCCGTTGCGATAAACCCACGCATAAGGGATCCCCCGGCCTTGTACGTTCAAACAATCGTACTCGTCGCTTGTGATCTTCTTAACCGGCCAGCGGGTGTTCGCGTAATCGATAGTGATACCGCCTGTATCAAACACATATTGCGCATCGGTGGTTAAAGTAAGTACCGGATCGTCTTCCGTAAGTGTTACGACATCTTTAAACTCGTTAAACCAATACGGTTTTTTAGACCAGTATTGTAGTGCTTCGTTTAAGACGTCGGCAACGATCGACGCGCTAACGGACGTATTGTTAGGATCCTTTAGGCGCGAAGAAACCTGTGTCTGTAGTTCGCCGAACGTTGCCATTGTCTTACCTACCTATCTATTAGCCGTAGGACTGTAAGATACTGAACTCGATATCAGCTTCGGCGTCCGCTGCGGCCGTCTTCAACTGAACCGCTAACCAACCGTCGCCTTCGGTCACTAAAGTCAGGCCTTCTTTCTCGTCAACGGCGATAAAGCCGCCGTCTTGCGCAGCCGTGGAAAGAGACGCGAAAGCATCGGGGGCGTTCGTGAAGGTGCTATCGTCGTCGTAGATAATACCTAAATTCACAGTTGTAGTGCCTGCGCCGAAGTCACCACAATAAACATCTTTACCGTGGATAGCGAACCTAGCGCCTTTATTGAAAGGAACGAGGCCTACGAAAGCGTCGGCGGCGGTGCCGCTTGGTACTGTAACAGTACCTTGTACGATACGCGCTGCACCGGAACGGTCAACGCCTTTTGTTTTTGCAAAGTCTTGGTTATCACCGGCGTACTCTGCGGGTACTATGGAAGGTGTAGTCATTTTAAATACTCCGTATTTTAAATTGAAAGGAAAAGTAGGCGGTTAGAATAACCACCTACCTAAGTGTTTTAGCTGTGCGCGGCTGCGTAAGTAGCAATCACCAAACAACCGATATCTTGTTTGTTTGACGGTGCCATTTTCTTCATGCCGTACAAGAGACGCGCTTCTTGACCTTTGTAGTAATCGTAGTCTTTCAACTGCGAGAACATCTTCATCGGTACGTCTTTATCTGTCGGACGTCCACCAAACGGTGAAGCGAAAGATAAAGCATCGCGTCCGACAAGAACTGCGCGTTTCGTGTTTGAAACGAGAGAACTATCGGCCGAAGAGATCCCGTTAGGGATACGAGGCGCTTCGTAGATAAACACGTTGCGGTAACGACCTGCACAGACCATACCATTCTTATACGACTTCTCGATTGTCGCATCGTCTTGGTTGCCTGCCAGTTTGTTGAACTGGATATCGTACCACTTGATCTTCGCAGAACTGTTTTGTTGAAGGTCAACAATTTGTTCGGGCGATAGGTACAAGTCGTAGGTTTCACCGTCTAGACGCTCGATAGGTTGATCGCTGTTAGAGATCTTCTCGAGTGCATAGTCAATGATATCGATAGCCATAATGTCAGAAGACGTTAAAGACTGGTCGTTCGCTTGTGAACCTGCACGGATGATACGCTCACTTGTTGGCGCTGTCGGTACGTTGTGACCTGTAATGTGCAGTTTGTTCGCCGCAGTAGTGTAGGTCGTACCGTTAAACGTTACAGAACCGGAATAGTTCACGCCGGCAAGTTGATGCCAGATTGAAGTATCCATAAGCTCGATCGCACGGCGCTGTAGTACAGTCGTCGCAGACTTAGCAAAGTTTACTTTCGTACGCTTTTGCTCGATCGTATCTGTGTTAGGGTTCAATACGCCAAGACGAGTAATGTTCATTACCATAGCGTGTGAATTGAGATCAAGCGCTTCCTCGTTACCGTCAAGAGTTCCGCCCTCGCCGAGAGGAACGTCCGTCAATTTTGAAACGTAAGGGAAAGTAGTTTGATCGCCTTTTGCGTCCTTACCCAAAAGCTCTTCGGGAAAGTAAATAACGCCGCGGTTAAACAGGTGTCCTAAGCTGGACTTCTGCATCATTTGTATCCACGTTTTTTTCTCAAATAACTTTACCGCTAAAGCGTTTGACGTGGACATGGGTGTACTAGACATTTTCATGCTCCATTTGTTTAAGTTTAAAAAATTACTCCTAAACCCAACGCCATTATATCTTCACGCTTATTTTGTTTATTCGTCCGCGGTTAGACGACTGCATTTTTAAAGGTGCGAACCTTTCGACATCCGGTACAAGTTTTACGAACTTGCAGAAACGCCATTTTAAAGCCTTGGTAGGCGCTCCCCGGCATTGCGCCGGGGGTTAACGCTCGTAATATTAACCGGCTTGATCGATAAGCTCGTCAATCTCGGCTTCGGATAACTTACCGAAATCGGCAAGATCCATATTATTCGCTTCTTCGAGTGTAGCACTAGCAGCGGCGGTTTGTCCACCCCCTGATAGTGAAGTCGCAGCACGTTTTTTATTACGGGCTACTCTCTTCAAGTCTTTCTGCGGCTTTTCGGGCTTTTGCTCGTTTGTTTTTTGCGCCATATTACTATCATAACCGTACTTATCGAAGGCCATTTGATAAAGAACTTCGGCCGGATTCATGTCATTTCGTGCGGCTTGGCTCGCGATATCGAGTACACGTTTTTGTACAAAAGCTTGCGCTTGCGTGTCGTTAAGCTGCGGATACGCATGTTTGACGCCTTGATACATTGACGACATCATATGCTTACTTGCATCTTCGTAATCGTCCGTTCTACCGGCAAAGTCTCTTTCGATCTCGGTAAACTCTTCGATCGCTTGTTTTTGTAGATCGTTGCGATACTTCTCGTTTTCCATACGGTCGAGACGCTCTTCAACGGTTTCTTGTTTTTGAGGTTGCTCTTGTTCGTCGCGATCTTCTCGGCGAGCCTGTAACTCTTCGAGGCGACGACGCGCATCGGCAAGCTCTTCTTGTGCCCGTAGACGTTCACGACGTTCAATACGGATCTTTGCGTTGACATCGTTCTCGTTCTTCGGCTCGTCTTTTTCGTCGGCCTTCTCGTCCGTGTCTTCGGCTTTATCTGTCTCTTCCGTGTCGGCTTCGGTTTCTTCCTTTTCGGTTTCTTCCTCGGCTTCGGTTTCTTCCTCGGCTTCTTCGGTTTCTTCCTCGGCTTCTTCGGTTTCAGTTTCGGCAACCGTTTCTTCTTCCGTGTCGGCTTCCGCTTCTTCGGCTTCTAAACGTGCAAGTTCTTCTTCTTCTTTTTTGATTTCATCTTCTAGTGACATGATATTGCGCCTTTCATCATGGTTTAAATGTTGACGTTCGCCTCGTTATAACTGCCGGTGCGAACGATATCGTTTTCGAGCGCCTGATTACGTGCGCTCTCTAAGGTTTCGGTCACTTCCGCGACCTTCTTATCGCGCTCGGCGCCTTGTGTAGCCGCTTTCGCGCGAGTTTCTTCGGCACGGGCGATATCAAGCTGCGCCCCTGCCATTGTTTTCTGTAGTTGCGCTTTGCGCCCCTCGTCTTGTAACTGTTGTACCGTTTGTTCAAGTTGTTTGACGTACTGCGGATCGACCGGTTGATCTTCCGGTACGAGTTTCTTGCGGATCTTCTCTTTCATAGCCAACTCGAGCGGCATAATATCGATCGCGACCGCGTATATAACCTTGGCTGCGCCCGGATCTGTCATTGCGACTTTATCACCCATCGCGATCAAGATATCCGCTTGCTCTTGTTTATCCTGCACGGTAAGCGGCGCTTCACCGATAACGACGTCGTATTCTGCCGATAGTTGTTTGGTAGCCAGTTCTAAGAACATCGCTTGACCTTCTTCGCCTATGATCCGGACGGACATGCCTTCGTTATTCTCGACAAAGACACGCATAAGTCCGAGCATGATCCGCGCTTGTCGTTTCTGGTATAGAGAAGCTGCGTCGAAGTAACACGCAAGAAGTGAAGTCGCCTGTCTTATACGTTGCTTCTGGAAAGCTGCGGTGTCGTTTGCGAACTCGCGCGAGCCCATAAACGTCGCATCGAAGCCGTTGACCGCTGTGATCGCTGCGTCGGATAGATTGACGATATCGTTTAAACCTGTCGGTAGTTGCGCCCGTGCTTTCTCTTGTACAGCGCCGCTTTGCAACGCGCCGTCTTCGACGTAAGTAATACCGTCGGTTTTGTTATATGTGCGTTCGAACTCGCGGATATCATCGATCGCGCTGCGCTCTGCTATGACGCCGCCTTTTGAGTTGGCCGCAATCGTGAACATAAGCTCGCTAAGCGCTTTATTATAGTATAGCGCCGGTTCCATCATTGAATTAACCATACCCATCCATATACCGTTTGACGCGTCGTAGTCGCCTGTTTTGAACTGGATCGTGTAGCCTTGCTGCGAGATCGAACGATACGCAGTAAACACGCTTTCACCGCTTACTACGGCAGTGTAATAAACCTTCTTGTTAAACGGGAAGAGTTCGCCGAGCATATCGTCGAAATACTCTTCGAGTTCGGCCTTGATCTCTTTACCGAAAACAAGGATCTTATCCCGCGGATCGAAACTGTCGTCGACGTCTTCATATTCTTTTTGTAACATCTGCAAGAAAGCGTCGACCGCTTGCATGGTCTGTTGATCGTCGATCTCGTATAAAGGGTTAAGCGCTTTGTAAAACGGCTCGATCTCGTACCACTGATAGAAGTACACTTTAACCGTGTTCTCTTCTTCGTTGGTATATTCGAGGGGCGCGATCTTGTCGTAGTTACCGCCGTAAGGGAAGTATTCGTACCCGTCGTCTTCACGCTCGCCGTCTGCGGCTTCGTAGTCTTCGGCGTCGGTGTTACTGAATAACATCTTTGCAGTTTCGAGTTCATACTCTTTTGAGTAATACACCCACCGCGCATCAAGTAAGTTCGTCGCTTTCGCATGCGGATCCCATCCGACCGCCAGAGGATCTAAACGCCCCATAAGGATCTCGCCGTCCGCTTCGCTCGAGGCATAACCCTCACCGTAAGTAAGCGCAGTCTCGACCGCGCCGTAACCGTTGGTAAGTAGATCGCCGTCTTGCTGCGTCTCGACTTGATCTGCATCTGCGTTATCCCGGCAATAGCCGTTGATCGCGTTCGCATAACCGGAAAAGAGTTCTTGAAGTTTGTCGTTCTCTAAGCGCGCCTCGTACTTCGGGCGGCGCCTGTTCTGCGCCATGAAGCCTTTAACAGCGTTGACGTAAGGTTTTACTTTGTTGAATTTTACGAGAACTTTATTATTCTTATTACCGCGCCCGTTCGGCGCGTCGATATTGTCTTGGTAGGACATGAAGTCGCCGGCGTAGAACGCTTGGCATTTTTTCGTATTGCCGTATTGTTTGCGCAATCTCGCTTGTGATTGCGTTTTGTGTTTCTTGAATTGTTTAGCAATCTCTTTTGTAGACTTCATTAGATCCCCGCTTTGTCCATAGCTGCGTCGAAGGCGCTTGTCCACGCCGGGTAGTTACTCACACGAACCTTGGACGCCTCGATACCGAGTTTCTCGATCGCTATCGTGTGTACGCCGAAGCGCTTTTCTTCGACCATGATATGATCTTGGCCGCTTGGTAAGTCCGTAAGTCGGCGTTCGCCTTCTTCAAGCTTTGACATGTTCTTCCTTTTTCTGCTTCCACGGTTCAAGCGCTGCGCCTTTACACTGGACGCACGTTGTCCGGATAGGTGGGTATGATCTACGCATAACGCCGATCATGGCTTCGCCGCATGTGTCGCAAGGTCTATCGAATTTATTCGGTTCGCGATATAACATTAAAAATCCATGAAGCTTTCGTAGTCATTTTGCGTGTTTGATCTCGAGTTGTAATCGTTGCCGATCCGCGATTTTTGAATACGTGGGAAGACGGCTTGTAAATCAGTATCGTATATTCTTGTCAATGCGTCAAGCATATCGTCGTATCTTGCACGGGGAAAAGTTGCCATTTCAGATTTTATGATCTCTCGAACAAGGTCAATCGTGCGCCCTCCATAGTCTGTATATTGGATTGCATCCGGGAACCACCAACGCCCGTTCTGTAGATCAGGTATCATTCTGCGGATACGATCTTCTTTGTTCATCTTCCCGCCGAGTTCGATCATAGCGAAGCGGTATCCGTCTTGTTTCTGCTTCTCTCGGATATAATGCGTGTCCGTCATAAGCCCGTATTTTTCGTATCCTACCTTCGGCGGCTTGCCGGTTAGATCGTTCCAATGCCGGTGTAGTTCGAAGAGTTTGTTGACGCGCTCGGTCGGGTTCAACCTGTCGCGCACCGCATCCAGAAGATAGTAATTGTTATCCGGCGCAAGGCCTATAACCATAAACGTCGTAAAGTCCGAGTTCTTTTTCTTTTTCTTCTGCGTTTCTTCACCGCCGGCCGGATCGCACATAATGAAGATATTCATTTCGCGGGCTTTGATATTCTGTCTGCCGTAGTATTGGATCCACGTATCCTGGAACTCGCCGCCCCCGAGTGGTACGGGTTCTTGTAACATCTGGCCGACATAGTTGTAGTCGAGCATGTCTTGTCGCTTCTCGGCGAGGACATCTTTCGTCAAGCGATCCGGGAAGAGCAGATCGCCTTTCTTCATTGTCCAGAACTTCTCGCCAAGCGTTACGATCGTCGGACGATCCGCCGCCTCGGCGGGTAGCTTTAAATGGTGATAACCTTGATCGCGCAGCAAGTGGCCGGTCGGATCGTCTTCGTGCAAACGTTGCATAATCAGAATGAAACGTCCGACACGCGGATCATTAAAGCGCGAGAACAACGTGTTACGAATTGCTTTGTTCGTCTCGACACGGATTGTATCGGACAAGGCCTCGTCCGGTTTAAGCGGATCATCACAAAGCAGATAGTCCGCACCTTTACCGGTGATCGTACCGAGTATGCCTGCGCCGTAGTAACGCCCTTTGCCGGTTGTCTTGAAGTCTGTCTTAGTGTCTTGTTTCGGATCCACCCGCGTTTCAGGATAACAAAGTTTATACCAATCATCTTTGATAATAGATTTACAGTTCACGATCGCGTCTTCGATAAGGCTTCCGCCGTATGACGTGCCGATAAACTTTGCGTAAGGTTCACGTCCGAACACCCAAGCCGGGAAGGCGGTTGTTACGAGATACGTCTTTAATGTCCGAGGTGGTATGTTGATTATAAGCTTCTTGATCTCGCCGCGATTTACGGCTTCAAGGTGTTCGGCTATGCATCCGATATGCCAGTTATACTCGTAGAAAGCTGCGTCGCCCTCGACCGAACGGAAAGCGCGCGCCGCAAACGGTTCGAAACGTTCACGACACGCGCTGTTCATAGCGAGCTGTTCGTCGGTCAAGTCCACGAGGGGACCTCCCTATTTGTAGTTACACAATGTTTCCGCAGTGCGAACGACGCGGTGGGCGGGTTGGTTTAATGTTGTTGTGATCGTGCGGGATCCTTTAGTCAAGCGAACGATACCGCCGTCAATCTCATATTTAAGACCGTAAGCGCGCAGTACGTTAAGCGCTTTCTTGATTTCGTCAAGGCCTTTTGTCGCGATAAGCTCGACCGGTAATGCGTCCGGCTCTTCGGGCTGCGGCTCTGTATCAAGAGGCACGTCGCCGAGTGTGCCGGCATCGGCCGGTTCTTCTTCGCCGATCGCTTGTTTGTGTAGTGCAAGGAACGTGCCTTGCGCAAGTGTCTCGGCGTCTTCGTCGATAACCGCAAACATGACGATACCGTCTTGTTCACCATCTTCGATAAGCTCGCCGCCGAAATGCTTTTCGATAGCCGCTTTCTTTGTATCGACTTCTTCAACCGTCTTGACGTCTCTCTTTGGTTCTTCGGCGGGTGTGTCGTCCGCTTCGGTTTGTTCGTCCTCTGTCGGTTGTTGAATGTCGTACACAAGCTGTACGAGATCCGCTTTCTTCACCTTCGAGGGTACGTTCGCGCCGAGGCCGACCGCTATGCCCTCGAGCTGTGCAATCGTCATTTGTTCTAGATCTTCTAAAGTCTTCATGGTTTGTCGCCTTTCTGAAATAAAATACTAAGTAAGTCGGATTATCTTGCACCATAATAAATATAAGATCAAGGCTCTCCAATAAACGGGGATATGATAATGGCTACGATAGATATCAGGTAGCACAAAATACAGGTAAGGCCGATAAGGCTACACAAGATCAGAATAATCAGCATCACTATTTCGCTTAACATCTTTCACGACCTCCCCTTTTGTTTGTTTGCGTGTTTCTATGTACCGGTTCAAGGCGGCCTGTTCGGCTGCGTTAAGTTTATCAGGTTGTACAAGAGGCGCGTCCGCATCGCCGGCCAGGATAGTGCGGTCGCCGTATTTTTTGGCTTTGAACTTCGACGCCGCCCACTTGCGTACGTCAATACGCAGTTTGTCGCGCTGTATCTTGTTATAGTCGATCTTCATAACGCCGTCTTGAGGTTCAACAACGCCGTCTTGTGGGGGTTCGTCGTCGTCCGCGATCATAAGCATTTCGTCGACAAACATATCGGCCTGATCTTCTTTCGCGCGCGCATAAATTTCTGCAAAGTCTTCGTGTTCTCTAAGCCAACGGAAAAAAACATCAGCGCCGGGCATGTCGTCCAAAGCGCATATCTTCTTTATAGTCCATCCAGATATGATAAGCCCGGCGATCTTTTCACCTTTCACCGGATCGTAATTCATGCGTCTTGGATCTACTTTTTTACTCATACTTAAATATACCGATAAAGGCGACCCGAACGCAAGTAAAAAATGAACACGCAAAATTTTGCACGTTTAAAAACGCCTAGACAACCTAGACAACCTGTAGACAACCTCAAAACGGAGGTTGTCTAGTGCCTCTATCCCGCACTCACTAACGCTTAACCTAAGTTACTAGACAACCTAGACAACCTTTTTCCTTATATTACCCCCCACGGGGGAACTTGCTGCCGTAGGGGCTCCACCCCATGTTCTATTTATAACCTAAACAATAGAGAAAAGGTTGTCTAGGTTGTCTACAGATCCCCCTATCTCGCACTCACCTTGACTTACGACTACTAGACAACCTACCCAAAAAGGTTGTCTACAGGTTGTCTAGGTTGTCTAGTAACACGTAAAATCTTGCAGATTGAGAACGAACACGCAAAATAATGCAAATTCGCACCATTCCAAAACTTATTTGCAAAAAATTGCAAAAAAGTAAAAATAACTGTTGACACTAGGCGCAATGCGCCGTATAGTTAAAATGTAAGAACAAAGAAACAAACACAAGAGGACAATTAAAATGACTACAGAAGCGATACAAACAATTCAGGCCAATGGCACATATAAACAAGTTTTAAAAGACAGCTTCGGCGGCGTTATGTATGACGTAGCGAACCAAGGCACATATGAACAACAGAGCGTTGACTGGATCATTGAGAAATGGGAAGCCATGACATCAAGTGAACAATCCCTTGCCGGCGGTATCATGCGCGGCGCCATGAACTTTTTAACCGAGGACGCATAATGTTAACAGATGGCGCCATAGTAATAATCAACAAAGAGACCGGGAAAGTTGTAGCGGAGTTTCAAAACCCCGCCCTCGTCGATAAACTTAACACCGACAAGTTTAAGGCGATCCCGATCTTAGAACATTTACAAAGCTTAAATAAGGGAAACACAACACAAGAGGACAGTTAAAATGACTACAGAAGCGATACAAACAATTAAAGAAATAACTGAAACCACACTAAAGAAATGGGGCGCTTGCGAGGAGGGCTTCGACCGCTTTGATGAGCTATTCCCAAAAGGTGCAGATTTACAAACGGTATCACGAGGGTTGATTGAAGACGGCCACCCCTCTTGGAATGATTGGCTTTGGATTAAATGCAAGGCTGATAATGATTACGTTGATCAAACAAGCGTAACTGCGGGATACAGCGGAACTGCTACTGCGGGATACAGCGGAACTGCTACTGCGGGAGACAGGGGGACTGCTGCTGCGGGATACGGCGGAACTGCTACTGCGGGATACAGGGGAACTGCTACTGCGGGAGACGACGGAACTGTTACTGCGGGATACGGCAGAACTGCTACTGCGGGAGACGGCGGAACTGTTACTGCGGGATACGGCGGAACTGCTACTACGGGATACAACGGAACTGCTACTGCGGGAGACAGGGGAACTGCTACTGCGGGATACGGCGGAACTGCTACTGCGGGATACGGCGGAGTTATTGTTATTGAATATCACAACGGCGAAGATTACGTGAAGAAATGCGCGGAAGTAGACGGTGGTAAAATTAAAGCTAATACGCCATATCAAATCGTTGATGGTGAGTTCAGGGAGGTTGTGTGATGTTTAAAGAAATAACAACAACACTTGCAAAGATACACGAGCATAAGCCGTGTAAACCCGGATGGGTAAAGCTGCATAAATCACTTGGCGGAACTAAGTCATATGGACTTCATACACCAATTAAGTTTTCGCAGATAGCCGGGAGCAATGGGTTAGAGGATGCCGTGTGGTGTTTGCGATCTATATGTCCTGAACATGAAAAAGAAGTCAGGCTTTTTGCTGCGGATTGTGCAGAGAGTGTTCTTCATTTATA
>Ga0136558_1001795_pt1 | contig 10611 bp, 11 predicted proteins | sample AntRauTorckE6833_FD_101391 | JGI IMG/M metagenome (GOLD analysis project Ga0136558, IMG submission 101391) | Saline lake microbial communities from Rauer Islands, Antarctica - Metagenome Torckler E6 #833 | ecosystem: Environmental > Aquatic > Non-marine Saline and Alkaline > Saline | place...
CCGGATGGCTTTTTTTAATGTCTATTCTTTACGCACTCCTTCGTGTTGCTTTTTTGCGCAGAAGCGGCACCTTTATTTTTAGGTTGCAACTTTTTTTATCCGCCGGCCTCGGTACAGGATATGTGATTGCCGGCGGATCGTTGGGTCCCAGACTCCTTCCTTGTCCAGGACCAGCATTTAGTGGGCTGTTTGAAGTATTTTTACGTGGCGCGTCGCTCAATGTAGACTCTCCGTGTCTATAGGGTGAAAAGGAACCAAAAAAACTCTAAGAACTATTATGCTTATTTATATATAAAAGTCAATAACTTACACCATCCGACTCAGGACTGCTACCACCGCGGTCTCAGCTCTCAATGTGTCAAACGGGAGCGACACGAGGGAAACTCCTTTTTGCTTAAACATCTTTCGCTCCTTCTCTGACCAACCACCTTCGGGTCCTATCAAAATGTTTTTTCCAACAACACCTTCTTCCCCATCCATATCAAGAACGACCATGTCAGAGTATTGCTCTAGAGCTACCTCTAGAGTTAATTCAGGAGTTAATTCAGGAATAGTCACACGTCCACATTGTTCTGCGGCTTCTGTTATCACTCTCTGCAATCTCTCTGGTCGAATACTTTTGTACTGACTACGCTCAGCAATAATCGGTGTTATTTTTTCAACACCAAGTTCCGTAGCCTTTTCAATAGCCAACTCAAACTTATCTTTTTTTATAATTGAAAGAAAAAGATGCGCCCCCGTCCCCTTCTGTTCTTTAATTTCACCTTGGCCGATAGTAAAAACAGCTTCTTTCCGAGTGACGAGCTCAAGCTCTGCCTCAAATTCGTATCCCGTTCCGTCAAAAAGCATGACGCTGTCACCTTTTTTCATCCGAAACACATCTCGTAGTTGATGTACGAGACCTTTTTCCTCACTCCGAAAAGCACTATGAGGTTGAATTGATTCTGTAATAAAAAATCGATGAATTTTCATGTAATATTGATTTCACTTTGTATACTGGTATAGTGTTGTCATAACGTAACATACATTTATATATACATCATGTCTATACTCATCCCAACAGTCATCGAGAAAACAGCCGGGGGCGAACGTGCCTACGACATTTACTCTCGCCTACTCAAAGATCGAATTATCTTCCTTAGTGGTCCTATAAACGACGCCGTAGCAAATACTATCATCGCCCAGCTCCTCTTTTTGCAATCAGAAGATCCTAAAAAAGATATCTCTCTGTACATCAACTCACCCGGAGGATCTGTCACCTCAACACTCGCAATGATTGATACCATGAACCATATTAAGCCTGATGTTTCTACGGTATGCGTAGGAATGGCAGCTTCTGGTGGTGCTTGGACACTAGCAGCAGGAGCCAAGGGAAAACGCTTTGCTCTGCAAAATGCAGAAGTGATGATTCATCAACCTCTTGGTGGCGCCGAAGGACAAGCGTCTGATATAGAAATTACGGCCAAGTGGATGCTCCGAACCAAGGAAAGACTAACTAAAATGATGTCTGATTTCACAGGAAAAGACATAAAGACAGTCTCAAATGACATTGACCGAGACTTCTGGCTGACAGCCGATGAGGCTAAGAAGTACGGAGTGATTGATAAAGTGCTGAAGTAAGCCTCCTTTCAAGAAACCCACACCAAGAGCTCTTGGTGTGGGTTTCTTGCTTTTGCCCATAAAAAGAGATATATTGCAAGAGTACTTATTATTTAAATTTTGAAAATTTCCGCTTTCTAGTACACATATGCCTATACCTCAAAAATCTAAAAATATTGCTCAACATAGCCCTATTATAGATATCTTGTAAAACAGCACATTCCAGAAAAGTGCATATGTATATTCCTAGGAATCGGTAGAAACCGCTTATGGAATTAATTATTACGATAGTGTTCATTGTTATCGCTGCTTTTGCCGGTGCTACTTTTGGATACTTCTTGCGATGGATAGTTTCCCTCGGCAAGAAAGGCTCTATGGAGCTACGCATTAAGCAGATGATGCTTGAGGCAAAAGACGAGGCTCAACGAATTACTGACGAAGCTGAGGAGAAATCTGACAGATTACTAGAAGAATCGCGCGGAGATGCCAAAGAGCAGGTAGAAAAACTCAAGAAGACAGAAGAAAGACTCATTAAGAAAGAAGAATTGCTCGACAGCAGACAAGGAGACATCGACCGAGAAGTTGAGTCCTTGAAAGCAAAAACAGAAGAAGTGCAGGGCGTGAAAGAAAAAGCAGAAGCTCTTGTCTTAGAACGTGAAGAAAAGCTCCAGAAGATTTCTGGACTGACAGAAGAACAAGCGAAAGAAGCTTTGCTTGCACTCATCGAGAAACAAAGCGAGGAAGATTTACTCATTCGCATGCAAAAACTCGAACAAGAAGGAGAAGACAAGCTTGAAAAGAAAGCGCAAGAAATTCTGACCACCTCTGTACAACGTCTTGCAAACAATGTTTCCTCAGACATGATGGCTACGTCTGTGACCATCCCTTCAGATGAAATCAAAGGAAAGGTTATCGGAAAGGAAGGAAGAAACATTAAAGCTTTCGAAAAGGCAGCTGGTGTTGAGGTGATTGTCGACGATACTCCAGGAGCTATCACTATCTCTTCTTTTGACCCAGTACGAAGACAAGTAGCTCGCGTTGCTCTTGAAAAACTTGTAGCAGACGGACGCATTCAACCCGCTCGTATCGAAGATGAAGTAAAGAAAGCGCAAGATCAAATCAACAAGATAATCAAAGAAAAAGGAGAACAAGCGGCATATGAATGTGGTGTCTATAACCTCGATTCTCGTATTGTTTCAATCCTTGGGCGTCTTTATTTCCGAACAAGTTACGGACAAAACGTACTTCAACACTCTATTGAGATGACGCATATTGCCGGCATGATTGCAGAAGAAATCGGCGCAGATGTGGCCATTGCAAAAGCAGGTGCGCTCGTTCACGACATCGGAAAAGCTATCGACCACGAAGTATCCGGAACACATGTAGAGATCGGCCGACGAATCCTTCAGAAGTTTGGTGCTGATCCTCGTATTGTAAAAGCCATGGAAGCTCATCATGAAGAGTATCCATACGAAACACTTGAGTCGCACATTGTTCAAGCAGCTGACGCTATCTCTGGTGCACGACCCGGAGCACGCCGAGACAGTGTAGAAAACTACATCAAGCGATTGCAAGAACTTGAGGCTATAGCTACCTCGTTTAACGGTGTTGAGAAAGCATATGCCATCCAAGCTGGACGTGAAATCAGGATATTTGTAGAACCAGAGAAGGTATCCGACCTCGAAGCAAAGAAAATGGCACGAGAAATCGCGGTTCGTATTGAGAATGAGCTCAAATATCCAGGAGAAATCAAAGTAAACGTCATTCGAGAGAATCGCATTACAGAATACGCACGATAATAGCTAGTTTTTAGTTGTTAGGCATTAGGCTTTAGTAAAAGCAGAAACAATTTCGACACCCCCGTGAGAGACTAGTCTCTCACGGGGGTGTTCTTTTTTAAAAACTACAAAACATTTTTAAAAAACCACAAGGTTTGCATCCAAAAATGTGGCTTATATAATAGACGCAAGGTCTCTAGAGCTCATTTCACAACTTGCTTTCGGACCGAACGGAGAAATTACGGAGTGAAAGTGTTAGTTGGAAGTCGAAGAATATCCCTAGATATTATGAGGCTGAAACTAATCGCTTGAAGCCCGGAATTACTTCGTGCAGAGCCGGAATGAAGTTGCGAGATGAGCTCACCGACATATATTATTCATTAATACTAGTTAACTATGAACAAAGCAGCAATCGTTGAAGCAGTACACGAAAAGCTCGGAGGTACAAAAGTACAAGCCGAGGAAGTAGTCGATACTATCATCAACTCAATCACAGGAACTCTTACAAAAGGTGAAGAAGTTTCTATCGCAGGACTTGGTATTTTCTCTGCAAAGATGCGAGCAGCTCGAGAAGCTCGAAATCCTCGAACAGGAGAAAAGATTCAAGTTGCAGCAATGCGAGTACCGAAGTTTCGAGCGGCTAAGGCCCTCAAGGACGCAGTCAAAGGGTAAAACTCTTATTCTTGGGTCGATACTTCGTTGACGACTCCGAGTGCTCCCAGAGCAGTATTACTCATACAGCTCGGGTCCGCTTCTCGCCGTCGCCTTGTATCGCCCACAAGAATAAAAGTTTTCAAAAGATTCTTATAACTGTTTTCCTACTTTAAAAAATGACGTCATAAATGACGTCATTTTTTATTTACCAGAGTTTGGCGTAATAATCTAAAATAATTTTAATATTTTAGTTTTTATCTCCTCCACTGACTTCTCTGCATCAATAGGCACCGCTCCCTGTTCAAGCATTTTTTGTTCAAACTTTTTATACCAACCAAGTATTGCTTGTTTTGCTGTCTCATCTTTTCCAAACTCATTACCCACTCTTTGATCAATCCTTTTAAGAAAGGTTTCCGGAGAACACTGAAGCAAAAAAATAGTATCGAACATATCAATATATTTGTCTTGATTTGAGGCACTACCAAAGACAATGACGCTCTTGTCGCCCATTAGCTCTTTCAACTTCTCTACATCACACACCCAGTTATGAGTATCTATAAACTCCTTATTAGGTTCAGTATCGTAAAAAGCTTTCTTACCAGTCTCTTTATTCACCCACATACATAAACCAGGGACATCATCGATACTAATTGTGTAGATACCTTCTTCTGACAACGCCTTAGCCAAGGTAGACTTTCCCGTGCCAGACACACCGACAACACATATCTTTTTCATAAATAAAATATAACACAGAAAGAATCGGTGTCAGCTCACTAGACTATAATTCTGCGCTTCGCTTGAATTCTAGCGAGGGGCTCCTGCCCGGACTCGCCGACAAGCACTCGCAAAGCTCGTCTTGTATACCGGCTCCGTCCTTCGATTCTCTGCAGACAAAACAAAACAAGCATGTCCTAAGAAAGACATGCTCGTTTCATTTTGTGCGGATAGAGAGAATCGAACTCTCGTCTGATCCTTGGCAAGGACCTGTCATACCACTAAACTATACCCGCGTGAGCTGTATCGTAGCAGAAAATATAACTGCTTTCAATCTCTACTCCTTCTTCGCCACCTCAATCACCTTTGTAAAATCATCACCCTTTGCTACCTTGTTTTTCTTTTGGTGTCCGCACAGCACACATTCGTGTAAAAGCACACTCTGCCCTGCCTTTGTCTGTACCTCTACGGGCTTCATTTGACCACCACAGCTTGCCAAGCGATCACCTGGGTGAATATCGACATGCTTACTCCACAAACACGCAGGACAGTGATTTGTGTACCCGTCTCCCCTCACCTCTTGTCCGCAATGTTCGCAAACAAAATCTTCAACAACTCGTTTAAAATCTGTTGTCATTTTTCTTTAAACTCTGAATACTAAAATATCTTTCTGGTTTACTCCAAAGAAATGAAATGAGTACGAGCGAATAAATAATATGATCATCGATAATTGGATTATGTTCTGGCGGCAATACCGCAAGATACATCAAGACAAGCATGAGCGACCCAGAAAAAATAGCCATACGCATAAACACTCCCAGGATAAGAGAGAGCCCTATAAGCAATAGGCCCATCATGAATAGCCAGTCTACGAGCATATTTCCAGCTAAGATCTGAAACCACTCCGCAAAAGGACCCTGAGTTGCATACGAAAGAAACCCCGCAGTTGGAGACCCTCCGGCTATCCAGGCATTTTCAGACGCAGTTGCAAAGCCAAGACCAAATGTCTTATCGAGAAACGGCCAGAAAAATATCCAACCTAATGAGATACGAAGAAGTGTTTGTGTTATTTTCATATATAAAAACTATACTTACTAAGTATTCATTATAAACTACTTCCCTGCCTTACCAACGTCGATCGCATCCAGTGCCCACTCAGAAAGCTTTTCCACATCATCAATAATTTCTTCAGGAACTTCGTAATAATTTTTCAACACTTGTTTTTCGCTCGGAGCAAACGGCTTCATACCTGCTTCAAGAAATTTTTTTCTTGTGTGCACATTTGTCTTTAGATACACGACATCATCTGAAATAATGCCAAAAAATATATCTCCGGCATATAAACCAAAACCGCCGAACATGCCTTTAGCACGTACGCTCTCTACATCGATAAGTTGATCAAGAATATAATCTTTGAAAGAATGCTCTCTCATATGAGAATATTATGTACTGTGTCGGGGTGCCGGGATTCGAACCCGGAGTCACTCCGTCCCAAACGGAGCATGTTAGCCGTTACACCACACCCCGACACAAGAAACAATATCTTTTTCATCGCACACACAAAACATTGACACTGTGGCCCGATAATTTTCATATACTAGCACACAACTACCCCATTACAATATAATATTTTCTAAAAAATCCACCTTTGCTCTTTTACTTTTTATATCAAGTCGAACGGTAATGACATCTATTTGCCAATCTTTTTGTATGTCATGTTCGATGAGATACGACTCAATAGTTCGCGCCATCCTTTCAAACTTTCTTGGATGAAGATTATCTTCCGGCCTGTGCTCCCCCACCCTCTCTTCAAGGTTTTCACGTGAAACTGTTTTGACCTCAACAAAACGAATAGCGTTGTCCTTTTGAGCAATGATATCTATCTCTCCCCACTTTTTCCAATAATTTCTCTCGAGAATTACAAAACCATTCTTTCTTAGAAATTTCTCAGCAACACTTTCCCCCATATTCCCCGTCTGTTTTGTTGTATATCTCACTACATCTAGTGTAGCAGTGATTCACGTGAAATGCCCTTGTATATGTTTCACGTGAAACATATTGACTTTAATCTGATTCTCGTCTTTTAGACACTAAAATAGCGTAAAAACCTTATTTAGAGCCATATATAAGGTAAAACAACACATATTTGACCTTCAGACAAAGGTGTCCTTTATCAACATGTCCCCAGTCTTATCCCCAGTTTTCCACTTTTTGCTTATTTTAAGCCATTTTTTTAAGACAAGGCAGGGGATAAGGGACTCTTGTCTCTAGAATAAAGTTTTGTTGAGGGGAATGAAGGGGAGACTAGGGAATTTTAGAGAGAAGAGAACCGGCGTCAGCTCACCTCGCTATAATTCTTCGCTTCGCTAGAATTATAGCGGGTGGCTCCTGCCCGGACTCGCCGACAAGCACTCAATCCGAGATGCTTCTTGTGTTTTCTTCGAAAACATCCGCGAAGCGAATTCGAGCTTTTTTGTAAAGAACGCTTCGCTTACAAAAAACACAAATTCGTCCGTCCTTCGATCCTCCGCAGACAAAACAAAACGACCACATCTTAAGAAAGACATGGTCGTTTCATTTTGTGCGGGATGGGAGAATCGAACTCCCATATACTGCTTGGAAGGCAGTCATTCTACCATTAAACTAATCCCGCAGAATTTCTATTGTATATTGTTTGGGACAGCGCGTAAACCGGATTCGACACGAGTTACAAAGTAAAAACATAGTATCAGGATTCGCCGTCAGCTCACTAAGCTATAATCCTGCGCTTCGCTTGGATTCTAGCAAGTGGCTCCTGGCCGGGCTCGCCAGAAACTGTCTGCGCCTTTCGAACCCCGGATCCATCCCTATGACCGAAAATTTGCCCGGAAAAGGCAAAATTTTCACTCATGTGCACCCACCAGGATTCGAACCCAGAATAACGGTTCCGAAGACCGTTGTGATATCCATTTCACCATAGGTGCAATACGTGGAATCATACAGTAAAAGCTTGTAAAAATAAAGGCTTTTTGTAGTATTCTACCCTCACATTGGGTACAATGAGATAACATGAAGGATAACAACACATATACAATACCAGAAGAGGTTTCACGTGTATCAAATACCCTTAAAAACAAGGGTTTTTCAGCCTTTTTGGTGGGTGGATGTGTACGAGACCTGCTTCTTGAAAGAACTCCTAAGGACTGGGATATCACTACAAATGCAACTCCTGAGCAGATTCAGGAACTTTTTCCTGACTCAGTATACGAAAACAACTTCGGAACGGTGGGCATCAAAACTCGTTCAGATGAGGAGACCACAAAGATTATTGAAGTAACGCCATACCGAACAGAGACAACATACTCCGACAACAGACATCCTGACAGTATCACGTTCAGCGACAAACTCGAAGACGATCTTTCTCGTAGAGACTTCACCGTCAATGCGCTTGCTTTGGATCTAGAGACAGGGGAGATAACTGACCTCTATAAAGGACAACAAGATATAAAAGACAAATTAATACGTACAGTAGGCGAGGCAGGGGATCGATTCTCCGAAGACGCCCTTCGTTTGCTTCGGGCTATACGCTTTTCAGCAGAATTGGGCTTTGTTCTCGAAGATGTTACACGTGAAGCACTCGAGAAACACGCTCATCTCCTTAAAAACATCTCTCAAGAACGTATTCGGGATGAATTTAGTAAGATAATAGACTCAAAAGACCCCGTCACCGCTCTCAATGTTTCTCGTGAAACAGGCATATTAGAGCATGTAATACCTGAATTACTTGATTCTGTGGGCATAGAGCAGGGAGGAGCACACCAGAACGATGTCTGGACACACCTAACAAAGAGTCTTGGAGGTGCCGTAATAAAAGAATATCCGTTTCATGTGAAACTTGCCGCACTGTTCCACGACATAGGAAAACCCGCGTCCCGAAGAAAGGGGACCAAGAAAGAATGGACATTCTATGGTCACGAGGTAATAGGAGCAAAAATGACAAAAAAGGTACTCGAAAGGCTCAAGTTTTCACGTGAAACCATCGAAAAGGTGACAAAACTGGTGCGTTGGCACATGTTCTTTGCTGATACTGAACAAATATCACATACGGCTATTCGCCGGATGATTCGTAACGTAGGACAAGATATGATCTGGGACCTTATGAACCTACGTATCTGTGACAGAAAGGGCATGGATAGGCCTAAAGAAGAGCCATACCGTCTGCGCAAGTACCACGCCATGATAGATGAGGTACTTACTGACCCTGTATCAGTAGGAATGCTCAAGATAAATGGAGACATGTTCATAGAAAAGCTACACGTGAAACCTGGAAAGGAAATAGGTTGGGTACTTCACGCACTCTTGGAAAAGGTTCTCGAAGACCCTACAAAAAACACACGGGAGTATCTTCTAGAACAAGCGGAACAACTCTTTGCACTTCCAACAAAAAAGCTTGAGGTGCTTGGGAAACAAGGAAAAGAAACACAAGAAGAAAAAGAACAAGAACAAGTAGCGCAAATACGCAAGAAACACTGGGTTGAGTAACCACAGGGCTCTAGCCAGATAGGTTTCGGGAACAGCCCATAAGCGTAGATTGTGGGCTGTTCTTTCTTACCTAAAGCCTAGTGCCTAGACCACCTAATTACCTAGTCCGTGACTTATCCACAGCTTTGTCTTTTACTTTTTCTATAAAGGACATTATAATAACTTCAGATCAATTGAGTTTGTCTTTAAGACTTCTTCCCACTTAGTTTAAAAGACATTGAAACACAAATCGTTTCGCTCGATAATTTGTTCTGTAACATTAGAGACCTTGAAGGGTCTCCTGGTTTGAAACCACGAAATAAGAAGCACATCTCTGATGTGAATTACCAACAAAATATATAACCTTCCTCCAAACTATCTTTCGATTCTACATCGTCGCTTCACATATTATTTCACAGACTGGGTTTCGCCTTCTCAAACTCGCTTCACTCGAACAAATGCCGTCATTCGTTCCGATGGAGCGAGTTTTTTTATTTACAAAAGCTTCTCAGAAACGTCCCGCCAACCAACTAACCCGCACATCTTGCGGGTTTTGTTTTACATTATATTTTTATATCAATAGAAATAGGACAGTGGTCTGACCCTAAAAGATTAGAAAGAATCCTAACGTCTTGTATATTTTTAAGTAGCGGGCGTGAAGCAAAGAAGTAGTCGATACGCCAGCCAACATTCCTGTCTCGTGCTCGCGTCTTCATGTCCCAATAGGTGTACATATCTGGCTTATCAGGATTTTGTTCTCTAAACACATCGATGAATCCTGCAGCAATAACTTCATCTATCCAAGCCCTCTCTTCTGGCAGAAAGCCTGTGTTTTTCTCGTTTTCTTTTGGTCGCGCTAGATCAATTGCCTCGTGAGCCGTATTAACATCTCCACAAAAGATTATCTGTTTCCCTTGAGATGTCAGTTCATTAATATATTCAAGAAAGGCGTCATAAAAATCAAACTTGTATTCCAAACGCACAGGTCCACCTCCGCCGTTGGGGAAGTATCCGTTGAAAAGCACGGTATTACCAAAATGTGCCTCAAGTAAGCGACCTTCGTTGTTGAGCTCTTCTCGTTCGAATTCATCTTTGACGAGGTCTGGCTTTGTCTTTGAGTAAATAGCTACACCAGAATAACCCTTTTTCTCTGTTGGCCATGAAAAATAAGCGTGGTATCCATCTGGATTAGCTATTTCCGGAGAAAGTTGGTCGACTCGAGACTTAGTTTCTTGTAAACACAATATATCTGGGTTTTGCTTGAGAATGTCGTCCCAATTTCCTTTCCGTACTATGGCTCGAAGTCCGTTTACATTCCAAGAGATTATTTTTGTCATATATCCACAATACTAGCATATACAAAAAA
>Ga0136558_1001796_pt1 | contig 10607 bp, 5 predicted proteins | sample AntRauTorckE6833_FD_101391 | JGI IMG/M metagenome (GOLD analysis project Ga0136558, IMG submission 101391) | Saline lake microbial communities from Rauer Islands, Antarctica - Metagenome Torckler E6 #833 | ecosystem: Environmental > Aquatic > Non-marine Saline and Alkaline > Saline | place...
AAGGACAGCCGTATTTTTACACTGTCAGGAATAGCTTGATTGAATTTTGGCCACTCCCTGATGCTTCAAATGATAATCAGAATGTGTACGTTGATTTTAATACAGCTGTGACTGAGGTGGATTCAGAAGCGGATGTAATTGACTATCTTCGGTACGACATGATTTCAAGCTACCTCCAATGGCGGATTTACTGCAAGTCAGAGCTCGATGGTAAGCTAGATAAAGGCAGTGGGTTCTATCAGGAATACAAAGAGGTACTCAATGATGCCATTCGGACTATGCGCCCAAACAAGGTGAAGTCTGCACCGAACGTCAATCACATGAGCCGCCGTGGTGGCCGGAGAGCGAAACCTGACCCAAAGTTACTCCCTAACGATCAACAGTAATATGGCAAAATTTAAAGAGCCTGTGCGCCAAAGTGACTTCATGAGCGGGATGGTTAGTGATGTGAGTAAAAATATTATTCCGGAAAACTCAGTCGCTCTAGCTGTAAATTTGGATTTTGATGAAACTCTGGGAGCGGCAGTAGTACGCCCTGGTTCTACTTTAATAGGATCTCAGCTTGTATCTGGAAAAACAATTTTAGGGTTACATCAACATAATGATCCTAAAAATGCCTCAAACAATATTTTGCTTGCTGTTGTTAATGTTATTTCTGATGCTACATCTACAATTAAGAATGTTGCCACGGGTGTTGATGTTTCAATTGGACTTACTGCGGATGAGAAGGTGCGGTTTCTTTCATTTGGAGGGGAAACGGTTGCAATTAATGGGGTTATGGCTCCCCAAGCTTGGGACAACACTAACTGGATTACTACTGCCGGCGTTTTTGATTTAGGCGATTGGCCAGCAGCTGAGTCTAGTTTAGTGACAGAATTTTTAGATCGTATTTATACAAATGATGAGACAGTACCGTATAGAGTTAATTACTCTGGTCTTTTCAACGGGACAGCTATTGCATGGGAGGGTGATTATATTGATATTGAACCGGAGGATGGAGGTGGAAAAATCACGGCTTTTGGGAAGGTTCCTGGGTATATTTTATTCTTTAAAGAACGGTCATTGCACCGGTGGAACTACAACTCAGCCTTCCCGGAATCTTTGGTGCAAGTGGGTACACCTACGCAAGAGAGTGTGGTGGAAAGCGGGGGTTTGGTATTCTTTTACTCAAACTCCAGTGATGATGCTCGAGGGTTCTATGTTACCAATGGTGGTCGTCCACAGTCTATTTCGCAGGATACTTCACGTACCGTTAATAAGTTTGTCCAAGCTATTGATCCCGCTAATGAGTCTAATATTGCAGCGTTTGCGACTGACCGTACGATTGGTTGGTCAGTAGGTGATTTAGAGGTTGAGGGAGAAACGTACAAAAACGTGGTGTTTCGATATAATCGTGTATTGAATCAATGGAGTATCCGGACCTACCCGACTGAGTTCAAAGTTTTCTCACAAAATATTGATAGTGGAGTTGGTCACCAAGTTGGTGGGGATGATGATGGAAATGTGATCAAGATTGATGATCGTGCAGCGTATACGGACTTTGGATCAGCGATCAACTATCAGTTGCGTACTCACTCTAATAAATATGGACGCAATACACTAAAGACTATGACGGATGAGTTTTTTGTGGAAGGCAAACACCTTAATGGTCTGGGAGCTCGAGTTATTCCCAATGAAGATCCATCGGCAGCAGTTAATATGACCAAGCTTTCTCGAGTCAATCCAATGCTTGTTCGTGTAGCTATTTCAGAGAAAGTTATTGGGACTTCTCTGGCCGTTGAACTGTGGGGGACTGCTGATGGTAATCGTCCAGAGATTTCCGAGATCGAGTTGACTTCAATTGATGTAAAAGAAACATATGAACAATAATCAATATACAATTGATGATTTATTAGTAGGCAATCCTGTTTTTATTGCGATGGAAGAGCCTGTACCGTCCTTCCCCTCCGCCGGTGCTGGTAGTGGCGGTTCAGATACTATTGTAGCTGACTTGATTTCTCAACGTGATATTCTCCTGGATGGAGAGGGTGTCTCTCTTGCTCGTAGTGTTTTTACTCCTGACATCAGTAATGAAGCAATAACTCACGATATAGTTTTCTCCTCTCCGTCTGCTGTCAGGTCAGCGTGGTCTTCTGGAACAATCACTACCTCAGGCGGTCTTACGTACTCTATCTCAGCAGGAAACACTACAGCAGCCCTGGGGGGCACTCCTATGTCAGGTAATGTCATTATTTATTTTGATATAGATACACCAACTATTTTAAAAGTAACCAGCAGCCCAAGTTTGACAGTGGGTGTAGGTAAAACTATTTTAGCTACAGCGAAACCGGGATCTTCAAGTGCCATCGTTCAAGTTACGAGTGGAATTGGGGGGCTAGTGATTGATGAGGATGTCATGTTTGTGACGAACCTTGCGGCTATTAATGCCGACATGGGTGCAATTACTGCGGGTACAATCACCCTAGATTCTTTAGGGTACATTAGAGGTGGTCAAACTTCCTACGACACTGGCCCCGCTGGATTTTATTTAGGTTATAGCGCTGGGGCCTATAAGCTTGCAATTGGCGATCCAACAGGCAACAAATTAACTTGGGATGGAAGTGATCTTATTGTCTCTGGTGACATCACTGCCATGACAGGTCGCATTGGAGGAGATGACGGTTGGGTTGTTTCTCCTGGATACATTAAGGATGTGGCTGGAACATCTGGACTCTCGTCGGTAGTTACAGGCGGTAACGATATTAGGTTCTGGGCTGGAAGTACAAACCCGGCTTTAGCACCCTTCCGGGTATATGAAAATGGAAACGTTGTGGCTAACAACCTGTCTCTTTCTGGGTACCTCCAAACAGGAGATGCTGAAAATGACGTAAAGAACACCCTCAGTCGTCTTTCTGACCTCGACAGTGACTTGGGCTCGATAACCGCTGGTACTATAACTGGAGCTTTAATAAGAACTTCCTCTTCTGGTAGGAGAGTTCAACTGAACGACAGTACTAATACTTTACAGATTTTTGATTCTTCGGGGAATGTTCGAGCGGAAAGCTACACCAATGGTTGGGAATTTAGCACAGAATCAGAAGTTACAGCAGGTAGAATTTTCATAGAATCTACTTTTAATAATCTGCAAATTCAAGCGGTTAGTAGTAACTTACTATTGACCGCGATAGGTGATGTTCTTTTTGCTCCTGATAATGGTTCTATTCAGGGATATTTTGATACTTTTGGTTTTCATTTGAATGATAAGTTGGATATGAACGGTAACCGTATTGATATGGAGGGTGGTGATATAGATGCCTGTGGTGACATTAATATGGAAGGTAATTATAAGGATATTGGAAATGTTGATAGAATCGAAGGGTTGGCCGGTTATATTGATTTGGGGTATTCAAGTTACTTTACCGTTGAGAACGATTGGGTGCCTCAATCAGATGATTCTTATGATTTAGGTTCTTCATCGTCAGCTTGGCAAGACACATATACATATGATCTTTATTATAACTCCTTAAAGAGTCTATCTGATCGGCGTCTTAAAAAGAACATTGTTTCGGTAAAAACTGGTCTTGCTTCTATTTTATCCCTTAATCCAATTAGTTTTAATTATAAGGAGAAGGATACTGAATTAAAACCAGATAGGAAAGAGGAAAAGAATAAGGGTAAGAACATGAAAGACTTTCCTGAAAGACAGGCAAAATTTTTAGAGAAAAGAAAAGCTAGGTCTGAGAAACTTCATTACGGTTTTATTGCGCAAGAGGTTCAGGAAGTTCTTCCTGAATTGGTTCAAAAGAATAAAGATAATGATATGCTTAATTTGAACACTACAGAAGTGATTCCTTTTTTAGTAAAAGCAGTTCAAGAATTATCATCGGAAGTCGAAGCTTTAAAAAAATAATAAAAAATTATGTTAGATAAAATTAATGAGCGTATGAAGTCAGTTGAATCTACTTTTAATCAGTCGAGACAAAAGCTTGCTTTGCTTGAGCAAAAGCGTAATGAAATGGATAAAGAGATAAAAGATGTTAAATCTTTGATTAGTCAGACTCGAGGAGCATATCAAGCATTATCAGAATTGACAGTAGAGGAAACTCCTGCTTAGTGGTGTATACTAATAAATAATATGGCTTACTATAAAATCAATGGTGGTTACTACGAGGGGAGCCCTGGAAATATCACAGCGGTAACTAACCGCTCAGTTTTAGCTAAACTTATGAGTGGTGAGCTTTCCTCTAAGAAAGGTAAGCAAGATTTGTTTTACGACAGCTCTGCAGGCGAAAATGAGTCTTCAGCCTCTTCGGGCGGTAGTGGTCGTTCTTCATCGAATCCAGGTAAGTACAAATATAGTTTTGGTGGCCGTAGTTATGAAAACAAGTCAGACGCTAGAGATGCGGCTAGGGATGGCGATTCTAAAAGTAATCGAGGTCGTGACGATGATGACGATGATGAGTCTACTAAAGATTGGGATGATTCTCAGTTTAGGAATTCTTCTGAATTTAAGTCTTTGGATTCAGAGGACCAGGAAGCTGTATTGGCAGTATTTGGAGCTATTGCCGGTAATGATGCAACTCAGGCTAAACGTCTTACAGATGCATTTAAGGCTACTTCAAAAATTAACGATCCGTATTTTGCTCAGAAACTTCGGTTGGCTACTGATGCTATTGAGCGAGGCTATGTATCAATTGATAAGGAAGCAGAATTTGCTGAACAGCAATTAAAAACTCGATTGGCTGATTTTAGGGAAGATTACGAAAATAAAAAAGAATTTCTTTCTTTAGAGGAGGCAACTGCACTTCGTGGTATTGAACGAAGTTATACTCAAGAACTTGATACTATGCAACAAGGGTTGGCTCAGTCTGGATTTACTAATTCTTCAAGACGAGCTAAGAAAGAAGGTTTGCTTGATGAGGCGACTGGCGATTTGCGAGAGTCAACTAATCGTTCGTTTGCATTTCAGCAGTCTCAACAGGATTCTGCTCTTGATCGTAATGAACGTGATACAGCAAAAGAGGTAAGTCGATTAAATGAACTTACCAGTGAAGGTAAGTTAGATTTTTTGCGTAATGCAGAGAAAGAAGTTGGATCTGCTAACTTGCCAGATTTGGCAGGAGCTCCGGATCCATTAGGTGATATTCAAGGGTCTATAGCAGAGGAGAAGTTGCAGAATACTATTAGTAGCGCTAGTGCATTTGTATTTTAAATATGGCTTTAACAGAAAAACAACTTAAGCAACTAGAAGGAATGGATGGCATTAACCAGGAGTTAGGTGCTGGTTACAGAAGAAAAAATTCTCCAACTGTAACAACTGGTAGTGAAAAGGATAAATCTTCAATATTAAATGTTGGCGGTGATACTGAAAAAAAGAGCGTGTCAGAATCTAGTAGCGATGCTGTTGATAGAATCACTAATTTTAACAAGGCTTTGAATGTGGGTATTGATATGGCTCGGGAACAGCGTAAAGATACGACTTTAGATTTAGTAGAAGGTTTTGCTGGAAAAGGAAATTTAAAAGCTTCATCATTTGCTCAAGTTCTTAATTCATTTAACAATAGTTCAGCACCGCTGGAATCTTCGTTATTGAAGTCTGCGACAGATTTTGCAGCTGATCAGGAGAAAGCAAAAGAAGATACAATGAATGAGATTCGAAAGTTGACTCTTGATATTAGTACAAAAGGTGCTAGTAAAGATACAATTACTGCAATGATGGCAACTATTGAAAATGGAGACATTGATACAGCACTTAAGATTGCTGCTAATTCTAATGTTGATTACGTATTGGAAAATGGCGTCATCTCGAAGAAGAATCAAACTGGTGAAGATGAGGTAATTTATGACGCAAGTGGACAAGTTGAAACTTCAGGAATGAAAGCATCTGAGTTTAAGAAGCATATTCAGACTGTTCTTCAGCCGGAGTTTTACTCTAGACTTGATCAGGAGTTGAATGATGCAGAATTGCGTCAGTTTTATGAATACTGGATGGCTCTTAATCAGTCTGAATCTCAGACTATACGACCCGACCGGGCTTACGCCCAGTGGTTGGCAGCAGTTAAAAGATCGGGAGATTCTTTAGGTATTAAAGATAAAGGATCTACTACTGACAAGAAAGAGGAAGATACGGCTTTTAGTGTAACTGGTATACCGCAATAATTATGCTTACAGGAAAAGAATTATTCACAGCTTCGGTAAAAGAAAAACAAAAGCAAGCTTTTAATGACTCTTTACCTCAAGCTGATTTAGGGACAGCTAACTCAACCAAGCCTGTTTCTGAGGGCGGTGCAGATTTGTTTATAGGTAATTTACCTAAGACGATTATACAAGGTACAGCTCGAGGGGCTGCAGTGGCTCCTGCGGCTGTCGGTAAACTTTTTGGTGCTGATACAGGAGCTGTTAATGTTAGGCGAGGTAGTTGGTGGGAAAATTTAGTTTTTGGAGAAGGGGACTTATCTGTTGATGCAGAAGTTAAAGATCCTCTTATTTCTGCAGGGGCTTCTGAAGAGGCTGCTGAAAAGGCTGCGGCTCCTTTAGCTGTTCTTTTTGCTGCTCTTGATACTACTGGAGGTGGTAAGCCAGTGAAACTTGGTATTAAAACTTTTTTGGAATCAATGGCAAAAGCTACTGATTTGAAAGTTATTAAGGCTGAGATGAAAGCTTTGGAGTTTTCTGATGAGACTGTAGTTAAATGGGGTACTGAATTTCAGAATGCTAAAACTGTAGAACAAACGGAGGCTATTTTTAAAAAAGCTGGTCAAGAAGAAAAAATGATTCAGAAGCTAGAATCAACACCACTTAGTACTGTAGACAATACAGAACCTATTACACTTAGCGGTAAGGTTTTTTCTGAGGAGGTTACGGATGTTAGTAGAAAGCTTTTTGGTAAGAAAGCTCCAACTAATCCTACACTTCGAGATTTTGATGAAGCTATTGTAGGTATGAGAGAAGCTGGTGAAGTTGTCGATGACCTTGTTACTCAGGTAGACGATTTGAGAAGTACAATGAAAGTAGAACCTCACCGGTTCTCTTTGGAGATTCCTAAAACTGGAGGCTTACCTATAACTGGTGGTGAGTTCCGTATTCGTGAAGGTGAAGTTCCAGTTACAGCTTTGGATGATGTTGAAGAGGTGGTGATTACAGATGGTAGGTTTACAAAAACTGGCGATGTCCCTGTTACTCAATTTAAACAAGAGGGTAAGATCGAGGTCACTGACGGCACATATAAAAAACAAGGTGATGTATTTGTTAAAGGTAATAAAGTTGAAAATGCTAAGGATGTCCTAGTTGAAACTTTTACCATTAAAAATGGAGAGGTAACTATTTCAGCAACTAAGAATGGTATTAAAGATATTCCGGTAGATCGTGGTCCTCGTTACTCAACTGATCCAGATGATGTCACTGTTGCAGGATATAAAGCACCAGCTGAAGATGTACCTGTTCTTAAAGATACTCCAGTAGCAAAACCTAAACTCGATGAAGTGGCTCAACCTCTCAAGGATAAGTTGGGGATGCTTTCGTATAACCTACAAGCCCGATATGGAAAAGGTGCGGTTACTAAAGGCAAACTTGAGAAGTTTAAAGCAGCTGAGAATAAAGTTTTTTTTGAGATTTTACGATATGCAGAAGAGGTTGCATATACAGCAGAGAAAGGTGGAGAGATGCACCAATCTATTCCTTCATGGGTTCCTAATGATTTACGTTCTCCTACAGTTTTTAGGAATGTCACCGATATGCTTCAACGTGGTGTTCTTCCAATCTCACATGGAAGCCCTGAAATGGCGCTTTACACTGAAATGGTAGACGAAGTGGCTCGTCGTGTGGGTATTATAAAAAAAGGTCCTAAGCCTTCTATAGACCCAGCGGGAGCTATTTTAGAGTCTACTCGTAATCGATTACGTCAACCTGGGGACAGGAAAAATTCTTTAGTTAAGTCTACTGCTCCTGCAGGTCAAAAGGTTTCGAGCGATGAGGTTTTTGATACTCAATTTAATAGTGCAGAGGAGGTTTTAGCAAATTACAAACAATTTAGAAATCCTTCTTCTAAAGAAGTTATAAAGCCATATGGTGTTGATCTTTCTACTTTAACTGATACTTCTAAGTTTAAATCGGTTTTTAAAGATATGTACCGTAACGCTGAGAAAGTTTTTGGCGAACAATGGCCTATTATTAAGGAGAAGATTTTTGATCCATTTGATGCGTCTAAGGGGCGTATGGTAGATGAAGAGAAATTACTTACTGATAAAGTAAAAGCAGACATTGTAAAAGATTTGGGTATTGGAAAAGGCAGTAAGCTAAGTATGCACGTTATGGATTTTGGTGAAGGTCTTACGGATTATTTTACTTTAGTTAAGAAACTTGGAACAGAACAGGCTGACAAGGTTGTTAAGGCTGAGAGATGGTTTCAGAAAGAGTATGACCGTATGTTTGAAGAAACATTGGCTGTTGATAAGCGAATATATCCGGGTGCTCAGGATAAGTGGATTAAATATCGTAAAGATTATTTCCGACACTATCAAGAGATGTCTACTGGATATAAGAATATGTTTGAAGATCCTCGTTTGAGTAATTTACCCTCAACACTTCGTCCTGATGATAGCCGAGGTTCTAAGTCTAAATGGCAGTCATTTAAACAAGAGCGACTTGGATTACGTAGTGAGCGGGATGCTGTTGGTGGGTTTTTAAACTATGTACCTCAGTTTGCTTATAGTAAGCATATTAATCCAGAGATTGAGCGGATGAGGGAGTTTGTAAATGATCTTGAAGCTGGTACTGAAACATCTCAGAACTTGGGTAATTTTATTGAGGGTACACGAAAATGGGTAGATGATTTAGCTGGCCAGGCTAATTTTGTGGATAGGTTTGCTGAGTATGCTCCTGGTGGTCGTTGGACATTGGATAAGCTTGATTTTATGAATAAGCGAGCAAAGCGTAATGCTATTCTTGGTAATTTAGGAGCTAGTATTTCACAGGTATTTAACGTGCCGGGAGCTATTGCTACAGCTGGTCCAGTTAATTCTAGTAACGCTGTATTGCGTACAATGGGTGAAATTATTCATACTACAGATGTACGACCAGGCTGGGAACAAGGTAACTTTATAAAAGAACGGTATCGAAATTCGATGTACGAACAGTTTGATACTCGAATTATTGATCAGCCGCAAAAGTTTGCTAGTTGGATGCTTGGTGTACTTGATGAAGTTGGTACTAAGTTTGCTTGGAATGCACATTATGAAAAAGCATTGTCTGAAGGTATTCCTGATCCAGTAAAATTTGCAGATGATATGACTAGAAAAGCAGTGGCTGGTCGTGGTATTGGAGAAGTTCCTGTATTGCAGAAATCTAAAGTATTTCAGACTGTTGCTCCGTTTCAGCTTGAGGTAATGAACCAGTGGTGGTTGATGGGCGATCTTGTTGATAAAAAAGAATTTAATAAACTAGGCACTTTATTTGCTGCTTATTTTGTATTTAATCAGGTTTCTGAAGAGATTAAGGGTAGTAGTGTTGGTTTTGATCCAGTACAAGCTTTTTATGATTCTTACAAGATTTATGAAGACGAATTACTTGAAACAGAAGATAAGGCTAAACGTATAGCCGGTCGTCTTAGCGGTGAAGTTTTAGGAAATCTTCCTATGGGTAGTTATGCAGTAGCCGGAGTAGCCGGAGTAGCTGGAGTTCCTGAAGACGAACGAAAAGAATTTTTTGGGGAAGCAGATCCTGTTCGATTTGGAAATGCACCATTGCTTTGGAATTCTTTACAAGATCCTTTGTTTGGAATATTGCCTAACTGGGGTGGTTCTCAGTGGAAGAAAAGTTGGGGAGGTTTAAGGGCTTTGGCAGAAGGTAAGGTGCGTGGAAAAGATGGTGAAGTTTTGTACGACGTCCCGGTTGAACCTGGAGTTGAGGGTGCTATGCAAAACATTATGTTTGGTCCCCATGCTACAAATTTTGCTTACAAAGATGAAGTTGAAGCTGAGTTGCTTTCTTTCTACAAGGAAAATAAACGAATGGTTGAGGATGGTCAGACTGATGAAGTTAAGGCTAATTTAGAGGATTTGCCTGAGAATTTGGTTGATCGTTATATTTCTGTAGCTAAAGATGAAATTGCTCGGCAGGAGGACATTAGTGTAAAAAATATGATGCCAACCTATTTGATAGCAACTGCTTTAGTTAAAGAAGGTAAGGAGGAGCAAGCTAAATTAATTATTGATGGTCTTGACGAAAAAGAGCGTGAGCTTTATGTAAAGGCAGCACAAGGTTGGAATTCAAAAGATGAGCCGAAGATGACAGATGGAGAAGACCCTGAAGAAATTCGTTCGTTTCAAGATCGATTACCTTTATTGATGCAACAGCGAGATACCGATAGTCAGTCAGTTAGTGCTAATGCTGATGAATGGGTTATCCAGTCTGCTTTAGATTATGCTTATGCTTTCGGAACTAATCCACAGCAAGCTTTTGATATTGTTTTTAACAATAATGAAATTATTCGGGACACTATTGCTACTGGTGGTCCAGACGGCGGAGTTGTTCGTACTGAGCGTATGCCATTTAAGAGTGGAGATGTACTCCCTGGTTCAGAACCTACAAAGAATAGTTTAATGAAAGACGAAGGTTTAAAGAATAATAAA
>Ga0136558_1001799_pt1 | contig 10601 bp, 8 predicted proteins | sample AntRauTorckE6833_FD_101391 | JGI IMG/M metagenome (GOLD analysis project Ga0136558, IMG submission 101391) | Saline lake microbial communities from Rauer Islands, Antarctica - Metagenome Torckler E6 #833 | ecosystem: Environmental > Aquatic > Non-marine Saline and Alkaline > Saline | place...
GAATGACCTCCACCGAGTACATCCCAAACGCAATGGCGAGTCGCTTTGATTTAATTTCAAAAGCACTCACCACCGCCGTAACGGGCTATCTAACGAGAAAGTCCGTTCTGAACATGCAGGCGCTGATCTGCAATAACTTTCGAATGATCCAGAAAAACACAAAGATTGTTCAATTTGCGTATGGAGAGGACTATCTCGACGCAAGCAGAATCGAATCGGTAACTCTTCCGACGATTCTGTGCAGCGATGCTGAGTTAGCTCAGTATGGTCATCCGGACTTTCCGACTGACTTCGCGCAAATAAAGACCGATCGAGCGGAATTGCGAAAATGGCTAAAGCAACTAGAAGAGCAAAGCCGCAACAGCATGATGACTGGAACAATTAACGTTCCGGTGAATGTTGAAAGAATTATTCGTGATGTTACCCGTGAGTATATTGACGAAAGAAAGAAACCCACGTCGAACGAGCTTAAAATACTTGTTCAAATGGTAAGAAAGCTCTGTGAGGATATTCCATTCGTGCTTACGAATTCACACTGCAAGAAATTGCCACAATATATGCATAATGCGACGCAACTGACAGTAATGCTGTGCCGTGTTCTGTTAAATCCAAACACACTTGTGGAAAAACAGATTACCATTAAGGTACTTAACTACATCGCGGAGAAAATTAAGTTTCGGTACCGTCAAGGCCTAATTGAGCCAGGAACCGCTGTTGGCACTCTCGCCGCCCAATGCTTTTCCGAGCCCCTAACCCAATACATGCTTGATGCACATCATCGTAGTGCGTCTGGCGGAACTTCCACGAATGTAACGAGCATCGCCAATGATATTCTTGGAGTAAAAAAGACTGAAGAACTAGCATTAAAGCAGATGCTAATCCCGGTTATGTCCGATATTGAAAACTCGAGTGCACGCGTTCAAGAGATCGCAAATAACATCGAGGTGATGAAGTTTGAGCGATTTGTGCGCAGCTGGAACATCTTTTACGAGGAGTTTGGAAAGCCCGTACATAGTCAATACTTTAATGAACGCGTACTTATTAACAACTTTCAAAACGCAAATCAGCTACTAAAGCCGCCGTCTGATCTAACTAGGTGGTGTATTCGCTTTGAGCTAAACAAAACAACAATGATTCTAAAGAATATGTCAATCGAGCTAATTATTCTTAAGTTGCGTCTAAATTACCCGGACCTGTACTTTGTGTACACCGGCGAAAATAGCGAAAAGATCATTATTCGCGCTTATGTGCGAAATACGATCCATAAAGGCGCAATTAAGCTTAATATTGTTCGTAATACAAAAACGTATCTTCTCGACACAATCATTCGCGGAGTCTCTGGCATTACAAACGCGAACGTGATAAAGTTTATTCGCACAAAGGAAAACCCGGACGGCAGTATTTCACAAAACAACGACTGTTATGCAATTATTACCGAAGGAGTGAACCTTGAAGGCGTACTTAGACTAAAGTATGTGGATAAAAATCGCTTATGTAGTAACTCTATCCATGAGATGAGCGAGATATTTGGCGTCGAAGCTGGACGTAAACGCGTAATTGAAGGCCTAAAGTCGCTGGTGGAAACATCGAATCGACATTATCTTTGCTATGCTGATGAGATGAGTTATGCCGGTGTAATTACAAACATCGAGATTAGCGGACTGCGTCAGCGCGATAGCAATAATATTATGTTGCGGCTCGGCTTTGGGTCATCACTAGGAACAATTAAGGAATCTGCAATTAACGCGATGGAGGACAATATTAGCGGACTAGGAGCGCTAATGGTAGGGTCTATTCCAAAGCATGGGACTCTGTATAACTCGGTGATTGTAAACAAGCAGTTTATCGGCGAGAATGTAAAACGACCAGAGGATATTATCATCGATTCACTTCTATGAGCTTCGCGTCACTCAGCCCTCGGCTAATCACCTTTATCGGCGTAGCTTTGCGAACGAGTTCGCAGGGCTCGTTCCGATAAAGCTAATGCGCGCCTTCGGTTTTAATCCATCCTTTTTGAGCTACCAAAAAATAAGATTTTAAGTATATGTCTATACACCCCCTATGATTCCGCGCGCGGAATCATAGAAGTGAATCGTTGATAATATCCTCTGGTCGTTTTACATCCACGCGGGTAATGACACCGCACTTATATACGCATGTGAAAGAGGATTCATTAACTGCGTTAAAATTCTCCTGGCCGCCGGCGCATGTAGTATCTGATGACACCGTGGGAGACAATTGGCCTCTGCGGGTTGCTCGTAACAAAGAACACGAAAAAATTGTCGAATTGCTGTCTAAGCGCGCTGAAAAACGTAAGAAGGAAAATAGTAAACTAGCTTATGAAAACAACAAAATTATAATTTTGATTTTTTATCTATCATAATTGAATTTTAGATTGGATAGAACAAGCTAAGTAGGTATACACACTTACACATACACACTTACACACATACACACTTACACATACACACTTACACACACACTTACACACATATAACCATGAAAAACATCATTGACGACTTTAACAACGCAGTTACTGCTGACAATGTCGATATAGTAAAAAATATAGCTCGATACATTGATGATGAGACTCTTAACAAGAGTTTGATTACTACGTGCATAGAAAATTCGGTTAAAGTTGCCCTTCATCTACTCACTTGTGACCGAATCGATATTCACTATAACGACGACCACGCTTTAATATCTGCGGTAAGATATAATCGGCCTAGCATCGTGAATGCATTAATTTCCGCCGGTGCAAATGTGCATGTACAAAATGGGACTCCTATCGGATGCGCAATAATGAATAATTATCAATCTATTGTCAAATTTCTTCTCGAAGCGGGTGCTCGGGTTGACTCAGGTGGTCAACCAGTAAAACACGCTCTTGAGAATGGTTATATCAAGGTACTTTCACTAATAAATGCACATATGAATAAGTGTAGTGATAATAAGATAGGCAGAGGTATGTATAGTAGTGAGGGCGTTGATAAGGTAAGTAGTAAGGTAAGTAGTGAGGGTGTTGATAAGGTAAGTAGTGATGTAAGTAATGTTACTATCATTAACTCAGACTTGTATAAACTGTTGATGCAAGACTATAAGGATCTTCAAATGAAATTCCTTAAAGTTGTTGTTGACCGATCTGTCGCGGCTGGAAAATATCACCAAATACAGACCGAAAACGAGTTTCTTCGCGAACAAGTAAAGAATATGTTATCCCGCATCTACTGTAAAATTTAAAAAACAATAAATACTAATTATAATTTTTTTCACTCATATATAATTAGGAATTAACCATGATCGGTCTTATTATTGTTCTCATCATTGTGATCATCTTCATGTACGCGGGTTTTACCTATCTCACCCCGCGGTATATTCAAGCACAACGCATTCTAAAGTCCCGCGAGATGTGGTTGGTGTCTGGCATTGGTAAACCCTCCTTCTACTTGCGCTTTGGCGATTTTACGAACAGCCAGGCAGATCTTCTTCCAACCGGCACTGTCCGTGTGACTCGCTATAACAGCGACAAGATGTTTGAGTCCGAGTCCGAACTCGAATGGTTTCGCCGGGAAGAAGTTCTAGTCGTTGGTGGATATCATTTTATTCTCGAGAACATCTTTAGTCTCACCCCGCGTGTGATTATTAGCGGAAATGTCGGCACTATGGACGCGTGGAAAACCACGCTCGCGGATGCATAAAATGAGCAAGTATACTACACTGACGCAGCCGTGTCGAAATTAATTGATTTTTTGGTTTGTAATATTAACTATTAAAGCTAATTTAAGCTTATTGTATCTGAATTCGCCATGGAGAAACTCAGCAAAGATTTTATTGAGGCCGCATCCAATGATAATACTACCATAGTGTCCGAGTTGATCAAATATGTTAGTATTGATGATCTTCGTAAAGCTCTTGGCAATTACATGAAGTCGGTAAACCCACGTATTTTAACTATTTTGATGACTCATAGAGGAGTTATGGAAAAAGATCAGTCGGTAATGGATTCCCTTAATCGTATCCTTGATGGGGCGATATCATGCGGATTTGTTATGACTGTAAAAATTTTAATTACTGCGGGAGTGGATACAACTACACTCATATCCACAATTAATGAAAAGAACCCGTTCATTCGCGCCATTGAGCACTCATATGGTATGGTGGAAGCATTCTTAACTGCTGGCGCCAATCAAACATTCTCCAACTGCGCTCCACTTAGGTATGCGGTTACACACGATTACGCCAAAATTACCGACCTATTACTCACTTACATTAATATCTACGAAAATGTTAACAGTGTTTTCAATTCACTTACAATAGCAATAAACAATAACTGCATTAATATCGTGGAAATATTTATTCGTCATATCAAAAACATTAAATCTTATGAAGGACAAACTATAAGTATCCTAGCTGAAGCATGTCGTTATAATAATCTCGATATAGTAAAATTATTGTTGTCGTCGAATATTATTAAACAGGTGTTGCAAGGGGCTATTTCACAGGCAATTGAGAAAAAGAATATCGAAATAGTAACTGAACTGATAAATTCGCCGCTTGCAAATTTGGGTGTTATAATAGAACCAAACAATCTTTCTCTTCTTCGATTCGTAATTGGTGCCGGATCAATTGAATTAACTGAAAAGCTTATTAATCACGAAGATGATATTATTGGAAAGAAGATTGACGTCCTTAGTGAAGAAAAACCGAGTAAAAACGTAGAACAATTTAAAAGGCTAAAAAACCGCTTGAGACCAAACGTTAACTATATCACTTCGCTTGAAGAGAAAGTCGCCGCACTCGAAGAGAAGTGTAAAATTACAACCACCGCTCTTGAAGAGATTAGTAAGCTTGTAAGTAATTAGTATTAATTTTTTTGCCCGAAATTAATTGAATTTGAATATTTGTATATTAAATACTGTTCCAATACGACAACATGGATGCTCTGAAGAGAGACTTTCTTAATCTGGCGTTCAAGTCACCGCTTGATGTAGACCTAAATACCCTTTCATCGATACTAAAGTATATCGATGAAGAGACGATCAGAGAATTTCTAAACCGGTATGGTGATACTTCCCCTGCAGCAGGTGCTTTGAAAATAGTCATGAGATATCCATTGATCACTAGTGCAGAGTCGCCTCTTAACTCATCCGTTAGAAAACTGTTTAACAAACTAATCAGATTAGGTTATAGCAGCTCCGTCAGGGTAATGATTAAAGCTGGTATTGACGTAAATATGACTTATCCACTTGTTGACGGAAAAAGATACCTGCAAATCGCCATTGAGGATGGCACAACAACCATCATAGAAGAGCTTCTAAATGCAGGAGCTGACCAAACTTTCAACAACTGCGCTCCTCTTATGCATTGCGCAAAATTAGGTTATAGCAGCTCCGTCAGGGTACTAATGGAGAAGCTTAATCTTGACCCCATTTACCCAGATTTTATGAAAAAGGTATATAGTTTGTTTGATGTTATTGGTGTCGCAATTGAGCATAATAATCGTGAAATTGTATCAATGATTGTAAACGACCCTCGCATTGCTGATTTTCGTTGTGCAAAAAGTACATGCCTTCTTGGAAAAGCGTGTAAAGGTAAAAACACGTTAATTATAATAGAAACTCTACTGTCATCAAATCTGATAGAACCAGCATGCATACAGATCTCAATTAATTGGGCTATAGAAAATGATAACGAGTATATTCTAGCAAAGCTTGTTCATGCTAAACAAGCACGCTGGCATTCCCTAATCAAGTGCGATGATTATCAACTTCTCCGTTATGCAATTAAGTCCGGGATGGTTAAGTTAACTGAAGAGCTAATTGACTACTCAGACGGGCGGACTGAAGAGAAAATTGATATCCTTAATGCGGAAGAACCGTGTAAAAATAAAGAGCAGTTTATTGAGTTAAGAAACCGATTGAGACCGCAAACGGGGGATAAAATCACGGCATTGGAAGCCGAATGCGCTGAATTGAGAAACAAACTTAAAGCGATTAGAGACATTGTAAATAATGTCAATAATTAAAGTGATTAACTAATTTTTTATCGCATATCGGGGTCGCGCTGATATTATTAAAGTTTTGCTGAAATATATTGATCCCGAAAAACACGTAACCGATATCGACAACGCAATTAAGGTGGCGGTTTATCGCAATGATTTTAACTTTGTATCTGAAATGATAAGCGAGTAACGTTAACATGTACGGACTGCGACGATAAATGCAGCTTATCCACCGCATGTGAACATGGTAATCTTGGCATTAATTGCTAATTTCAAGAATTACATATACCAACGCGTGTTATAATAAAGCAATTAAGTGTTGTATTAAAAGTAGTAATATAAAAATCACCACCGCACTAGTTTATGCTATAGGTCCGTCAACACATAATATACATAATCTAATCATTGTAGATGATTATAAACTCCTTCGGTTCGCTATCAAATGTAACGATATTGCGTTAACAAAACATTTAATGAGTTCACTTAGTAAAAGGGAAGCTGAATTTGTTCTATTCGATGAAGACCCAGGTCCCGGTAGCGAGATTGAAAAGTTTCAAATTAGCATCCTAATGCAGCAATCGGACAATAAAGTCAAGTATGTTTATAATAGATTGATGATGCATATTACCCGCTTGGAAGAAAAGTGTGAAGAATTAAGTAAGCAATGTAAGTAAGCAAATTAAGTAAAGTAAAAAAAATTAATTATGATTATTTTTTTAATTACTTAATCTTTCGCATTGTTACAAACGAATGCAGTTTAATATATTCAATATCAGCCTCGCTGAGAAGATCATAAAGACCTCTATCAGCCGTCTTAAACTTTTCGAAATATGTAAACATATTAGAATACTGTTCAATCGCAAGCCCACTTCGCTCTCCTTCGCGTATAAGCTCATCAATATTTGCGAGCGGCTCTTCATACATAATATCACTAAATGGCAGCTTTACGGATATCATCTGCCCGCACTTGGCTAGAGCGCCTGTATAGTTCTTTTTAATTGCGTACTTGAGAGTTTCTCCTTCGTATAGCTGCCAAGTTTGACCTTTCTTTAGCCCATTTAGCTTATTATGGATTGTTTTTCCATCAAAAGTGGTAAATATGAACAACCCTTGAACACGTAGCATCTTTGATACTAACTTGATTACATTACGAATATGATCAATACTATCGCAGAAGTAATGTATGGCAAAGTTACAAACCATTCCGTCGATAGTACCTTCACTTAGTCCGTACTTAGCCATCATCTCAATCGTTTCGATATGATTCTGCGTTAAATCGCGAACAAGCGTATGCACGGTCATTGTTTGGGTATCCTTTAACATGATCTTATCAAAGCTTATTTTGGTTACTTTGGGAGGAAGGCATGTATCGGTACTACCACTACCGCCACCGCTACCGCCACCGCTCACATTACCATCTTTAAACCAATTATTTCCTTTCGTAAACTTCTTTTTTCGGTTAAACATCGTGAACTTGCGTCGAATTAGCTCTGCAATCGCCGACTTATCAACGTCAATGAACAGTGCGGTACTCACTCCAATCTCCTTATAACGATGTAGATCAGCCCCGCGTCCCGCGGCAAGGTCGATCACATACTTGGAGTTTGTTAGATTTTCCTTTAACAACAGACTAATTACAAAGCGCTTGTACTTGTTCGACGCAAAGTAAGAATTATCTGCGGTCTTTGTAAAATAGGAGCTCTCTGGGGCATATAAATGCTCAAAAGTGAAAACATCAATGTAGTTCATATAAGTAAGCTCAGCAATTTTAAAATCATTACCGTAGTAGTTTTTTTCCAGTTTACGATCACTTCTAATTTTATGAAACACCCAATTGGTATTATCAGCGTTTCGACTAAGCTCAATGATTTGACCGTCAATGTTACTACTACTATCTTTACTATAATATATATACGCAAGCGGATTCGCAGACGGAGAGAATTGGATAGGAAAGTACTCTCCCATTGACGGAAAGATACTATGGTAGTGAGCGATTAATCCAAGGCCAAGTTTATCTTTCATCGTCCTATTAATGCCGACAAACAACAAATAGAGTGTACAACCGGGCACCACTACATATGGAATTTGCCCAAGGAGCTTGTCGGGGCATTTCACCGCAAGAAAGTCAATAGTATTCATTTCATATGGCTTCCACTTGTAGTTTATTGTATTATAGTAGGACGTGTCACCGGTGGAAATAATATACCCGTCTCTTGGATATGAAGCGGCTTTATCACGCAGATCGGTAAAAGCGGACTTCAAATTATCCTTTTCCAGCCGCGTATAAGACTTTGCATGAATGCGGTCAAATTTAATATACTTTGAGATGGTTTCCACGGCGAGGTTAATCTTTTCCACTCGATCGCTTAGAGGCTTGTCAGTTAACACTTCATTGTAAACAAGAACATCAAAGATGTAATAATGGGTAGTTGAGGTGACTTTTTTACTCTTCTTATCATTTATCATTACCTCTTCACAGTCGGCAACTAGGCGAAAGTCGCTTGTTGCATCCTCGCCTGCTTCCATGCGATGCGTCTGTAGACCATCGCTCGCGATAATCATACATTCAAATCCGCGAATACTAATCAACACGCGCTTTCCATCGGCCTTATCTGTAAGATAATAACCAATAGGCGGAGCAATCTCGCGATATTGTGACAACGACAGACTAATTGCCTGATTTGTGAGCTGCTTTAGTCGATACTGCGGGCGTTTGAACCGGTCTGGATTATACGCAATTAGCTTCGCAATATCATAAATTTCGTCTTGATACTTTATTTCATCGGCGTATTGGCTGTTTATTAGCGCGAATAATTCGCTAATGATATCAAAATCAGCTATAGTTATTTCGCCCGGATTACCAGTGTATTCTATCTCAATTTCATACTGATTCACTTCCTCGTGGTTAAGATCTTTTAGCGATTTAACGCTACCAAACAACCGTTTTCGCACTGTTTTTAGCTCCGTAGACATGTTTTTAAGAGTTCCGCTGCGCACCGCCGTAATGTCTAGGCGCCATTGTGGACTTAGTTGGATCTCTGATCGCAGTTTAAAACGCACGAGCGCATCAGTCGGCAGTGGAAACTTACCAATATCACGCTCGATCGCGAGTCCAACCGAGTAAGGAATATAGCCACTTAGTTGCACATTTTTTAGCCTTTCTTTGCGCATATACGTGCTACTGGAAACATCTCCATCATACTTTATTTGCCAAATGGACTGACTACGATCGTTCGCGCCTAAAATGTTATTTGCAATGATATTAACCGTTGATGTTAAATTTCCAGGCGGTAATGTTCCAGCCATAATTTTTTCATCAATAGAATCAATCACAGCGCTAAATACATCTCTAGTGATGTTCTTCAGGCGGATCTCGAGTTCGACCGAATTGTCCTCCGATTGGTCCTTAAACTCGTCTATCAACGCGGATAGCTTACGAGCCTCCATTGGGTTGTATATATTACAAAATACAAAATCAATATTTAATTGTAATTAAAGAGGCGTTCTTTTTTCGATATAATATACATCAATCAGTTATGAACAATAACGCAAGAAATATCATATACAAGTTTAGCCAGGAGGGCAATCGCAGGAGCATTGGTAAATGCATATCGAGTTACTTTTCAAACGCCACCGTTGATAAATTTCTTCGCAGCAACATGAATAATATGTTTAACCATTATATTCAACTAATTGAGCAAGAACTTGATCTCAGTGATCCAATGCCGGGTGTCACGGTCACATCGCAAGTGGAATCGTTTAACAAGCAATTTGTATTTTACATGATCGAATACGTGTCTGATCATGTACTGAAAAAGATAGAGAAGCCCCAATATACCGTTAGTGACGGCGAGCCGACTTCGCGATTTGGTCCAGGTCATCACAGTAAATCCGCAAATGATATCCTACGCACATGGGATATGCATCCGAGCCGGGGCGTACAAGGGCGCGATGATTCACACGGCGATTTGGCAGGACGTAACAGCTATTGGGGACCAGGTAATTACAGTGATCAATCCTCGCAACCTACCCCTAACTGTAATTATCCCGGCAACGTTCAAACCGGCATTACGTTTTGCGATCAAAGCGACATGAACACTTCAAATCATCTAGAGCAGTTTCACGGAACCTTTTATATGCAAAATCTAAATAAAACCGCTCCTAATGACGCTCACTTTAACAACGTCATTGGCAATAGCGACCCTGCAAACGACCGTAGATTGCTTAACCGCAATATCTTTAAGGCAAATGAGCGCGGGGATGTTAATGGAATTAAAGCATATGAACAGCGCATTCACCGGCGCAATTTTGATCGCGATATTAAGGAAACTCTGCCAGGCCGCGAGCGCGAAGGTCTTATTCACGGATATGATATGACATCGCTATATGAACGCAATGATGCCAAACGCGCTGCTAAAACGCGAAAGGAAGTGCCAAATAAGCAACATCTAGAGAAGAAAAGAGTGTTTTATAGCGAAAAAAATTATTATTAAATTACGATTTAATAATAATTTAATAATAATTTAGCTTAAAAGATCATCCGCGGTGATGCTGTATTTTTTAGTTTCACTACTCTCATTACACCCAGTACTCTCAGTAC
>Ga0136558_1001800_pt1 | contig 10600 bp, 8 predicted proteins | sample AntRauTorckE6833_FD_101391 | JGI IMG/M metagenome (GOLD analysis project Ga0136558, IMG submission 101391) | Saline lake microbial communities from Rauer Islands, Antarctica - Metagenome Torckler E6 #833 | ecosystem: Environmental > Aquatic > Non-marine Saline and Alkaline > Saline | place...
ATTAATTCTCATTGGTATTTTTTAGTTGCTGATTATATGGCATATGTAAAAACAACTGCAGGCTATGAAGAAAATCTTTCTTTTTAAGAAGTTATGGCACGTATTTTGTATAAAGTTGTAAAACTCCATGAACTTGGAGATGGTAATAAAAGAAGCGCTGTCATAAGCGCGTATCTTTTCGCTCTGGTGAACGATTATATAGTTACTGATGCAAAAGTTGTTAAAAAACAAGCGAAGAGAATTGCAGCTACAAAAGGAAGGCTAAATGAAAATTTAATACGCAAACGAGTTTCAAAGCTTTTAGAAGGTGTAGTAATGTATTCTGAAACATAGAATTTATTTTCACTTAAGCTCTAATCCTATATGCTGTCTATATGAAACAAACCGAGGCACTCAATATTTTAGAACCATAGTTATTATGCTAAAATATACTCGATGTTTAAACTAGGAAAGAAAAAATCATCTCACGGCATTCGCATGTCGGTGCGACAGCAAAAGAACGAGCATGATGCTACTCATACACACCGTCATACCATACGTGAATTATTTGTTGGTCACCGCACGCTGTATTCTCTTTTAGGTGCAACGATTGGAGGTATTTTTGTTGGACGTTCGTTGTGGCAGATCAGCGTCAATGCGCTTGGACTAGGTTGGACTATTGTGATTGGCGTTGTATTGTTCGTCTTCAGTAGTCTTGTACTTCATTCATTCCAAGAAGGAGAGTAGCTTTGCGTGGAAGGTGTTTATTTTCCCTTAATCTCTAATCCTGTATACTGTCTATATGAAACAAACCGAAGCACTCGATATTTTAAAAATGGGGAAAAACGTATTTCTAACAGGAGCACCTGGTACGGGAAAAACCTACGTTATTAATCAATATATTCAATGGCTACGAAAGCATGATATTAATGTGGCTGTTACAGCGTCTACTGGTATTGCGGCAACACACATAAGTGGTATGACTATTCATTCATGGAGCGGTATCGGAGTAAAAGATTTTTTGTCTGAATGGGATGTTGAGGCAATGCATGAGAAAAAATATCTATGGGACAGATATAATAAAACAGATGTATTAATAATTGATGAGGTGTCTATGTTGTCATCTGGTATTTTAGACAGTCTTGATGCGCTGGCGAAAAACATGCGTAATAATGAACAACCCTTTGGCGGTATGCAGGTAATATTAGTGGGTGACTTTTTCCAATTGCCACCTATTGGGCGCGATGCAGAATATGCTTTTTATGCGGATGTGTGGCATCACGGCGAAATGCATGTGTGCTATCTAGAAAAATCTTATCGTCACGATGATGGTCCGTTGCATGCATTGTTATGTGAAATTCGTGACCAAAAATTCTCAGACACAACACATGAAACATTGACTTCGTGTACCGAGATAGAGCTTCGTGATATCGAGCCAACACGTCTGTACACACACAATGTTGATGTTGATAGTATTAATGCAGAGAAACTTGCTGAATTGGAAACACCTCTGCGTGTTTTTTCTATGACCAGCAAAGGTACCAAGAAAAAAATTGAAGGACTAAAAAAATCATTACTCGCACCCGAGGATTTACGACTCAAAGAAGGAGCTCTCGTTATGTTTGTGAAAAATAATCCAGAAGCAGGATACGTAAATGGAACTATGGGATATGTTGATGCCATGGATAACGGATACGTGCGTGTTGCAAAAACAGACGGACGCACGATTACGGTACATCCAGAATCATGGTCCATGACGAATGATGATGGAAAGGTAGTCGCCGAGGTTGTACAATTGCCATTGCGTTTAGCGTGGGCTATTACGGTGCACAAAAGCCAAGGGATGACCTTGGATGCAGCCGAAATTGATTTATCAAAATCATTCGCACCAGGACAGGGTTATGTTGCTTTGTCGCGCGTCCGGTCAATTAAAGGTGTGCGATTATTGGGTTATAACGACCATGCATTGTCTATAGACTCATCAGTTGTCGCACGCGATCAGGCCTTTAAGGATCAATCATCAAATGCACAAAAACGTTTATCTATTACGGATGCTGAGACTATAAAAAAACGCCACAATCAATTCATTGAACATATGGGCGGAAGTATTGATGAGGTAGAGCCTAAGAAACGAACGAAACAGACTACGTATGAAAAAACCAAAGCATTAATCGATGATGAAATGTCCATTTCAGATATGGCAAAGAAACGTGGTATGACCGAGCAGACTATTATGAATCATATTGAGCGATTGAAATCCGATGAAGCTATTACGGTAAAAGCTATAGCATACCTAGAGCCCGAGGATGATGACAGTTTTGAAACAGATGTAGCACGTGTTGCAAATGCTATGACGAAAGTAGAGGATGGCAAGCTTTCAACATTAAAATCATTGCTGGATGATACCTATTCGTATGACAGGTTAAAGTTTTTGAAGTTGTTTGTTGAGACTTAGTGCCTAAAGGACTAAGTACTATATAACTATGAGAAAAATATCATTTATAACAGGAGAATATTATCATATCTATAACCGCGGAGTAGATAAGCGTGAAATTTTCAGTGACAGATTTGACGTCATGAGATTTTTCGAATCTTTACGTGAATTTAATAATGTTAATGAGGTAGGAAGTCTTTATCAACAATCATTTCGTAAAAAAGAGGATTCACTTAGTCCTTTAGGCACTAAGTCAGAGGCGCTGGTTGATATAATTGCTTTTTGTCTGCTGGGGAATCATTTTCACTTGATATTAAAACCACGTTTTGATGATAGTATTTCTAAATATATGCAAAAAGTTAGTGCAGGGTATACGCGTTATTTTAACGATAAATACGAGCGAGTGGGATCGTTATTTCAAGGCGTGTTCAAGGCATCGCATATTGATACTGATGAATATTTACAAAAAGTTGTAGCGTATGTGAATCTTAATTTTCTTGTTCATAATCAAAAAATCAAATTTATGAAGCCCGAATTATTATCCAGCTGGAGTTATTACTCATCGGGGGTACAAAATTTACATTTATCATGTGTAAATGATAATGCAGTATTTCCTAATAATCATAGCGACTATAAAATACAAGCAATGAATGCATTAAAAGAAACACTTCAAAGAAGAAACCTTGATGATGAGTATATGAAAGATGAGTTGTTCGAGTAGTACTTAGTGCCTAAAGGACTAAGTGTTGGGTTGCTTTTGAACAATTGACTATGCTGTGATAAACTAATTTATATGAACAAAACCTGCGCACAATGTAATACAGAATTTGAATTACTTGAAGAAGATCTAAATTTTTATGAGAAAATGAAATCACCCGCACCAAACTATTGTTGGCAGTGTCGTATGCAACGTCGTCTAGCGCATAGAAATGAGCGCACTTTGTATAAAAGAAAAGATAGTATTGATGGTGATACTATTGTATCGATATATCCTGAATCTGCACCGTTTCCGATATATAAGCCAGAACATTGGTGGGGAGATGACTGGGATGGTACGGACTATGGTATTGACTACGACGCCAGCCGTCCTTTTTTGATCAATACAGAGAATTGCTAGAAAAAGTTCCGCGTATATCATTGCTAGTAATTAACAGTGTTGATTCAGAATATACTAACAATGCCGAAGATAATAAAAATTGTTATTTACTGTTCGCTGCACAAAACAGTGAGGATTGTATGTATGGACGATTAGTATATAGATGTACAAACTGCATCGACAATGCCTTCTTGTATGACTCTGATATGTGTTATGAATGTATAGATTGTCGCAAATGCTATAAGTGTCTGTTTAGTGAGCGTTGCGAGACATCATCCGATTTATTGTTCTGTTTTGATGCACGCGATTGTCAAAATTGTATTCTTTCGACGAACATTCGCCACGAGCAGTATATGATTGAAAATGTTCAACATACCAAAGAAGAATATGAGGTAAAGAAAAAAGAAATTCTTTCATCATATGATAATTTGGAACAAGCAAAAGAAAAATTTAATGAACTACGTAGTCAGGCATTCGTAAAATATTCTTTTCAGACTAAATGTAACAATGCGGTAGGCGATTACATGTATAATTGTCACGATGTATGGGCTGGCTTTGATGCTGAAAATGCAAAAAATTGTAAATATATTGCTGATGCTGAAATGACGATTGATTGTTATGATATGAATAATACGTACTACAAACCAGAATTAAATCTCGATATTATGGGAAGTCTGCAAACATATAATTGCAAACACAGCACCTATGTAATGTATTGCAACAACACAGAATATTCTGATAGCATGCATAACTGCAGTAACTGTTTTGGATGCATAGGTTTGAGAAAGAAAAAATATTGTATTTTGAATAAACAATATAGCGAAGAAGAATATAAAAAGCTCAAAGAACAGATGATTAGTGATATGAAAGAGCAGGGTGTATATGGTGATTTCTTGCCACCCGCAGTAAGTCCGTTTGGATACAATGAGACGTTGGCAAAAGAATATTTTCCAGAAGACGAGGCAAGTGCAACGGAAAAAGGTTTTCAGTGGCAACATGAGGCAACGGGTATATTTGGTAAAGAGACTATTACGAACGATAATATGCCACAAACCATTGAAGAAGTAGACGACAGTATTTTGAAGGAAGTTCTTGTAGATGAAAAAACAAATCAAAATTTTCGTATTACCGCAGGAGAGCTTTCATTTCATAGGCAAATGGGCATACCGCTACCTCGGCGTAGTTTTGAAACGCGTCATCAAGACCGTATGAGCAAGCGTAATCCGAGAAATATTTGGAAACGAAAGACTAATGATGGTAAAGAAGTATGGACAACCTATGCACCGGATCGACCTGAAACGATTCTTTCTGAAGAAGAGTATCAGCAACGTATAGAATAAGGTATACTAGGATTATGGATAGCTACACAATAATATCAATATTCATAACTATGGCTGGATTTATTATTGGGCTTGGCGCTGTAGTTGTTATTGATATTCATGGTTTTCTAGGGCGCACGTCATCGTATTGGACCGAGGCGACAACACGAACCCACAAAATAACAAAGCCACTGATTTGGGTGGGTATTGCTTTGGTAATTATTGGTATGACTCTCACATATAAAGGATGGATTTTTACAGGAATTCCATTGATACATTTTTTTGCAATCATTATTATGATCCTAAACGGACTGTTTTTGTCTTTCTCCGTTAGTCCTTATTTATTACAACGTGAAAAAGACGGACGATCTTCCGAAATATTACCTGCATCATGGCAGAGAAAGATTGCAGCAGGGCTGGTGCTTTCTGATATTTGCTGGTGGGGGAGTTTGTTGTTGTATATTGTGTATGTAGTGGGTTAGTGGGTTAGTGTATTTAGTAGAGTTCGTTAGATTAGTGAATGGATCCTCGGGCCTGCCTGTGCGGGCAACGCACGCAGACAGGCCGGGGCCCGAGGATGACAATGATAGAGGAGTGTGACAACGAGATTCTCGCCTTCGCGGGAATGACAGTGGTAAACCATTTTCTTGACTCTACTCAAAAATATGATACACTACGCACCGTTCAGAGTTGATTGAGTTATGATACGAACCAACCGTTTCTCCTATCCTTTACTTCGGTAAAGTGATACACAAATTTACGAGCATTACCCACAGCACAAGGAGAGTCAACCCTTGTGTAATAATTTTTGTATTTTAACGTATGTCAATGACCAAACTTCCACAGAAGATGTTTTCAAAATACCGAGAGCCATTGTCACCAATGCCAAACTTGGTTGAGAACCAAATCGAGTCCTATAAATGGTTTCTCGAAAAGGGATTAAAAGAAACTATTAAAGAATTTTTCCCACTTGGAGATTATTCAGGTAAGAAATTTGAACTAACGTGTGAACGTTTTGAATTTATTGGACCCGAGTTTGATGAATATCACGCTCGCGAAAATAAATTGATGTATGAAGGCCTATTGAAGGCAACTATTAAATTACACAACAAGACCACTGATTCAGACAAAGAACAAGAAATTCTTTTGTCAGAAATTCCAATGATGACTGATCATGGTACTTTTATTGTGAATGGTGTTGAACGTGTAATTGTGCCACAGCTTGCTCGTAGTTATGGTGTATTTTTTACAGAAAATGAAACAAAACATGGAAAATTTTTCGGTGCTAAAATTATTCCTGCACGTGGAGCATGGATTGAATTAGATACAGAAAAAGAAGAAAATCTTATCGTTCGTATTGACAAAAAGCGTAAATTTCACGTAACTACATTATTGCGCGCTTTGGGTCTTGAGACAAATGAAGCTATTTTAAAAGCATTTGATGGTGACGAACATGCAACTCGCTATATAAAGCGGGCTCTTGAGCGTGATCATGCAGTCAAGAATGCAAGTGATGCGGTGGTTGAAATTCATAAAAAATTACGTGATGGTGAAATTGCTAACCCAGACAACGCACGTGATTTCGTTGACTCATTATTTAGCGAAGAGCGTTACGAATTGTCAGACGTAGGACGCTACCATTTCAATAAACGTTTTGATCTGTCTATGGATGACAAAGAGCTAGCGAAACAAACACTTACTGCCGAAGACGTAGTTGTGATTTTAAAGAATATGGTAAAGCTCGACGAGACACCAGGGTCAAAAGCAGATGACATTGATCACCTTGGTTCACGTCGCGTACGTTTCGTTGGTGAACTATTACAGCAAAAGGTTCGTAAAGGAATGAGCCAAATGAAACGAAACATTCAAGACAAAATGTCTACTATTGATACAGACACTATGTTGCCGATGAATATTATTAATCAGCGTCCATTACAGGCACGTATCAAAGAGTTTTTCTCAACTAACCAGTTGTCACAGTTCATGAACCAGGAGAACGCGCTATCTGAGATTGAGCACTTGCGAACACTTTCAGCGCTTGGTCCCGGAGGTCTTACACGTGAACGTGCTGGGTTTGAGGTTCGTGACGTACACCCATCACACTATGGTCGCGTATGTCCAATTCACACCCCTGAGGGTCCAAACATTGGTTTGATTCTTCACCTTTCGTTATACGCACGTATCAATGAATTTGGTATGATCGAAACACCGTATGTAAAAGTAACTAAAGGTAAAATTACGGGTGATATCGAATATCTAAATGCCATGCAGGAAGAAGCATTTACTATTGCTCATGCAGGTATTAAATATGATGCAAAAACAGGAAAAATTACAAGTGACTATGTAGAGGCACGTATGGATGGTCGCCCAAAGATGGTTGTACCAAACGATGTAGAATATGTTGATGTTGCAACAACACAACCATTCTCAGCAGCTACATCACTTATCCCATTCTTGGAGAATGATGATTCAAAACGAGCATTGATGGGTTCAAACATGCAAAAGCAGGCAACGCCATGTATTCGACCGGATGCACCATTGGTTGCTACAGGAATCGAAGAACAAGCAGCTCGTGACACAGGGCGATTAGTACTGGCGGAGCAATCAGGAACAATTGAGGAAGTCGACGGGCGCCATATTCTTATAAAGGATACTAAGGGTAAAAAACACCCCTATTCATTGATTACGTTTGCACGAACAAACAATCACTCATTATTTCACCAGCGACCAATTGTAAGTGTTGGTGATAAGGTAAAAGTTGGAGACGTTCTTGCAGACATGACAACAACTGATAACGGTCAGCTAGCTATTGGGCAAAACGTTCTCGTAGCGTTCATGTGTTGGAGCGGTAATAACTTTGAGGATGCTATTGTTATTTCAGAGCGATTGGTAAAAGATAGTATCTTTACCTCAGTACGTATTGAAGAATACGAATGTGTCGTTCGTGATACAAAACTTGGTCCGGAAGTGACAACTCACGATATTCCGAACGTAGGAGAAGTAAAACTTAAAAACCTTGATGAAGACGGTATTATCCGTGTTGGAGCAGAGGTTGGAGAGAATGATATTCTTGTTGGAAAAATCACACCAAAGGGTGAGACTGAATTGACTCCAGAAGAACGGTTGCTACGCTCAATCTTTGGTGAAAAAGCACGTGATGTGAAAGACACCTCAATGCGTGTTGGTCATGGAAAAAAGGGACGCGTTATTGGTGTTCAAGTATTCTCACGTGATCAAGGTCATCAATTAGAATCAGGTGTACTAAAGAAAATTTATATAGAAGTTGCACAAATGCGTAATATCCAAGTAGGTGATAAGCTTGCCGGACGTCATGGTAACAAGGGTGTGATTTCAACTATTCTTCCGCAAGAAGAAATGCCGTACATGAAAGACGGAACGCCAATTGATTTGATTCTGACACCACTGGGTGTACCTTCGCGTATGAACCTAGGACAGATTTTGGAAATGCACCTCGGACTTGCAGCGCATACATTGGGTTACCAAGCCGTCGTGCCTCCATTCTCAGGAGCTACGCCAGATGAAATTAAGGAAGAGCTCACTAAAGCAGGATTTGCAGATACAGGAAAAGTAACGCTCTATGATGGACGTACAGGTGAACCATATGCACAGGATGTTGCTGTTGGGTATATGTATATCTTGAAACTCCACCACATGATCGAAGACAAAATGCATGCTCGTTCAGTTGGACCATACAGTCTTATTACACAGCAACCGCTTGGTGGTAAATCACAATCAGGTGGACAGCGTTTCGGAGAAATGGAAGTTTGGGCATTAGAAGGATACGGAGCTGCACACACATTGCGTGAAATGCTTACTATTAAAGCCGATGACATTGTTGGGCGTGCACAAGCATTTGATTCAATCATCAAAAATGAACCACTTCGTGAACCGCATACACCCGCATCATTCAAAGTATTACTTCACTATCTACGTGGATTATCGCTTGATGTAGAAGTTAAAGGTCGACCTCAGGTTAATGAAAGTTATGAAGAGCAAGCGAAAGACAAAGACGCTTCATAGTCCTCACTCGCTTACTCATTAATTATTCTCAAAATTATGGCATATCAACAACAAACAAAAGAACAGTTTATTCCTCACACAATTTCACTGCATATTGCATCACCTGAACAGATCTATGCGTGGTCACGTGGAGAGATTACTAAACCAGAGACTATTAACTATCGAACAGGTCGCTCAGAACGAGGAGGTCTTTTCGACGAGAAAATATTCGGTCCAGAAAAAGACTATGAATGTTACTGTAAAAAATATCGCGGTGTTAAATACCGAGGTATCGTATGTGAAAAATGTGGCGTAGAAATAACGCGTGCAATCGTGCGTCGCGAACGCATGGGACATATTGAACTTGCATCACCCGTGTCACACATCTGGATGCTTCGTGGTATTCCGTCACGAATGAGTTTGCTTATGGGGATTTCAATCTCAAACCTTGAAAAAGTAGTCTACTTTGCTGGGTACATTGTGAACAGTGTTGATGAAGATGAAAAGAAGTCCATCTTGAAAGACTTAGAGGCCGAATATCGAAACAAACTAAAGTCACTGCAGTCAGATGATGAAAAAGATACATTACAAGATCTTTTTGCAAAAACTAAAAAAGACATTATTGATTTGGTTCCTGGACGCGTGCTTTCAGAGTCAGAATATAATTTGTTCTCTTTGAAATATGCAACTATCTTTGATGCAGGTATTGGAGCAGAAGCAATTTATGAAATATTTAAAAAACTAGATCTAGTAAAACTAGAAAAGGAATTAGTAGAAGCGCTTGAGAAATCACGGGCAACAACACGACCAAAAATTGAAAAACGACTTTCATTGGTACGTGCTTTGATTTCAGCAGAATTACGACCTGAATGGATGTTCCTAACGGTGATTCCGGTAATTCCTCCAGCATTACGACCGATGGTTGCATTAGAAGGTGGGCGTCACGCTACATCTGACTTGAACGACTTGTACCGACGTGTAATCAACCGCAATAACCGATTAAAGAAACTGAAGGATATAGGTGCTCCAGATGTAATTTTGCGTAACGAAAAGCGTATCATGCAAGAAGCTGTTGACTCATTAATTGATAACAGTATTCGAAAACACTCAGGTGGTGCGGCTATGAGCCAGTCACAACGTCGTCAATTAAAATCACTCTCAGACAACCTCAAAGGTAAGCAGGGACTATTCCGTCAAAACCTTCTCGGTAAACGTGTAGACTATTCTGGACGTTCAGTGATTGTGGTTGGGCCAAAACTACGACTTAACCAATGTGGTCTACCAAAGAACATGGCACTGGAACTATTTCGCCCATTCGTCATCTCAAAACTTATTCAACGTGAATTAGCATATAACATTCGTGGAGCAGGGAAGCTTATCGAAGAAGCCGAACCAGAAGTATGGGAAATCTTAGAAGAAGTAATTGAAGGAAAATATGTACTGCTAAACCGTGCGCCTACATTGCACCGATTGAGTATTCAGGCATTCAAACCAGTTCTAATCGAGGGTAAAGCAATCCAGGTACACCCATTAGTATGTGCAGCGTTTAACGCCGACTTCGATGGTGACCAGATGGCGGTACACGTACCACTTTCCGATGAGGCACAACAAGAAGCAGCAGCATTAATGGCAGCTGATAAAAACCTATTGAAACCTCAAGACGGTAATCCGATTGCAACACCGTCACAAGATATTGTGCTTGGATGTTATTGGATGACCAAAGACGTCGAAGATGCAGCTGGTTCAGGTAAA
>Ga0136558_1001804_pt1 | contig 10585 bp, 8 predicted proteins | sample AntRauTorckE6833_FD_101391 | JGI IMG/M metagenome (GOLD analysis project Ga0136558, IMG submission 101391) | Saline lake microbial communities from Rauer Islands, Antarctica - Metagenome Torckler E6 #833 | ecosystem: Environmental > Aquatic > Non-marine Saline and Alkaline > Saline | place...
ATAAAAGCAATGAATATATAGATGAAAAATTATATAATTTACAAACCGAGATAAGTAAACATAGCTTCTCAGATATCAAAGGTGGTTATACAGAGATTAACAGTAATAACAGACCAAATGTAGGACTAAAATTATTAGCAGACCATTATTGGCCAAATAGTTATATATTTAACAGTCTAACTAATCCAAAAGTGGGAGCACATGAAAGTAAACAAAGAGATCTTGGTTTAATTACTTCTTGTGATGAGAAAGGGTCTAATAGAAATATTAGATGTGTTGGTTTTGGTTTAGATGTTATTAATCTAGTAACTGATATAAAGGCCAGTAACCAATATTGGCATGAGAATACTAACTACATTAACTATCAACAAGAATCTAATAAATTAAAGAGTCAATTAAATCAATCAGGTACCTGGCAAGAGAATAATTATTGGTCTAATCTTAATTTAATTGATTCAATATTTTCTTTTGGTATAGATAATGATCCTCTTTATAGTAAAACTGAGTTATGGGAAAATAGATTAATAAATAGCTCACTGGGCTCTTGGGTTAATTTTCAATTAGAACCAGATATTCTAGGACTATATAGCTTATACAATGAAGGAGTAGATAATATAAATAATAGTGATTCTAGTAACAATAATAAATATAATTATATTGAGCCTAATCTATCTTTACTTGATGATTTAATAGCTAGTACTAGCATGGTCAGTCAAATGTTTTCTGCTTTACAGATTAATAATGAAGTTGCCTCAGCTGGTATAAGTTTAGACAAGATGAATAGCACCTTTAATGATTTAAGAGATATAATAATTAAACAAAATAAAGGAGAAGAAATTTCTAATGATGATTATAATTTAATAGAAGATTTAAGCCGTGAGTATGTTGTTAGAGATGCTAGTGAAAAAAGTTTAATATTAGGGACTCAAGACAATAACAGTGATCTCTTTGTTGATATTGATGGTGTAAAAATAATAGCATTACTTAGATACTACAAAGATGAACCTATCTTAGTTCTAGGTCCCATTTTTAATTATCAAGAAAGGAAACGTTAATTATATTTAAAAATATAAACATCGCCATTAAATAGTTTATATTCCTCAGTAGCGATTAAACTAGCTTCATCAATTATTTTTGTTGAAGCCCACCAGTATTTATTCACTACAAAATAGACAGTCTCAGCTCCTGTTAAATCACGAGCTTTTTTTATTATACTCTCGCTTGGACCTTCATATACCATATCTAAGTAGTGTTTGTATAGTTCGCCGCTAGTTGGGATAGGATAATAAAAGATATTATTTTTAAAGTATTTATTAAATCCATATATTTTTAGAGCAGCTAAACTGACTTGTTGATTAGCTAAAACAATATATCTTTCACCTTTACTCATCTCTTCAATAAATATTACAGTCTCTATGTCTTGAGACGATAAACTATAGCCTCTTGAATTATAGAAATTGTCATGTCTTGGATATGAATAATATAAGGAACTACAAATTAGTAAGGAAGTAAATATTAAGACTGAAAGCTTAAAATATCGATTGGTTAAATTTATCTTTGTTATTAAATATTTTATACTAACAACAACCATTGGTAAAAAGAAAATTATACTATTAATTAATATCCTTTGCTTGTAGTAATCTCTTTCATAATCAATTAAATATTCAAAATTTAAACCTTGACTTAATAGATATGATAGCAGAAAAGATAATCCTAGTAGATTAGTTAACATAAATATTTTAGATGTATTCTTGTAGTTCTTTAACCATAATATTAAGCCAAAAAATATTAGCAAGAATATAAAAACAGAAAGGTTGAAAGCATATAGATAGCTAAAATTTAGCCATAGGCTCTCTCCTGAGGGCCAAACGGTGCTGGTTAACTTACTTATATCAAAGTTAATAGCAAATGAGCTCTGGCCCATTAAAACAAATGATAGAGGAATCAATACTATTGAAGTTAATGATCCTAAACTCAATAAAGTTTTATATTGCCACATTTTTATCTTATTCTTACTCAAATGTATAAATGTTAATATCCAAAATATTAAAGCAGGTATTCCTGCTAAAGGATGAATAAAGAAACTTGCCAATGATAAGGCGCCACTTAGATATACATATTCTTTCTTTAAGGTACTTCCTACGAGTAAGCTTAGTATCAAGAAAAGATAGGCTAAATTTTGAGGTGTGCTAATTATAAAGATTGAAAAGGGGATTATTAAAACTATTGAGCTTATTAAGGAGTTTTTATTTTTAGTAAAATAGCGTTTTAAAAATATATTAAAGGCTATAGGTAGACTTAAAGCAGAAGTAATAGGAATAATAAATTTATTGATACTTTCTATAGATATTTGTAAAAGATCATGCATCACTAAAACAATAGAATAATAACCATTATAGTAAAGATTTTTTGGATAAATTTTACCTAAATTATCAATAGCCTCTATACCAGCCTGGTGTATAAAGGGATCAAAACCATAGCCAATTTTATAAATTAGAAGAGCAATAGAAAATGAAATTAGATATAATATTATTAGTGCTATATTATGGCCTTTATATTTCTTATAAAAACTATAAAGACTAAGCAGGCTCAGTGCAAAATAAGCAATAAAGAATTTAAAATCTAATACTTGCCAAGGAGAAATCAGGGCTTCGTCACTGCTAGCATCTATAAGTAAATAACAAATAGTAAATAGAACTAAAAAATAAAGGATATAATAAAAAATGGAAGCTATGATATCTTTTTTTCCATTACTTTGCTTATTACAATTATATTTAATTTTGAAAAACTTAACACTTAAAACAGTGCTAACAATACTTAAAAGTAGAACTACTATCCTCATTATTTGGTTTAATTCATAAGTAAAGTAAATAATTGAGCCCCAAATAGTAATAAAAGATAAGCAAAGAAGTATAAAATAATAGATTTTTTCTAATTTATTTGTCATACTAATAATATAGCAAATTATTGCTTAAAATGGTATTTTTTGCTAAAGTAATATAAATTAATATTATTTTATGCTTGCTAAAAAATATTCTGAAAAGTCAAAAAAACATAATAATTTTTTTTATAAAAATTGGCGGTTATTTGTAGTAGTCATATTAGCCATTATTTTTTTTGTAATCTCATCTTCTTTCAATCTGATAGCTCAAAGTCCTGATTATGTAAAATGGGGGTCGCCTGATGAAAATGCTAATTATGTATTTTCTACAATCTATAGTGAAAATGATGATTTACTTATAAAAGAAAGATACAATCTTTATGCTGGGGGAGTTATTCACCCCAGAAGTTTTAAAAGTGACGGACCTTTTTTAAAGCCACTTAGCTTTTTAGGTATTATTATTATTTTCGGAAAAATTGCTTCTGTTTTTGGAAATCAAATTATCCCTTATTTAACGCCACTATTTGCTAGCATTGGCTTAGTTTTCTTTTATTTATTTTTAAAAAGAATTTTTACTAAAAGAATCGCTTTTATATCAAGTCTTCTTTTATTTTCATTCCCTGTATACATATATTATACATCTAGAAGTATGTTTCATAATGTATTATTTGTTGTATTTTTAATTATTTTTCTATATTTTAGCACTTATATTGCTAGTAATAAAAAATATAAAATCAAATTTTTATCATATAAACCAGATATAATATATATATTATCGCTTATTTCTTCTTATTTATCTGGATTATTCTTAGCTTTAGCAATAATTACTAGAACCTCTGAGATTTTATGGTTAATGCCAGTGGTATTTTTAGCTTGGATTTTCTATTTTAGAAGTATAAGTATAAGTAAAATAATTTTATTTTTAGCAGGTATGTTTACCGGACTACTGCCAATGCTCTATTACAATCAGATCCTTTATGGAGCTTTTTGGCAGGGAGGTTATAGTGAAATGAATGATTCTTTATTAACAATAAGTAAATCAAGCGGAGACTTAGTAAAGTCAACTGTGAACAAACAGACTGACATGATTAAAGTAGCTCTTAATAACATTAAAGATACTATCTTTTATTTTGGTTTAAAGCCTTGGCAGTCAATTAACATGTTTATTATATATTTTGTAAAAATGTTTTGGTATTTGTTTTTACCCTTAGCATTAGGCTTTCTTTTATTACTTGCAAATATATATAAATGGCCTAAAAAATACTGGCTCTACATACTGAGCTGGTTATTTTTGTCTGCTGTTTTGATATTTTATTATGGTAGTTGGAAGTTCACTGATAATCCAGATGCCACAAGACACACAATAGGTAATTCATATACTCGTTATTGGTTACCAATATATCTAGGATCTATGCCAATTATTGCCATTTTTTTTGATAGGTTTTCTAAGTATATATTTAAACAAAAAAAATATTGGGCAAATATAAGTAGAAATGGAATTATTGCCATATTTATATTTATAATTTATCTTTTATCTTTTTATTTCCTTGTATTCGGCTCAGAAGAAGGTTTATATTATACATATGTTAAGTTCAAAAAAGGTAAAACGAATGTAGAAGAAGTTTGGGAGAATACAGAATATAATGCCGTGATAGTGACAGAATTTCATGACAAACTACTTTTTCCTGAGAGAAAAGTGATTAGAGGTCTTTTAACAGATCCTAATATGAATTATTATTATTCTCAGGTAGCAAAAAAATTACCATTATATTATTTTAATTTTACTTTCCCTGAGAAAGATGTGAAATATTTAAATGAGAGAAAATTACCTGAACATAATATGAATATCAGACTTAAGAAAGAAATTAGTTCAGAATTCTCTTTGTATGAGCTTTATTTAATAGAAACGACACAAGTAGAAAATTAACATTATTTTTATATATGCATTATCATACTTATTATATAATAACTATTGGCTGTCAGATGAATAAGGCTGATAGTGAAAGAATTTCTAGTTATTTAAATTCTAAGCGCATAACAAAAGCAAACCAAAAGTTTGCTGATTTAGTTATCATTAATACATGTGGGATCAGACAGAGGGCCGAGGATAGAATATATGGATTAGTTAAGCAAATAAATAAGGATAATTCAAATTGTGACATTGTAATTACTGGTTGTCTAGCTAAAAGAAAAGATGTTATTAAGAGACTAGAGAAAAGAGTGAAGTTATTTATGCCTATCAATGAATTGCCTAAAATGATTGAACTTTTGGGTAATAATCTAGATAACAAATCTTTAGATGATCTAAGGGAGAATCAGGGAGAAAGATATTTAGAAATAAACCCTGATTATAATAATAAATTTAGCGCTTACGTGCCTATTGGTAACGGCTGTAATAATTTTTGTTCATATTGCGTGGTTCCATATGCTAGAGGCAGGGAAGTCTATAGAGATTCTGATAAAATAATTAATGAAGTAAAAAAATTAGTTAGTTTAGATTATAAAGAAATTAATTTAATAGCTCAAAATGTAAATAGCTATGAATCGAACACTAAAGATTTTGCTGATTTAATAATTGAAATAGATAAAATACCTGGAGATTTTTGGCTTAGATTTTCTAGTAGTCATCCTAAGGATATGAAGGATAAATTAATTAAAGTCATAGGTAAATCAAAAAAACTAGTTAATCATCTACACATGGCCGCGCAGTCAGGTGATAATGAGATTTTAAGAAAAATGAATAGAAATTATACAGTTGAAAAGTTTAAGGAATTAATCCAAAAAATTAAAAAGGCAAAACCAGGTATAGCAATAAGTACTGATTTGATTGTAGGATTTCCTTCAGAAGATAGAAGAGCTTTTGAAAATAGTAAAAAACTATTTGAAGATATACGATTTGATCTTGCTTATACCGCTATGTATAGCCCAAGATTCGGAACTGTAGCTTATGAGTTAGAAGATGACGTTAAGATTGAGGAGAAGAAGAAAAGAGAAAATGAAATACTCCAGATACTAAAAATAACCGCCTTAGAAAGAAATAATAAGTACTTAGGTAAAAAGGTTAAAGTTTTAGTAGAGGGCAAAAATAGATCAAATAAGTATTTTGGTAAAACATCATCATATAAAAATGTCAGCTTTGATAGTTTAGAAAATAATTTGATTGGTAAGTTTGTAAATATAAAAATAACAAAATCTCAAAGTTTTGGTTTAGAAGGAGATTATTTATCAAAATATGAAGACAGCTAAAGAAAAAAAGAATAAGGCAATAGCTATTATTGGAGCTACTAGCTCTGGAAAAACTGCTATGGCAGTCAATCTAGCTCTAGAGTTTAATGCTGAGATTATTAGCGCTGATTCTAGGCAAGTTTATAAAGGAATGGATATTGGCACAGGTAAAGATTTGTCAGAATATATAGTTAATACAAAAACGAGTACTGTAGAAATCCCTTATCATTTAATTGATGTTTGCAGGCCGGATGAAAGTTTTAATTTATCAAAGTATTTAAAATTAGCTAATCAGGCCTTAGATAAAATAAGTGAAAAAAAGTCTTTACCCATTATTGTAGGAGGCACAGGTTTATATGTCCAGGCTTTAATTGATAATTATCAAATAAGTAAGGTTAAGGAAAATAGCAAATTACGGGAAAAATTAGAAAAAGAAAGTTTAACTAATGTTCAAGATATCTTTAGAAAAAAATATTTGAATTTTTTTGAAAAACTAAACAATAGTGATAGAAATAATAAAAGAAGATTAATACGTTATTTAGAAATATTAAAAGATAACGGCGTTTTAGATAAAAAAACAAGTCATCCTAATTTTGAATTCCTAATTTTAGCAATAGAAGTAGAAAGAAGTGATTTAAGAAAAAAAATTAAGGCAAGGATAATAAATAGATTAGAGAATGAAGGTATGGTTGAAGAAGTAAAAAGATTACACAAAGAAGGTCTATCCTTTAAGCGATTAGGAAGTTTTGGTTTGGAGTATAGATATATATCTCACTATTTACAAAATAAATTAAATTATGAGGAAATGATAGAAAATTTATATATAGCTAGTTCTAGGTTTGCTAAAAGACAGGATGCTTGGTTTAGGCGTTGGCAAAAACAAGGTAGAGAAATTTATTGGGTTAAAGATATAAAAGAAGCTCAAAAAAAAATAAAAGATTTTCTTAAAGAGTAATCTATATTAATAATATCAGACAATAATTATTTATATGAAGTTAAAGATTAATAAAAAAGTCATTATTTACATTTGGATAGCTCTACTTTTGTCAGTGTTTGTAGCTTATTTGAACTTTCCAAAAATAGTTAATCTAGAAAACTTTCTAAATATTATTAGTAGAAATTACATTGTTTCTTTACTGGTCTTTACTACATTTGTTTTTTTAAGAGGTTTTACTTTAATATCGCCATTAGTAGTTACAATAGTAAGTTTATTATTTTTTTCGCCTTTAGAAGTTTTTATAATTAATAGTTTTGGAATAATAGTTTCATCCTTTTTCATTTATAAAGTCTCAGACTATTTAGGCTTTGATGATTATTTTGAAGATAATTATAAAGACAGGGTGGATAAGATAAGAAAAAGTTTTGAAAAAAAAGAAATACCTATTATGATAGGTTGAAGTTTTTTCCCTTTTTTTCCAACTGATGTCTTAGTCTATGTGGGAGCAAGTCTTAAAATATCTCTATGGAAATGTTTATTGGGAATATTTATTGGTACAGCTTTAATTAATTTTATATCTATTTATTTAGCAGGACAGCTAAATCAGTATCAAGATATTATTGTCAGCTCACTTTTTTAATCAAAAACTTATTTATTTAAGTTCTTTTTTGAGGATTTCTTGTATTTTAGCGGGATTAGCTTTTCCTTTAGTTTGGGCCATAATTTGCCCAATAAAGAATTTGAGTAAAGCCTCTTTTCCTTTTTTATAATCTTTTGCTTCTTGAGGATGTTTTTCTATAATTTCAACAATTATATCTTTTAATTTATCCTCACTATCAATTTGCTCTAAACCTTTTTCTTGCATAATATCAGTCGGATCTCCGCCTTTTTTATACATTTCCTTTAAGATTTCATATAGGGTAGTAGAGTTAATTTTATTTTGATAATAAAGGCTAACTAATTCAGCAAAATTTTCAGTTGTTATTTTAATATCATTAATTGTTTTTTTATCTTCTTTTAGATATTTAAATAAACCTGTAGTTAAGAGATTATAGGCTGATTTAGATAGCTTCTTATTTTGCCTTTCCCATGAATCATCTGAAGAGTCTATCCAGGCTCTAAGTTCAGAAATAACTTGTTCTAACCAATTAGCAACTTTTTTATCACCTATTATAGATTCAGACATTTCTTCAGTGAAACCATATTGTTCTTTAAACCTTTTAATCTTAGCTTGAGGAAGTTCAACTAAATCTTTTTTTATTTCATCTAGAAGTGTAGCTGATATTTCAAGAGGTGGTATATCTGGCTCAGGGAAGTAACGATAATCAGCAGAGCTTTCTTTCCTTCTTTGTCTAATTGTAACCTGTTTCTTTTCATTCCAGCCTTTAGTTTCTGCTTCTATAGTTTCTCCATTATCTAATTTTTCTTTTTGATTCTTAATTTCATATTCAATACCTTTTTCAATAGCTTTAAAAGAATTTAGATTTTTAAGTTCTATTTTAGGATTTAAGACTTTGCCTTTTTTAGGAGTAATAACTCCATCACCTAAATATTTCCATGAGCCTTTTTCTTGTAGACTTATATTAGCTTCACAGCGCATCTCCCCTTTTTCCATATCAGCATTACTAATCTTAAGATATCTTAGAATTTGTTGGTATCTTTGGCAAAACTTTTTAGCTTCTTTAGAACTTTTAATTACTGGTTCAGTCACCATTTCCATTAAAGGAGTACCAGCTCTATTAAAGTCAATTATACTGTCATCACCACTGTGTATAAGTTTACCGGTGTCTTCTTCTAAGTGTATGCGAGTAATATCAATGTTTCTATCGTCTATCTCTAGCTTACCCTTATAACATAAAGGTAGGTCATATTGTGAAATTTGATAACCTTTAGGTAGGTCAGGGTAGAAATAGTTTTTTCTATCGAACTTAGAGTATTTATTTATCTTACAACTAAGTGCTAAACCACATAAAATAGTCGATTTAATAGCTTTAAAGTTAGCAACAGGCATAGTGCCAGGATGTCCTAAACAAACAGGACAAATAGCAGTATTTGCTTCTAGTTCATCAGAGAAATTATTACAAGAACAAAACATTTTGCTCTTGGTGTTTAGTTCGGCATGTATTTCCAAGCCAATTATAATATCATATTTCATATGTATACATTTTAACTTTTAAGATAGATATTAGCAAGGGTTAATAAGTATAAATTATTTGATATTAAAATTAAAAGGACTTTTTATTTTCTGCAACGTAGGATTAGTCACTTGAGTATAAGATTGAGTAGTGCGAATATTACTGTGTCCTAGTAATTTTTGTACATAGCGTAGATTAGTGCCATTTTCTAGTAAATGAGTGGCAAAAGAATGTCTAAGAGAATGAAAAGTAGCATTTTTATTGATTTTTGTTTTATTTAAGCTTTGTTTAAATACCTGCTGGGCTGAGCTAGAGCTTAACTTAGCACCCCTGTTAGATTCAAAAACATAATCTTCAGCCTTTTTAACAGCAACCATGCTTTCCAAATCACTTTTTAAATTTTCTGCTAATATACTAATTCTATCTTTCCTGCCTTTACCTTGTCTGATATGTATAATTAGGTCATTTATTTCCAAATCTTTTACTTTTAAATTAAGCACTTCACTTACTCTTAAGCCACAGGCATAGCTGAGTGAAATTATTAGGCGATACTTAAAGTTAGTAGTAGCTACATAATTTGCTTAATTTCCTCTCGAGAGAGCACAATAGGAAGCTTTTTAGATCTTTTAGCAAATTTTAAATCAATTTTATTTGGATCTTTAAATACTTTAAGGTATAGAAACTTTACAGCATTAAGAGCTAAATTTATCGTCTGTGAGCTTTGTCCTCGTTCTTGTTTGTCTAATATAAAGCTCTCAACAGCTTCTTTTCTATTTTTAGCATTAGTTTTTTTACAAAAAGCAATATATTGTTTTATATAAAGCAAATAGGCCTTAGAGGTTCTAGGGCTGTAATTAGACAAACGAAGTGTTTTATTAATTTTATCTAATAGATTGTCCATATAATAATCTTATTCTTGTAATAATATACAATATTAGCTATTATTAGAGTATAAAGATTAGATAAAAACTAGTTATACGCAATTCAAAAAATATTTATCTAAAATGAATAATGAAGATAGGCTTTCTAAAAGGGGATAAACTTGATTTTTTCTGAAATAAAAGAGGTGATAATATTGTGTTTTATCCACTCCGTTATGGAAACGATTTCATTTAAAGGAAAAACTTATATACTAATTAAAACTTTTAATTTATAAAGATGAACAATATGAATAAAACAAACTATAATTACAGTAAAAAGGTTAATCTTTCTTTTGAGGAAGCAATAACAAGAGCTAAAATCGAATTACAAAAGGAGGACTTTGGCATTCTTACTGAAATTGATGTAAAAGCAACTCTTAAAAAGAAGCTTGATGTTGATTTTCAGGATTATGTTATTTTGGGAGCATGCAATCCGCCCAATGCCTATAAATCACTACAAGCAGAAATTGAAATTGGTTTAATGTTG
>Ga0136558_1001807_pt1 | contig 10576 bp, 11 predicted proteins | sample AntRauTorckE6833_FD_101391 | JGI IMG/M metagenome (GOLD analysis project Ga0136558, IMG submission 101391) | Saline lake microbial communities from Rauer Islands, Antarctica - Metagenome Torckler E6 #833 | ecosystem: Environmental > Aquatic > Non-marine Saline and Alkaline > Saline | place...
CTCGCCATCGGGCATTATCATCCCGGATACCGCGAAGAAAGAAAAGCCAGAACAAGGAGTAGTGGTTGCCGTTGGTGAAGGGAAGTGGAATGAAGATGGTGATGCTCGAATCCCGGTTTCAGTTAAAATAGGAGACCATGTAGTATTCTCAAAATTTGGTTTTGATGAGGTAAAGGTAGACAACCAAGAGTATTACGTAGTGTCAGAGGGGAGTGTATTAGGGATTATCAGCAAGTAATACTGCAAAAAGCGCAGGATTACAGCTAATTACAACTATAGTTTATGGCAAAGCAAGTAATTTTTGACGAAGCAGTTAAGAAAAGTCTAAAGAAAGGAGTTGATACCGTTGCGAATGCGGTGAAGGTCACATTAGGCCCCCGCGGTCGTAACGTAATCTTAGATAAAGGGTATGGAACTCCAACGATTACAAATGATGGGGTAACAATTGCTCGAGAGATTACTTTAAAAGACAAGTTTGAAAGTATGGGGGCGGAGATTGTGAAAGAAGTGGCTAGCAAGACTAACGAACAAGCTGGTGACGGTACTACAACAGCTACAGTATTGACTCAGGCGTTGGTTCACGAAGGGTTACGACAAACTACCTTAGGCGTAAACTCCATGGCAGTACGAACTGGTATGGAGCACGCGGCAATTGATGTAGTTGAGGCACTAAAAAGCCTCGCGACTCCAATTAATAGTCATGATGAGGTAAAACAAGTAGCTAATATTTCTGCTGAAAATACTGAACTTGGAGAAAAGATTGCAGAAACAATCAACAAGGTTGGTAAAGACGGTGTGGTTACAGTTGAAGAATCACAATCCTTTGGTATTGAGACTGAGCTTACTGAGGGAATGGAGTTCGATAAAGGGTATGTTTCTCCTTACATGGTCACCAACCAAGAACGGATGGAGGCTGAGTTTAAAGACGCCAAGGTACTAATCACTGACAAAAAGATTTCTAGCGTACAAGAAATTTTACCGCTCTTAGAAAAAATTGCTCAAGGTGGTACTAAGGAATTGGTGATTATTGCAGACGATGTTGAAGGTGAAGCATTGGCTACGTTTGTGGTCAATAAACTAAAGGGCGGTTTCTCCGTATTGGCGGTAAAAGCACCAGGGTTTGGTGACCGCAAGAAAGAGATGTTGGCAGATATTGCTGTGACGACTGGCGGTCAAGTTATTTCAGAAGACATTGGTCTTAAGCTAGAAAATACTGAGTTAGAACAGCTTGGAAGTGCCGACCGAGTAGTAGCCACGAAAGACAAAACTACTATCGTTGGTGGTGGTGGTACGAAAGCAGCTATTACTGACCGAGTAAACGCGTTAAAGAGCCAAATAGAGCAAGTAAGCTCTAAATTTGATCGCGAAAAACTAGAAGAGCGAATTGCGAAGCTCGCTGGTGGGGTAGCGGTTATTCGAGTCGGTGCTGCTACTGAAACTGAAATGAAGTACCTCAAACTCAAGATTGAGGATGCGGTTAACGCCACTAAGGCGGCTATCGAGGAAGGAATCGTACCAGGTGGTGGAACCAGCTTGGCTCGAGCAGCAGCAATGGTGCAAGAGAAACTAGCGAGTAAGAAAAAACTCTCTCGTGAAGAAGAAGTTGGTTACAGTATTGTGTTGAAAGCGTTGGAAATGCCACTCAAACAGATTGCTAATAATACTGGCAAAGATGACGGTGCGGTAATTGTGCAGCGGGTGAAAGAGGCTGGCGGTAATGCTGGTTACGACGCAGCCAAAGGTGAAATGGTAGAAGATATGATTAAAGCCGGTATTATCGACCCGGTCAAGGTGGAGCGCTCTTGCGTACAGCACGCGGTGTCAGCGGCGGCTATCTTGCTCACCTCAGAAGCAGCGGTAGCAGAAGACCCAGAAGATGAAAAGGATGCTGGTGACGCTGGTATGGGTATGGGTGGAGGTATGCCCGGCATGATGTAGATGAAAGAATATAAAAACCCCCGCCACCTGTGGCGGGGGTTTTTATATTTGGTTACAAAGACGTGCTGTACAATAAAAAAAATGGTAGAATCGAATCATAATTTTACACATAAAGTATAAATACAGGACATGACTTCAACTTGGATTATTATTGGAGCGTTGGGGGCGGCGGTAGTGTACGTTATTTACGCGTATAACCGATTTGTTAAATTAGCTCAACGTACCGATGAGGCGTGGGCAGATATTGATGTGCAACTAAAGCGACGGTACGACCTAATTCCTAACTTAGTAGAAACCGTAAAAGGCTATGCGTCACATGAACGAGGAGTATTTGAAGAGGTAACCGAAGCTCGTGCCAAAGCAACGCAAGTGCACGTTGACCCGAGCGATATTACTCCCGAGCAGTTACAGGCTATGGCTGGAGCAGAGACCTCACTTACTCAATCTCTAGGTAAATTGTTGGCAGTAGCTGAAGCGTACCCTGACCTTAAAGCGAGTGAGAACTTTTCACAACTACAAGCTGAGCTCACTGATACTGAAAACAAAATTCAAGCTGCTCGTCGATTCTTCAACAGTAACGTTCGTGAGTTAAACATTGCATTACAGAGCTTTCCATCTAACATTGTGGGAAACATGTTTGGCTTCACTGAACGTGAATACTTTGAAATTGAAGACGGTAGTGTTGAGCGAGAGAATGTGGCGGTTGATTTCTAGTATAAAGCTACCCATTCTTGATTTTGACCCCACACTAGAATGTAACTGGTGTGGGGTCTTGTATTAAAATGATTATCTAACAAAAGCTATGCGTCGAGTCTATTACAACAAGTTGGTTCGCGACCGAATACCAGAGAAGATAGACGCCAAAGAAGAGGCGTATGAAGTTCGAGAAATCGCCGATACAGCCGAGTACCAGCAAGAATTACTTAAGAAAGTGAAGGAAGAAGCCAGTGCTCTAGCACACGTTACTGACCGCTTCGAGTTTTTGGCTGAATATGCTGATTTAATGGTGGTTCTCGATGCCTTGACCGCTCATATGGAATTCTCAGAAGCAGATATTAAGACCGCTCTTAGTGAAAATGTGGAGAAGAAGGGACTTTACAAAAAACGACTTTTCTTACATTGGTCAGAGGATTCCACTTATAAAAGTAACGAAACTCCCCAAGGGTTTTAACTATGGTTTACCGCAAGTTACATTTTTTAGCTATCCTGAGCCTCGTGTGGCTGGTGGGTACTTCTATGGCTTTGGCCGCTGAAACAGTTCAGGTATTTCAAGCAGAGTACGTCATTCAAGCTGACGGACAGGTATTGGTAACCGAAACAATTGACTACGATTTTGGTACTGCTGATCGTCACGGGATTTTTCGGGAGCTAGAGAAGCAGCACCTAGAAGGAGCTAGCGTTTGGTATAAAGAGCGATTTATAGAGATAGATATTCAGTCGGTAACCCAAAACGGTAGTGCAGTACCGTTTACAGTAGACGACAGCCGGTCGATGGTTACAGTGCGGATTGGTAATCCAGACAAATACGTAACTGGCAAACAAGAGTATACCCTTAGGTATACTCTTGAGGGGGTACTTTCAACGCAAGGTAGTAACCCTGAGTTTTATTGGAATGTCACTGGATCTGAATGGTCGGTCCCGTTAAAAAAAGTAATTGCGACCGTTTCAGGCGCTTCGCCTGAGTTGCTTAAGGGCGAATTTGCCTGCTATCAAGGCCGGGCCGGAGCAGCGATTGAGTGTGATCAGGCAACTACTACTGCCGAAAAACGAATATTTCAAGCCAACCAACTGGCTCCTGGAGAAGAGTTGACGATTGCGGTGGCTTTAACAGAAAGTGTAACGCCCAATGAAACCGAACGGTGGCCAACAGTTTGGTTGCTCGGTATAGCGGCTGTAGCATGGTTCCTTGGATTGTTTATGTGGATTTGGCGTTATCGAACCCAAGCTAATCCAGACAAACCAGCTATGGCGCAGTACGAGCCGTATAAAGATTATCTACCAATGTATACGGGAGTATTATTTGATGGCCGACTAGACCCACAAGACATTACGGCCGGAATTATCTATTTAGCTGAACAGGGATTTATAAAAATTAATCGTACTGAAGAAACTACCTGGTGGGTGTTATCTACGACTGATTACGAATTAACTTTATTGCAACCGCTAGATAAAATACCAACCCGATTTTTACGTATAGTGGCCGAACTGCTATTTTCGGAAGATGTTTCAGTGCCACATACAGCAAAATTATCAGCGCTGAAAAAACATAAGACCAAAAACAGTAAGGTGGTCTTGCGGCTACAAAAAAACCTCAAACACGACCTCGAAGAAGCTGGATTTATGGTTCAGAACGTGACTGGTAAGGAGGTGTTGAGAGTGGTACTCCCTGGGGCACTGTTGGCTATCATGGCTTGGTGGTGGAATATACTACCGTTAATTTGGGTGGTTGTCGGGTTGACGATTGCCGGGTTGGTATTTTTATGGCAACCGCGACGTTCGGCAAAAGGCTACGAAGCATTATGGCATACCAAAGGATTTCGTGAGTTTCTCAAGTTGACCGATAAAGAACGCTTTACCTTTCACAACGCACCGGAGAAGAACCCACAAACTTTCATGGAGTACTTGCCGTACGCCATTGCATTAGGGGTAGAAAAAGAGTGGGCTAAAGCGTTTGAAGATATCACCATTCCGTCTCCCGAGTGGTATAGCGATGCCGGTCAAAATACCTTCTCTGCCATGGCGCTGACTAATGACTTGGGTACTTTCTCAACAGCTTTTGCTTCTTCTTCGGGAAGTTCAGCTGCTAGTGGTGGCGGTTCAGCTGGTGGCGGAGCTGGCGGTGGCGGTGGCGGCTCGTGGTAATAAAATTTGACGAATAGCGTATAATACCAATATGGCTACGTTATATACTCAGCGTACACAGAATGTTGTCAAAACTTGGTTGTTGATGGCGTTCTTTTTAGGACTCGTCGGTGCGGTTGGTTTTGCAGTTAGTTGGTACTTCCAGAACTATATTTTTCTTATTATCGCCCTTATTTTTGCGGTGGGGATGAATATTTTTAGTTACTGGAATTCTCACAAAATGGTCTTGCGTATGACTGGGGCGGTACCGGTAGAAAAAGCACAGGCACCAGAGTTGTATAACGTAGTAGAAAATCTCGCTATTCGAGTTGGGTTACCGATGCCCAAGGTGTATATCATTAATGATCCGGCTCCAAACGCGTTTGCAACGGGTCGTAACCCTGAGCACGCCGTGGTAGCCGCCACTTCAGGTTTATTGCAGATGCTCGATAAAAATGAGCTCGAGGGAGTTATGGCTCACGAAATGGCTCATATTCAGAATCGCGATATGTTGGTGATGACGGTGGCGGTAGTACTGGCTGGGTTCATCGCAATTGTAGCTGACTTTTTTACTCGTACTCTAATATTTGGTGGGGGTGATCGTGACCGCCATCCAGCTTTTTTGATTATTGGTATTGTCGGAATCATTCTTGCTCCAATTGCTGCTCAGCTGATTCAAATGGCCATTTCTCGTAAGCGGGAGTATGTGGCTGATGCCTCGGCTGCCTTAATGACACGTTATCCAGAAGGGTTGGCCTCAGCTTTAGAAAAAATATCTGGGTATAGTGCACCGATGCGGAAGACCAGTCATGCAACGGCTCATTTATTTATCTCCGACCCGTATGGTGGTAAGCAGAAGCGTTCGTTTGCTCAGTGGTTGGGTAGTTTGTTTCAAACGCATCCACCGGCAGCTGATCGGATTAGGACCCTACGTGGTTTAGATATATAGCTTTATGCAACAAAAAAGACCGCTAATTAGGCGGTCTTTCTTGTTGAGTGTTACTGCGTTAGGCAGTGTGTGAGGTCACTCCGTCAAAGTGTTCTTCTTTCTCATCGGCTTTAGTGGTGTGCACGGTGCCGTGTTTGTGTTCTGGCAGGCTGTAGAGGGAGTAAAGCTTAAGTGGCTCTTCACCAACGTTAACAACGTTATGCTCCATACCAGCTGGGATAATTACCGCGTGGTCGGCGGCCAGTTCATATTCATCGCTTCCGTTCAAGATTACTTTTCCAGTACCCTGCTCAGCACGGACGAACTGATCTAGGCCATGTACCTCACTGCCAATCTCGTCGCCTGGTTCGATGCTCATTAGTACTAGCTGGGTGTAGTGACTGGTGTACACCACCCGACGATAATCAGTATTTTCAATACTCTCTTTTTCAATGTTTCCTAAGTAGTGTTGCATACAATATTCAGTTTATCGGATAACATACTCACTATACCATACGTAGTAAAAGTCTGGTTTTTTGTTAAAAAAAGAGTGTTTGATATCAAAAAATAATACCAAAGTGCAATTCGGGGGTGCTATACTACAGGATATGAGTATGCGGCAGTTGTTGCCAGATCCGGCAACCCCCGAAGCAGTATTGCAATCCTCGTGGGGTAATCTTACTGCTGAAATACAGAAAAAGACCAAAGAAACATATACTAAGTACCGTCAGTATCAAAGACGGAAGCTTTTCTTACAACGACTATTGGTGCTATTAGTACTGGGTGCAGTGATAGGAATAATATGGCACGCCAAGACCTACTTCATTAGCTCTACGCACCTTACGATACTGTACGTCATTTTATTGGTGGGTATACCAACTTGGTTATGGTATATGCGTGATTGGCAGCAAACATCGGTGGCTTTTTCTCGCGATTTGCAAGCCGTGCTAGTACCGAAGCTATTTGACATGATGGGTCTTTCGGGACAGTGGCTGCGACATTCTAACTCCAAAAAGTCTATTAACAGTCTTTTTTCGCGTGTGCTAAAGCAGTGGTTGCCGATACCTATTTCTAAAGAAGAAGCGATGGTACAGGAAATGTTGCAGAAGTCTGAACTAATTACTGAATCGTACAACCAGATTTCAGTTGATGATATGTATCAGGTAACGTACGACAATGCCTCAGTATTTTTTGCTGAGCTGGACGTTGCATTTGTACGACCCGGACAAAAACGCAGTCAAACCAAACAAATCTTTCGGGGATATTTTGTGAGTTATGATCTGGCTCGACCGCTAGTAGGCAAGACGTTTATTTCTACCGAGGGTGACAAGCAAGGTTTTGGGCACCGTTCTTTCTGGGACTCTCTGACCGATACTGCTGCGTTAAGAGAGACTGAGCTGGAATGGAATGAGTTTGAAGAGTTGCTACACGTTGCTACCACCAACGAAACTGAGGCTCGGTATATCCTCACCACTAATTTCATGGCTGATTTGTATGATTGGTGGAAAGATAAACCACGGAATATTCGAATCGCATTTCTTGACCAGCGTTTATATCTTCTGTTTCCCGATGATCAGATACGGATTGAAAAAACAATTAAAACCCTAACTACCGAACAGCTGCAAGAGTACGCCACGACTATTTTGCGCCCTATGTTGCACGTTCTTCATCTAATTGATGACGTACCTTTGCAGCGGTAGAGGTACCGCGTAGCACCCACCGATAGCACTACTTTCTTATTTTTAGGTGTTGGGTAATCACTACCGTATTAGCATCGCCGCTAGCTGTTTGCAGGGAAGTAAATAGGTTGTCTTTCTCAGCCTGAATCATTTGGTACCCACCAATATTCTTGTCACTTTTAATACTCCAGCTGCCTTGCTTGAATGCAGAGCGATACCAGTCGTGTATATCGGTCATACTGTCTGTGGTGTGAAGAGATAAGCTGACATCTCGAGCAGTTTCACTGGTAGTGTCAGTCACTGATTCAATCGTTTTGTTAGGGTAGATAGGGAACCCTGGAATATCCGTTGGCAATGTAGTTGCAGCTGCTTCCTCATTTTGGTCGTTGGTTGAATCAGTGGGGGTGTCGGCAAGCAGTAGAGCAATCAATACCAAACCGCCTAGTGCCGCGATTGCCATTAAGATATTTTTTTTCATAGTGAGTGGGGATAGTGCCTGGCGCATCTAAAGTTGCACCGGACAAGTATAAACAACACTTTTATTATAGCAGAACCAACGGTGTCAATTTGGTAGAATAAGCAGTAATGCGAAAGTCGTTCATTCTTATTTTTACAACAGTCTATCTGCTGGTAGGTCTATATTTGTGGCAGATTGGTGGTGGCTGGAACGGTCCAGGATTGTATGAAAATCTCTTTACTTTCTTCTATGCCGTATTTTTGTGGCCGGTCATGATGGGCCTGTTTATGCTACTTAACTAAAAAAGTTGATATAGAACGTCTTATTTCCATTACGTTACCTTTTTGTACCTTGGTGAAATATCATTTGCCACGCTTCGTCACGCATAATCCAGATAGAGCTTCTGTTGGTATGAACAGTAGTAATGGTATCTTCATCCAGCATCGATGCCGTATACGTTACAAGAATTACATTTTCTGCCAATTTCTTTGCGCTAAAATCCGATACGGTGATTTCAAAATCAATAGCTTCTTGCTCAAGTCCAGCAAGGATATCTTGTTTGTGGAAAACACCACCAGATTTACCATACTCTAAGAAGTCGTTCGCGATTAAAGTAGAAACTTTCTCTCTTGAGTTCCGTATCTCTTTTTGATGCAGAGAGGTTTCCAACTCATAAAACTTTTGAACTGCAGCTTTATCCATAATTCTATAAGTATACAGAAAGTATTTATTTTTTGTCGTTTCCGACTTCATTTAAAATAAGATCCAGCATGACTTCATTTATTTGATTGTAGTCCCGACCAGCCTTAAAGCCCTCATCCCATTCTGTTTTTTGTTTGTTCGCATCAATACACTTAACATGAATCACACTTTATGTTTGCCAAAACCTCTATTTCACCCACCATCTCTAAACACTGCTCTTTCATTGCCTTATGTTTTTGGTTTATAGTTCGACTCATGTTTGCTGGTAAACATTCACCATCCATATACCCAATTACATAGCACTCACCCTCAATCTCGAACCCAATAGTAAGTTCTTGTATAATCTTTTCCTCTATTAAAGTTTTTTTGGCTTCTGAATAGAGTGCACCCGACAGTTCAGTACACCATTCTTTCCAGATGTTGTATTGACTAGGCTTAACTTTTAATAATACGGCTCTTGGCATAAACAAAATATTGTTAACCTTTTTTAATTCTACTCCTGTGGCTCTCGCAACAGTTGCGTCCCTCTTTCTGTTCGTCATTTTATTCCTCGCGGGTTACTAGGAAAACTTTGTAGCTCAAGCCTTGTGAGGATGTTCTGCAACTTTTCTGAATCATTTCTAAGGTCTCCGCACAGGTCTCTCTCCTTTTATCAATTATAATAATATTTTCGGTCATTGAAGACGAGGTTTCATTGATACCTCTTTATATATTCTTTTAAATTTTGTCATACTAATCACAAGCTATAACAAGCTTGCCTCGAGTATGACGAGTTTTAACTTGAGCCAGCGCATCAAGAGCGTCATCAAATTGGTATATCTTGCCAATAGTTTGTTTTACCTTTCCTTCAGCAACCTGTTGTAGTAGCTCATCAAGTTGTTCCTTCACATCAACTGTATTGAAGACTCCCTTTAGTTTAATGTCTCGTACAGTCTCAAAAGTATCTCCCGATACAGCGACTAGGGTCCCATTATCTTTGATGATGGGTAAACAGGTTTCTGGTGTGCCTGGATGAATACCGATTGCAGCATCCACACCACCGTCTACAATTGAGCAAACTTGCTCTTGCCAATCAGGGTCGTGATAGTCAACCACACTTTCAGCACCGAGAGTTTTCATGTACGCATGGTTTTTCTCCGAGGCGGAAGCAATCACTCGTATCCCACGACGAGTGGCTACCTGGATCATCAGCGTTCCAAGCGCTCCTGCACCGCCTGAAATAAATAAGTTTTCTCCGGCAGTTACTGACGCTTCCTCGAGAGATTTAAGAACAGTATTGCTGGCTACGGGAAATGCCGCCCCTTCAGCAAAGCTCATCTCTTCTGGTAAATGTAAAATTAGCGAATCATCTGATATGACAGCATATTCTGCCCAGGTACCACCCTTTGGTTGCATCATGCTTATAAAAGTAATGCGCTCACCACTTTTATAACTATTAACATCATCACCAATTTTTTCAATTACTCCCGCAGCTTCGATGCCGATTACATAGGGGTAGTCTACATCTTGTGCATGGAAGTATTCATCATGGATTCCGACACCGATTGCGTGAATCTTCACAAGCATTTCATTATTGCCGACCTTGGGGATAGGAGTATCAAGTGTGGTTATTGGGTCATCAAATTGGGCTAGTTTTCCATAAGCTTTCATATTTTTATTTTCTATCTTTTATTAGCTTACTTAAGTAAATTCTAGGTTTTCGCATAGGTCCGATACTAAAACCTGTTGGCGGTGTTTCTTGGACGAAGTTCGAACTCTTTATGAACAAAATCCGCAGGATTTTGATGACTGACGCACGCGCGGAGCGCGTGGTAAAATGTGGTAACGCAAACCGTTGCGCGCCTCGCGCTCCTTCCAGTCGCATAAAAAACCAAAAATTTCCTTACCAATCCATTTAAAAGGCGGGGGGGTGCAGGGGGGAGCCGCAAAAAAATGAAAGGAAATTTTATGGTTTTGTTTTCGTCGCTTCATGAACGATTTACATTTACTCATAAATTCGCTATTATTTAAATATAAAGAATCCATACTTTA
>Ga0136558_1001808_pt1 | contig 10576 bp, 7 predicted proteins | sample AntRauTorckE6833_FD_101391 | JGI IMG/M metagenome (GOLD analysis project Ga0136558, IMG submission 101391) | Saline lake microbial communities from Rauer Islands, Antarctica - Metagenome Torckler E6 #833 | ecosystem: Environmental > Aquatic > Non-marine Saline and Alkaline > Saline | place...
CAATCCTGACCCCGCCGAAAAAAAGCTGCCGTTTGAGAAGTTTGTAACGATCTCATTCTCAGAAATATCCCACGCAGTGATTCGCAAAGGACGAAGCTGAGCATCCAGAAGAATTTCAACTTCTGTAAAAACGGCAAAATCATCAGTGGTTGTAAGTGTGACGAGAATCTGTGTCCCCTGTCTTACTTCCGAGACTGTGTAGGTAGAATCAATGCCGCTTAGCATTCTGGAAGGGGCAAAATCATCATCTTCTGGATAGTAAGTATCAATGATCACACGATTTCTATTGGAATCGTACACCCGCGAAGTTTCGCCATCAACCACAATACTTTGTCCCTCAGATTGCAATTTATATCTCACTTGATCTATCCAGATCTCGCCGTTGCTGCCGGTAGATTCCCCGGTATAGGAATCTGTATAAGTGTGATCAAAAGCCGCGCTAAACACTTCCCCAGATTCAAACCGTTCTTTTAATTGATCAAAGTGTGGGCTTTGTGCGAAGAGAGTGGCACTTGAAATAAGAATTACAGCAATCACTGAAAATAATCCTTTGCCAAACATCCTGGAAGCAGAACTTCCGGTATGCATTCCGAACCGGAGGTTCGGAATGAGCTGACGGCTGATAGCTAATAGCTGATAGCTCTTAATTATACTCATCCAAATTGTCCAATAGTTCTTCGAGTTCTTCCTCGCTTTCAATAAGAACATCACGAGCGGTACTGCCTTGATATGGTCCAACAATGCCTGCATTAAATAATTGATCTATGATTCTGCCGGCGCGGTTATAGCCGATCTTAAGTTTACGCTGTAGTAATGAAACCGAACCCTGCTGATGAAGAATTACCAGTTTAGCAGCAGCTTCAAAATACTCATCTATATCCTCTAACGGATCAGGAATGTCTACAGTATCTTCTTTTATGATAGGTAAATGAAAAGGTTCCTTATACCCTGCTTGTTGACCAATAAAGGAATTGATCTTTTCAACTTCTTCGGTGGAAACAAAAGCATTTTGAATTCGGATCATACCAGTTCCGTTATTAAAAAGCATGTCTCCCATTCCAATAAGTTGATCAGCTCCGCCCTGATCTAATATAGTTCTGGAATCTACTTTCGAAGCCACCTGATAAGCAATTCGTGCCGGAAAGTTAGCTTTGATAGTACCGGTAATTACGTTCACAGACGGGCGCTGTGTAGCCACTACAAGATGAATTCCAATGGCTCTGGCAAGCTGTGCAAGCCTTGCAATAGGTTCTTCAATTTGCTTGCCTGCAGTCATCATCAGGTCAGCCAGCTCATCTATAATAACCACAATATATGGCAAATGACGATGCCCTAATTCATCGTCTAATTCACCGGTTTTATATTTTTCGTTATAGGATTTAATATCGCGAACCATAGCCATTTTAAGCAGGTCATATCGATCATCCATTTCCTTACACAAACTTTCGAGTGTCTCCTGTGCCTTGGAGGTATCGGTGATGATAGGTTCATCCGAATCAGGAAGCATTGCCAAAAAGTGATTCTGAATGTTGCGATACAGAGAAAGCTCAATTTTCTTCGGATCTATCATCACAAACTTCAGATTGTCTGGATGGCATTTATAAAGCAAACAAGTAATAATGGTATTGATCCCAACCGATTTACCAGAACCCGTTGCGCCGGCTATAAGCAAATGAGGCATCTTGGTCAGGTCGATCATAAACACTTCATTCTCGATCGTTTTTCCAAAAGCCACCGGCAGGGTGAATTTCGTTTCTACAAATTTCTTGGTATTCAAAACTTGTTTTATATAAACCGTTTCACGCGTACTGTTTGGGACCTCAATCCCTACAGCCGATTTACCCGGTATGGGTGAAAGCATTCGCAAACCTTTGGAGGCTGTTGCCATCTTGAGGTCATTAGAATAGCTCTCGATCTTAGAGATTTTTACATCGGGAGCAGGCTCCAACTCATACAGTGTAACCGTAGGTCCCACAATGGCGTTGATGCTTATGATCTCGATCTTGTGCCGCTTAAGCTTATCAAGAATGATCCGCTTGTTTTCCTTGATCTCCTCCAAGTCCACTTCATTGCCTTCATCAGGAGGGGAGTCCAATAAATCTACCGTGGGAAATTTATACTTGATGACCGGAACTTCTTTCGCCTTTTCCTTATTCAGCTTATCAAGGTCTTTCTCATTGGCTTGTTCATCTCCTTTCCCAACATAAACCGATACTTCAATATCATCATCGCCTTCATTAATTTCCTCTTCCTTCTCCAGTGAGGCGCGCTGGCGGGTATCCAGTGTTTTTATTTGGGCTTTTTCTTGTTCTCGCTTCTTTTGATCTTGTTCTTCCGACTTTTCAACAATTTCATCGATAGAAGGAGCCGGTTTTACTGGTTCATCTTTACTTTTGGGCTCGGATACTTTTCGTTTTTCCAACTCTTGTTCTTCCGACTTTTTCTCTTCTCTTTTCTCAGCAAGCCTTTCCTCGCGTTCTTTGGCTTTTTCTTCTTTCCTAAGCTGACGTTCTACTTTTTTATCCTCCAGCTTATCGCGAATACTTTCTATCCAAAGCTTAACATTATCGATGGTCTTTTGGAGATCGCGATCCACAAACATCAAAATAGTGACCAGCAATAATACCGTAAGAATGATAATAGAACCTATACTGGTGATATTGTAAAGAACCTGTGCAATAGCTATTCCAGCTGTTCCACTCCAAATAGAGTCTTCAGGGAAATTGGCATTCGCGTTAAGCCACCCAATGTAGGTTGACAGCAATACCATACCCCAAATGGAAAGCAAAGTAAGCCAGGCCAAATCTTTAAAATCGCGTCTTCTAAAAGTATGCCAACCATGATAGCCGACAAGAAGTGCCAGTATCATACTTGTATACCCAAAGAGGCTGTAAACCAGATAATGAGAAATATAAGCCCCAACAGGGCCCAGCCAATTTTGAACTAAGCGGGAATTAGCATCCGGATTGAAAAGGTCGAGGAATGAAATGCTACGGGCATATTGATAATCCCCTGAGTTATAAGAAAGAATACTCAATCCAAGAAGAACTGCGATCGACATAATAATTATGCCAATGATCTCCTTCTTGCGGTTCGCATCCAACCCAGTTTTTGAAGATGTATTTAAGTTGTTTTTAGCCATTCAGATTTGTCAGAATTCCGTCCCGCATTCCCGGGAGCACATCAAATTCATTTACTTTGCAACAAAATGAAATATCGTCATTAGAAACCACTTCAGCCAATCGTTTTGCATGATCGCTTTGACTTATGGCACCCTCTAAATCATCCCCATATTTTTCGAAAAGACCAAATGCTACTTTAGCCCCGTCTTTAGCCGAATCAGGCAGGTTGCCTCCGGTAATAGCATGAAGCAGAGAGCCAGCAAATAAGGTATCCTCAATCGAGAGGCGGCCTTGCCAGCCAGAACAAATTAACACAATTTCATCGTCATGTCCTTTCAGCGCATTCAAAATTGCCTGCTGATTCAAAAAAGACCCTACATACACTTCGTTCGCCAAGCCCGCTTTTTTGATCGCTTTAGTTCCGTTTGTGGTGTTAAAGATCAGGGTTTTACCTTCTACAACTTCCGCATCATATTCAGCTGGAGAATTACCCAAATGGTATCCTTCAATTTTAGATCCGTCTTTCTCCCCACACAGTAAAAAATCTTTTTGATCCATTGTAGTCGCGATCTTCATGGCATCACTCATATCAGCCACAGGGATCACCTTTTTGGCCCCATTGTGGATAGCCGTGGTGATGGATGATGACGCCCTAAGCACATCAATAATAACCGCACTTTTACCGCGCAGCTCTTCTTCCTGGAAGGCCTGAACGGAAAAGAAAACATCGATATATTCAATTTCTGGCATAAACTCTCTTTAAAATTATTTTTTAATAAACGGCGGGCGAGTGATAGTTGCTTCCGCTGTTTTTTTGCGGATAGCTATCTGGATACCGGTGCCTTCTGCAGCATAATCTTTGGCCACATAACCCATCCCAATACCCTTACCCAAAGTGATAGACATTGTTCCGCTGGTAACTTCCCCAATTTCTTCGCCTGCATCGTTTTGGATGATATATCCCTGGCGCGGAATGCTACGTTCACCCTCAAGCACAAAGCCAACCAGCTGTCGCTCCAAACCTTCTTCTTTTTTCTGTTGAAGGATTTCCTTAGCTATAAAATCTCCTTTATCAAATTTTGTGATCCACCCAAGACGCGCTTCCAGCGGATGGGTATCTTGGGTGATATCGTTGCCGTAAAGCGCATATCCCATTTCCAGTCGCAGTGTATCACGGGCACCTAATCCACAGGGCTCAATACCGAACTCCTTGCCGGCTTCCATAATCGAATTCCATACTTTTTCTGGGTCTACGTGATTTTTATCAAAGTACAATTCAAAGCCTTTCTCGCCAGTGTAGCCGGTAGCTGAGAAAGCTACATTCTCCATTCCGGCAAGGCTACCCATCTTAAAAGAATAAAACCCAATTTCACTCAGATTAAGGTCGGTTAATTTTTGCAGTGTTTCTACAGATTTTGGCCCTTGCACAGCCAACAAACAGGTGTCATCAGACTGATCTCGTACTTCAGCATCAAAGGAATTATTGTCAAGAATCCAGTTCAGATCTTTTTCGATATTGGATGCATTTACGACGGCAATATAACCGGCATCATCAAATAGTTTATAAACGATCAGGTCGTCCACAATGCCGCCATCCTCGTAACACATACAGGTATATTGAGCTTTCCCCTCCACCAATTTGGACACATCATTTACCGTCACCATTTGCAACAAGTTAAGCGCTTCTGGCCCATGAATATAAAACTCACCCATATGTGACACATCAAATATACCCACGGCTTCGCGAACCACTGCATGTTCAGTTTTAATGCCGGCGTATTGAACCGGCATTTCGAATCCTGCAAAGTCAACCAGCTTGGCACCTGCTTGTTCGTGAATGGAATAGAATGAAGTTTTCTTTGGCATAAATAAAGTTAAATCTATGTGTATAAATAAATACCGGTTTTTCTGATATCCCCGAATTCTTTTTAAGTCTAATGAAAGGTAAGGGTTTGTACATCAAAATTCGGTAAAACATAGACATTTATTGGGAATGTTTGTGCAGGATTAAAAAATCGTAAATCGGTTGTTCGGTCCATCGGTTCTTCGCAAATCAATTCAAACAGAATTGCGATAGATCGAACAACCGATTCGCGATGGACGAGTGATCATACATCATTCTCTAATCAAAATTTGGAATTTGATGCTTGGAGATTGGAATTTATTCTCCTGCAGAATCATTATCTTTATCGTCCAAATTTGAAAGTATGACCGTTCATAAAATACAGGTTTAAATAACATACATGTCTATTAATAAAGAGCAGGTTAAATCAGCACTAAGCCAGGTTTTACATCCTTCCGAACAGCGCGATCTCATTTCATTGGAGATGGTTCAGGATGTGATAATTCAGGATAAATATGTGTCGTTTACGCTCGAGTTTCCCGAGAAGGATGAAGCACTTGAAAATCAACTTCGCCAAAAGTGTGAAGAAGCCATCCAAAAGTTTATTGATAAAGAAGCAATCGTGGATATTCAAATGGCTGTCAATCTCTCCAAAAAAAGAGAGATGGAAGCTTCCAAACCTGGACAGCAACAAGCACAACAGCCTGAAATTCTTCCCGGCGTTAAGAATATTATTGCAGTGGCATCCGGAAAAGGCGGAGTTGGAAAATCTACAGTCGCAGTAAATATTGCGGCGGCTCTTGCAAAAAAGGGATTAAAAGTCGGACTGATGGATACCGATATTTACGGGCCAAGTATTCCAACGATGTTTAACATTCACGACCGCCCAAATATCACCACGCAGAAGAAATTAGTACCACATGAGAAATACGGGATCAAGCTTGTTTCCATGGGCTTTTTAGTAGATGTGGATCAGGCGATGGTATGGCGTGGGCCGATGGCCACCAGCGCCGTAAAGCAATTTATGACCGATGTGGAATGGGGTGAGCTCGATTACCTTATTATGGACCTACCTCCCGGAACCGGCGATATTCAGCTAACCATCGTACAAACCGTGCCACTCACTGGTTCAGTGATTGTCTCAACCCCACAAACCGTGGCGCTGGATGATGCCCGCAAAGGCATAGCAATGTTTAAAAAAGTGAATGTGCCCGTATTGGGCGTGGTCGAGAACATGGCCTATTTCACTCCGCCGGATATGCCCGACAAAAAATATTACATTTTTGGTAAAGGCGGAGCTTCTCACTTGGCACAGGAAATGAATGTGCCGCTGCTGGGAGAAGTACCCCTTCAGCAAACCCTGCGCGAAGGCGGCGATTCCGGAAAACCTATTGTGCTTGAAGATACCGAATCTCCAGCTGCAACAGCCCTGATGGAAGTCACCGGCAATATGCAGCAGCAATTGGCCATACGCCTTAAAGAGCAATCGGCGACTAAGAAAGTGGATATTAAATTTCGGCCTTGACATCTAAAAGGTTCCAACGCAGAGCGTGCGGAACCAGACAGAAAGGGAGTTGTTAGGGATGACAATTAAATTCTATTTTGTCATCCTGAGCGAAATAAGTTTGAATGAAGGTTTAGGAGGTATGCCGCGAAGGATTTCAAACTCTTATATGGGAAGTAGTTCAAACTTTGAGATCCCTCGTGTTAAACGGCATTACCTTTTGTACTTTTTCATAAACTCGGGATGACACTCTTTCTTTACATAAAGCATATTAAATGGACCCAATCTACCTTCTCGACCTCATCGGCACCTTTGTCTTTGCCATAAGTGGCATTCGGCTAGCGGCACGAACGGATATGGATATTTTCGGGGCTTCCGTGGTTGGATTTGTGACGGCTATTGGTGGAGGTACGGTTCGTGATTTACTACTGGATAGCCATCCTATAACCTGGATGGCTGACATGACCTATCCCTTGATAATTTTGGCAGCTGTTCCATTTACGTTTTTGATGGGAAAAAAACTCAATAACTTCAGCAAAACCCTCTTTATTTTTGATACCATCGGAATTGCCTTATTCACCATCATCGGGATGGAAAAAGCACTTTCATTTGGGTTGAACCCGTTCATGGCCGGTATGATGGGTATGATTTCAGCTGTGTTTGGAGGTATAACCAGAGATGTACTTTGTAGTGAGATCCCACTTATTTTCAGAAAAGAGATCTATGCTACAGCTTGTCTTTTAGGTGCAATCATCTTTTACGTAGGATTGGAATTGAACCTCCCCACGAACCTTAACTACCTCATCACAATCGCGGTGATCATTACCATTCGTACAGCTTCGATGAAATGGGGGTTTTCGTTGCCTAAGATGAAGAAAATTTAGTCTTTTTTACTTTTCAATTCTGATCCTCTAAATATTTCACTATCGCCTCTGGCGAGATGATATACACTCGTGCCACAGCTCGCCTGAGCCGTGAGCCAAACTAAGAAGATAGCTTAAAACCTACGGTCGTTGCCATGTTCAATCGTCAGACCGCCAAAACATCTCTTTCCTATACAACATCTTGCCAAAGCGGTCGGACGAATTCTTGCTTTTTTCTTACTCCGCGATCATCCGCCCAATCCGCATCATTTGCGTTCCATTCCTTTGGTGAATGTAGGCTTTAGCCTTACTCAACATGATCCCTTTAACAATTCACTATCGCCTCTGGCGAGACGATGTACAAGTAACCATTGTGATGTAAACACAAATCCCATTATCTTTGGCAAAAATTCAGCTTAAATATATTCATCATGCCAACCGTAAAATTATTGAAACTTGCCCATGGCCGAAGCGGCGATAAAGGAAATGGTAGTAATGTGGGAATTATTGCACGCCACCCGGATATCTATCCCTTTCTTGAAGAAGAACTAACTTCCGAACGCGTAAAAGAACACATGAAACATGTTTGCAAGGGAGATGTAGAGCGTTATGAACTTCCAAATATCGGAGCGCTGAATTTTATTCTGAATGAAAGCTTGGGTGGTGGCGGAACGGTTTCGCTGAAATTAGATGCCCAAGGTAAAACCCACGCCTCTCAAGTTTTAAGAATGGATATTGACGTGCCGGAAGATCTTTTGAAGCTGGTTTAGTAGCTATCAGCTTTGAGGCTTCAGCTCTCAGCTTTTTTGTGTCGTTTTTGAAGCTCTGGATTCTGGGTCAGCTTCCATTCGTCGGACCACTTCTAAATTGAATTCACATTAATATGCCTTACTTCAGTGGTCGGACGAGTTCCGTGCTTCATCTGACGACTGAATTAAGTGTCAGGTCATTTAATCCTGCAAAGAGTCGTCCGATAAATGGGTTTGGGCAGGATGTGAGGCAGGCTTCTTTTTGTTGCCCTTTTCAATCGTCGGACCGCTAAACCACCTCAACCTTGCCGAAGCGGTCGGACGAATTCTTGCCCTATTCTTCTTCCGCGATGATCTGCCAAATCCGTGTGATCTGCGTTCTATTCCTTTTTTGAATGTAGGCTTAAAATATATTCCTCTGAACATTCCACTATCGCCTCGGGCGAGACGATATACGCTCTTGGATAAGCTACTCTCCGAAAAACCGTATTGGGACGTCTACTTGTACCAAACCCCATGTCAGGGTCATATTTGTAGAATTGTAATCAGGTTCCGAGAATTCAATGGAAAAAGCTTCTACCGGGTTTTCCAATTGCTGAATCGGAAATGAAATGCGTTTATAATCTCTGTCCGGGTTGTAATCCTCTGCGCCCCACATGCCAAGATCATAGTTTAAAATGAGTGTCATCGAATCGGGCTCTGGGATGGTAAACAGGGAATAGGTTCCTGCACGTACAGATTCTGTGCCAATAAGCACCGATTCTGTAATTGTAATCTCAGTTGCCTCGTTTGCACCCGTTCTCCAAATTTCACCCCAGGGTAACAATTCTCCGAAAATCGTGCGGCCTTGGCGATAGGGTTGGCCATAGACCACTTTAACATATGTGCCATTCGCTTTTACAGAGGCAATAGCTATGGGACTTTTACGATTCCCAATTTCATCGGAATGTTGGGAAGCATTGTCTTGATCTGAGCATCCCAAAAAAGCGGCTGAGCCAATAACAAGAATTAGTGAAAATGTAAATAAACGGAATGATTGTGCAATCAAAACTGACCAAATAAAAATTGAGTTTTATCGCGTGTTGGTTCGTACGCAAACCCTACACCCAAATCGAACATCAAGTTAGACAGTTTGAACTGAACATGGAAACCAGCTCCGAAAATACTTCGGCTCGAAGCCACTAAGTCATTAGAATTCAAATCGGTTAGGGTGTGTGTAAAAGTTGTTAAATAGATGCTACTCAAATAAAGAGGAACTGTTAGCCCACCATTATCCGGATAAAACAGCGGGATAGTATATCGAGTGCTAAATCGCCCAAGGTTTTGAAAACCAGAACCATCTGAAGCACTGTAATTTGGGAAGTCGCTGCTCTCAAATCCAAATGGCAAAATTGTGCCATTTGAATAAATTGGGCTGGCACTTTGCTGCAAAAATTGAAGGTCTAACCTCAACGACTGATTCCATCTTCGCAGAGGAGATACAAAGCCAAATACCCCGTAATAGGCTGTCCATTGATCTGAAAAACTGGTGCTCACATCACCACCGGGGAATTGAATAATGGCGGTAGGTTCATTCAACGTCTTTTCGACCAACCCAAAAAAGGAGAGGCCGCTGGAGGGCTGTACATCACGACGAAGATTTAAAATCCCCAAGCTTAGCTGCGAAAAGAAGCCGGCTTTAAAGCGTGTGGTAAAATCAGACAGTTCGCTGGGAATCAGGTTATAATACTTAAACTGTTCGGCCGTAATTTTTGGTTCAAAATAGATAGAGCTATAGCGGGTATCGCCCCGAAAGGTGTATTCCAATGGAAGTGAGAGGCTAAACCCCCGATCCTGACGCATTAATGAAAAAGTGTTTCCCGTATTTGGATTTGACACGGTAAAAAACTCGGGGTCACTGTAGCCGGAAAATTTAAAGCCTGGATAGAACGTTTTGTTGATGTAGGAGAAATCATACCAAAGGCGCTCTTGGATTCCCGTAAACTCAAGTGAATAAGCCTGACGGGATAGAGCATCCACACTGGTAAATCCTAATCCAATTTGTGACACGCCGGCTTTTTCTCGGTAAACCGGGAATATAGTACGCGGTTTAAGCCATGAAACATCTCCCCTGTAAGCTGATTTTTCAATATCCCGAATACTGTCGGGTACTACCGAACCGGTTAGGGGCTGGCTGATTTTTTGATTCAGGCTTTCACCTGTTAATAACTGGGAAGGGGCAACTTGTTGGTTTACAAAATCATCACGATGTAAAATAGCCAATTTCCTTTCATCACCTTGCTGAAGCACGTAAGCAATACGATCACCGCTTGGCGAATAGGAGGCTTCGAAAGCGTTATAAAGCGAACTAGTCAGCTGGTGGATTTCTCCGCTTTCAAGATCATACTCATATACATTCATGGCGGGAGCGGCATCCATCGTGAAAATGAGTTTTTCTCCTCCTGGATGCCACTCGGGATCGTGAATGGAAGCATCTCGGAAAGCCAGGTTGGGTA
>Ga0136558_1001809_pt1 | contig 10575 bp, 8 predicted proteins | sample AntRauTorckE6833_FD_101391 | JGI IMG/M metagenome (GOLD analysis project Ga0136558, IMG submission 101391) | Saline lake microbial communities from Rauer Islands, Antarctica - Metagenome Torckler E6 #833 | ecosystem: Environmental > Aquatic > Non-marine Saline and Alkaline > Saline | place...
ATTTTCTCTCGAAGTTGTTTTACTTCCCCGTCAATCTTTACTGTTTCATACCCCTTCCCCAACAAGTCATATAATAATTGATAGTATTCCCCCTTTCGCCCCACCACTACAGGTGCAAAGACCGCCACTCGACCTTTCGATAACTCAATCCCCATAACTGTATCGTTGGTTTTTTGGGCAGATTCACCCACCTCCTTGTCGGTGATTGACTGAGTGATGATGGATAAGATTTCATCTTGCGATAGCTTTTGAATTGGCACATCAACATCTAGACAGTAGGGCTGTCCGACTCGGGCATACAAGATACGAAGATAGTCATAGATTTCTGTAATTGTTGCTACAGTTGATCGTGGGTTACGAGAAGCTGACTTTTGATCAATTGAAATTGCTGGTGAGAGACCCGAAATTTCATCCACATCAGGCTTTTGTAGTTTATTTAAAAACTGTCTGGCATAAGGTGACAGCGACTCTACGTACCGTCTTTGTCCCTCAGCAAAAATAGTATCAAATGCCAAGGATGATTTTCCAGAACCGGAAGGACCAGAAATAACCACTAACTTATCACGTGGGATAGAAACAGTAATATCTTTCAGGTTGTGAGTACGGGCTCCTTTAACCGTAATCTGGTTTTTAGGATTAGGGTTCGATTGTTTACTAGACTTTTTCTGGGTTTCTTTAGGCATGACGCTTGGCAGTATAGCAGAGTAACGATGATTATTCAGCCTTGATTGGAATAGTGATGACAATGTGTGTCCCTACCTCTTTAATTGACTCGACATCGATAGTTCCGTGCATTAATTCTACAAATTGTCTGGTAATCCACATTCCTAGACCAGTTCCACCTTGCATTTGTGTTTTTTGATTCTGAATTCGAAAGAAAGGAGAAAAGAGTTTTTTCTGATCAGTTGCCGTCATGCCCATACCGGTATCTTTTACTCGTATCTCATAGGCTTGTCTTTTTGGTCTAATATCGATCTCAATCGAACCCTGTTCGGTGTATTTAATAGCATTACTTACCAAGTTTACTAGGGCTTGGTGTAATCGTTTAGGATCAGCTTTAACTTGGGCATCTTTTAGTTGACCGGTATGACTAAGGGTAATTGATTTTTCTTGGGCTGATATGTGCAATTCAGCTAACACCGCTTCAACCACCGTTACGATATCAACTGATTCTGGACGCACCTCTAGCTTTCCTGATTGAATTCGAGCCACATCCAAAAGATCATTAACTACAGCTAACAATCGCTCGGTACTACTCCGCACTCGCTTAAGGTGAACAGCTGTCTCACCTGAGAGTTCTTGTCGCTCTTGTATTAGACTAGTATACCCACGAATTGCGGTTAATGGAGCTCGGAGTTCATGAGCTACCATATTGGTAAACAGATGCTGTTGCTCTAGAGCGTGTTTTGTTTCAAGATACAATACTCTATAATTCACCATTCTGGCGTGCCAGTAGGCAATAAACAATAATACTAAGTAAAGAATAAACAGGCCGGCATAGGCTCGTTCGGCACTAGCTGCCATATACGCATCGACTTCTGCAAATGAATTTTCCGATAAAATATAAAAGTACTGACCGTTTTTTAGTGTATCAACGTACACTGCCTGCCAAATACGCTCACCATCGACTCGGAACGGAAAAATAACCGAGGTTTTGTTTCGTACTGCAGCGTTTTGATATAGCTCAGGATTTTTCTGGGGTATACCCACTATCGCAGTATCTAAGGCGGCGATTGGTACTAATTCATTATTAATTTTAAGTACAATCCGTAACTTCGTCACCCCCTCCGCGGATTCGGCCATTGTTTCTATTTCAGATTGCAATATCTTTATATCAAGCTGAGTAGCTTTCGTCATGGCTGCTAAACTCTGATGCAGTATCTCAATCCGATCACGCTGTAGTTTATCTTGATTGCTGTGACCGGCTGTCAAAAAAAGACTTCCGGAATATAAAAATACAACCGGAACGATTATAATCAACACTAATGCTAGTTGTACTTGGCTGTGCCGACGCACAAACTGAATACCTTGTCTAAAAGTATCTACTACCCAATTAATCATTTGATTATTTTAGTCTTGATCACTACTCGTTTATCCTCACGGCCACGAACTGTCATTCCTAGTACCATAAGTAAAAAGCCAATCACCACGACCGATAATGACACTATCAAATATATTAACGGCCAATTCATCATACTTACTCCTGTTTGATTTGTTTGTGAGACCTGCCCTACCACCACCCGATCTACCGGAGAAAACGCTTGAGCGGTCTTTACAAAACCAAACGGGTTACTCTTAGCCACCACCTGTCCCCAGCCGTCAGTTAAGGCAACGTACACTTCATGTTCACCGTCTTCCATTTCGGTATCAAACTGATACTCCCAAGTACCGTCAGCGTTAGTATTAAGAGTCACCACTACTGGATTACTATAAATAAACAACTGAACTGTAGCATTCGGTAGCGCAGTACCGTGCAGTACATTATTAACGTCATCTACAGTAGCAGCTGAGGTGGTGGCTATTTTTGTTACCTGCAAAAGATCGTCTCGAGTGACACCACTGGTGCGGGGTTCTTTGTATTCTGATGGCAACATCTGTTCACCACTTGAAGTCGTGGCATAGAAACTAACGGTTGGATCTGGTAATAATGCCGTTGCAGTTGTCGTTGTGCTATTGGACTGAGCCACCATATAGGCCACGTAATGTTCAGCTTGTTCGATACGCAAAATACGTTCATTCAAGCGATTGCGCACAATTCCCTGTACCGCATCAATTACTGCTTGTTGCCTTCCATCTAGCCCCATCATTATGTCTGCTTCTAAATCACGAAACCGCTGCTTGGCTCGTTCTATAGTTTGTTTCTCCTGTCCACGTAAAGCAACTGCTAGCCGGTCAGAGAATTGGTTAATGTCATTACGGTATTGCGACCAGACCGAAATCACAAAATCGTTAGCGTTAGCATACACATCATCTGGTATCGTTGCTGTTACAGCCACGTCACTTACAGTAATTACATCTGAAAAATCGACCCTTGCATCATTCAAAGCAGAATCTGTCCGCACCTTATCTTTTACCGTGAGGATACGCGCTGGTGACACCGGCTTAGGATGATTACTGATACGAATTGTCTTTGTGGCAGTAAGTACTGTACCAGTATTAGAAGCGAGAGCGCGCAGTGCATGCCAACCATCGGCATACTCTGTAGTTTCCAAAGTTACCTGCTGTAGTCCATCTCTCGTTTGAAATCGACCAGCCGACTGCCAACTACCAGAAGCGGTTTGTATCTCTAGCATAGCTGGTTGAGTTGTATCCAGATACACTACCACTCCGCCCACTGCCCGATCGGCACTTGGTATACGTAGCTGAGGTTCTGGAGCTGGCATTGCATCCACTGCGGACTGAATATCATCAAGCGACTCATATAGTGCCTGCACCGACTCGCGCCCAGCCCGTAAAGCGGCTTCTCGTTTTTCGTAACTCGGGAGTTCGTACACGTTACCGTCATACACCATAAATGAATTACCTGTCTGCGGCACCACCTCAAGCTGCACTCGATATTTACCCGCTGGAACGTCCGCAACTGGCCAATCATACACCCACTGTCCACCGCCCATAGCCTTGGCTGACCGTAAGCGTGTCTCCTCTAAAGTTCTCTCGTTTCGGATAATTGGAGTTATCGTATTTGCGTACTCGGCATGAATTCGAATCGGAATCACTTGCTGTAGCAAATCAAGTTGCCCAACCACAATACTGAGGTTGTGTTTTTTAACCTGGTCTGCAGAACCAGCATCTACTGAAATTGACAAACCGCTACCTAAACGCTTAATACCAGCCACGGCCGTTGGTCGCTGTTCTTGAGTCAACGTTTGGTGCAATCCATCTCCACCCGCAACTTGCGCTACTTGCTGTACTGCTGGCAGTGACTCTGATACGGCCGGAAAGACGTACGCCCCAATTACTGCCATAACTGTACCCCATAGTAAAATCATCAATCCCATTAACCGAATCCAAACGCCAGTCAAAGCGCGACCTCTAGACAGAGTACGATTAGTATTAGTAGGTTCACCCATCACTTTCAGTATACTACAAGGATAGTACGGTAAATTAATTCTCTACACATTTTTTAAAAATAACTTATACTGATACTAGAAAGGAGGTGTGTCATGCTGTATCGTGCCCAAGCTCCACCTATGAACCTTACTATCGTCACCACCGACGTACCCAAAGTCCGAGCTTTGATTAAACGTCATGAAGGACACCGTCATCCAGTCTTTCGATACCCTGAATCAAACCAAATCCAAGTTACGTTTCCGTTTGGATTTGATCACGACAACTTGGTTGTGTTGCGTCAACTGATGACTGAAATCACCAACATCGACAACACTCGTGTAACCATTGAAAGGTAAGATCATGATGGGACAGAACCAATAGAGACCTTAGTCACTTACTTTTGACTAAGGTCTTTTCCCTTTCTCACAAATAATTTTATTCCGTTACTCTTCTAACGCTTTTATTTCATCACGTAGAATGGCAGCCGTTTCGAAATCTAACACAGCCACCGCTTCTTCCATTTGCCGTCGTTTCTGCTTAATAACCTTCTTGGGGTTCTTTTTATATAACTCACGATCAACCTCCAGTAGAGTTTTTACTGTTTTTTGATGTTCGGTTTGCAGTTGATCTGTAATTGATTTTATCTCTTTCGCAATTGTGGCTGGAGCAATATTGTGCTCTTGATTATATTTTAATTGCCGCTCTCGACGACGTTCAGTTTCTCCAATGGCATATTTCAGTGAATTTGTCATTACGTCCGCATAGAGAACTACTCGACCATTTACATTTCGTGCGGCTCGACCAATCGTTTGAATCAGAGCTGTTTCACTTCGCAAAAAACCTTCTTTATCTGCGTCTAAAATTGCCACTAACTCCACCTCCGGTAAGTCCAACCCTTCACGCAGTAAGTTCACCCCAACCAAACAATCAAACGTACCACGCCTAAAATCATTTAGGATATCAATGCGCTCAATGGTATCGACATCACTATGAACATATTTTGTTTTAATTCCGCGTTCAGCCAAAAACTCACTAAGGTCTTCAGCCATTTTTTTGGTTAAGGTTGTAGTCAATACCCGTGTTCCTTTTTTAATAACCTCTTCAGCATCGGCAATAAAGTCTTTAATCTGCCCTGGTGCTTCGGCTGTTTCTGTTACCGGACGGACTTCAATTTTAGGATCTACTAGCCCGGTGGGTCGAATGATTTGTTCCACCATCGGGTACCCGTGTTCCTCCGCTTTCTCATATTCATAATTTCCTGGTGTGGCCGAAGTATAAATACGTTGCCCGAGCGCACGATCAATCTCATCAAACTGCAAGGGGCGGTTGTCGACCGCACTAGGGAGGCGAAAACCATGTTCCACCAAAGTTCTTTTACGTGACTGATCCCCAGCGTACATTCCATTTAGCTGTGGAATAGTAACGTGAGATTCATCAATTATAGTCAAGAAGTCTGGTTCTCCATCTGGAGTATGCGGAAAGTAAGAAAGTAAAGTATATGGCGCTTCTCCCGGTTGGCGACGATCAAAATGCCGAGAATAGTTTTCAATCCCATTACAATATCCAACCTCTCTAATAAGTGCGAGGTCGTGCCGAGTCCGACGTTTGAGTCGTTCAGCTTCAAGTAGCTTTCCGGTCTTTTTAAAATATTCTAATTGTTGCTCTAACTCTATCTCAATCTCTTCAATAGCTACTTGTCGTTCAGCTTCTGGGGTAACAAAATGCTTAGCCGGAAAAAGAAAAAACACCTCAGGTTCTTCAACAATTGCTCTCGATACTGCATCGATTTTACTGATGGTACTGACCGCTGGGCCAGTAAAGCTAAGCCGATAAATCATGTACTCATTGGTTGGCATTATTTCCACCGTATTTCCTACGGCACGAAACTGTCCGGGATTCAAATCAGCGTTCGTTCTTTCAAAATACATATCCACTAATGTCCGCAACAACTCGGTGCGAGTAGTAGCAAACCCTCGTTCAATTTTTTTATGTTTTTTTAAGTATTCAGCCGGAGCACCCAACCCGTAGATACAGGACACAGAAGCAACAATAATAACATCGTCACGCGTTAACAGTGCTTGGGTCGACGCATGTCGCAAGCGGTTGATTTCTTCATTAATTTGAGCTTCTTTCTCAATATAGGTATCGCTTGTAGGTACGTACGCTTCTGGCTGATAGTAATCGTAGTAAGAAACAAAATAATGTACCGCATTATTAGGAAAGAAATCACGGTATTCCTGAGCTAGCTGAGCGGCCAGGGTTTTATTATGCGCAATTACTAAAGTTGGTTTCTGTATTTGCTGAATAACATTGGCGGCAGTAAACGTTTTTCCCGAACCAGTTACTCCCAAAAGAGTTTGATGTACATCACCCCGTTTTAACCCACGCATCAATGCATCAATGGCAGCTGGCTGATCGCCAGCTGGTGTTTTTTCAGTACTAAGCGCAAAGGTCATAAAGATGAGTATAACAATTTCCAACAAAGGAAGGAACGTTAGGCATTCAAAAGCTGCGTACGCAGGTGCTCAGTAAACCCAACAATGGTGGCTAAATTATGCAGAGATAACAACTGTGGACCCAACATCTCATTAGCGCGAAATAAATGCGATATGTATGCTTTAGAATATTGTCCACCGATACTACTGGTGGTTGATACGCTGTCGAGCAATGAATGGTCCTGCCCATACACACTTTTACGTAAGTTAATTTTTTGTAGTTCAGGGTATTGTAAACGACCGCACGGGCTGGTCAGTTCTCGACCAGTGTGTACGTACGCAGTTCCGGTTCGAGCGATCCGAGTCGGAGCCACGCAATCAAACGTATCGCAACCTAACAAAACTCCTTCAACAATATCTTCTGGTTCACCAATACCTAAGAGGTGTCGCGGCTTTTCTGCTGGTAAAGTTCGGTTGACCACCTCAAGTGCACCACCAAGGTCAGCTTTAGAAAAACTACCTCCAATACCGTAACCAGCAAAATCCATTTCTCCCAGAACACGGGCACTTTCTTCTCGTAAATCTAAAAATTGCCCTCCTTGGACGACACCATACAATCCTTGTTTTTTAATAGCTGTATAATTTTGTTTATGCGCGAGTATGCTGCGCTTTGCCCAACGATGCGTTCGGTCCATAGCTTGTTTTTGGTACTCATACTCTGCTGTCGGACTAGTGCATTCATCAAATGCAATCATAATATCGGCTCCTAGATGATGCTGAATATCAATCGATCGTTCAGCCGTAAACCGATGCATTGACCCATCGATATGTGAAGTAAAAGTCACCCCCTCTTCATCAACAATACACAATTTACCGTGTTCACTCGCAGCTTCTTTAGAATACACATTCAGACCATGATACTGCTCAGAGGCACTTAAGTCACCTTTAGCAAACTTCGTTACTCCTTTTCCAAACGCAGCCCCTAAGGAAAAAACCTGAAACCCACCCGAATCTGTCATTGTCGGCATTGGCCAATTGGCAAATTGATGTAGTCCGCCGCCAGTCGAAACTGTTTCGTGTCCAGGTTGCAAAAAAAGATGGTATGTATTAGCTAAGGTTACTTGGTTTTTTACTATATGTTGCAGCTCCTCGTATCGAACCCCCTTAACTGTTGCCTTAGTACCCACCACCACAAAAGCCGGAGTTTGGATATCTCCGTGCGGTGTGTGGATAGTACCAGCTCGAGCTAATGAGTTAGGTAGAGCCCTATCAATCGTAAATGTAACCGGTTCCGCCATTAGTTAATTGCCAACACTTCAATGGCAAAGACCAATGTTGCTCCACCGGGAATTGGTCCTACACCACGCTGGCCGTAGGCCAAAGCTGGAGGTATTACCAGAACTCGTTTACCACCAACACGCATTCCTTCTACCCCCTGTTCCCAACCAGGAATAACCTGACCATCACCAACAGTGAATGTAAATGACTCACCTCGCTTGCGTGAATTATCAAACTCTTCTCCTGAAGGCAAGGTACCCACGTAATGCACAGTAACCGTGTCCCCCTCGGTTACCACCGCTCCAGTACCGATTTCAACATCATCAATAATTAGGTCCCGAACTGAACCATCAGTCTCAATCGAACCTTCAATTGCAGCTGCCATAGCTCCTTCGTCTTCACCAACCATTATCATACCTGGTGCTGCTACTTGTGATTGTGCTGCCATTTGAAAGAACGCAAGGTCACGCTCCACCTGAGTTAGCCATACCGCCACTAAAAGCAAGAAAGATGCTAAGGCCATACCCACTAGTTCATATTTTCGAAACATAAAGCAAAATTAGTTTATTTGTGTTTTTATCATAGCGTTTTTTCTTCGACATGCAAGTAACCTAACTAATTACCAAGACAATGACCCTTCTTTAATTGACTGCTCCAGACTTACTTCACTTAATTTGGCTAACGCTTTTAAAAATTGGTCTTTTTCCCAAGCTGGTGACAAATACGGTCGAGTACGACTACCAATACTGGAAATGGGGTGTAGTACAGCAGTACGTTTGGTCGTAGTATATTCTAAGGCTACCACCATTCCTTCCTGCACTGCAGCTGAAAAATATTGGTCAAATACCGTATTGCCAAGTGAATATATGACTGGCACACCATCAACCACAGTCACGGTCTGTACCACATGTGGATGGTGTCCAATGATTAAATCTACCCCAGCGGCTACCAACTCTTTTGCAAAAGTACTCTGAGTTTGATTTGCCGCAGTCACATATTCATCACCCCAATGAACATACGCCACGACCCCAGCCGGAGTAGGTGGTAAAGATTCTAGTAATGTTCGCAATGTATCTACCGGCGGTAAACCATTTACTGTATTTATTGACAACAACGCCAAAGGGCCTTGTACTGTATCAATCAACGCAACTGAAGTAGTACTCAATGTCCATGGACTACCCATTGGTACCATATTATATGACTGGAATTGCTCTCTTGTGTGTTGTAACCCCTGCTTTCCATGGTCGCCTGTATGGTTATTTGCCAGACTCGCATGGGTAACTCCAACCTTAGCTAACGCAGCTACTGCACTAGTGGCCACAGAAAAGTGCATACCGAAATGTGGTGTTTTCGTATGTTGCTCCGGAACCGGTGCTTCAAAATTTATCACAATTGCATCTGCAGTAGTAAAGAGTTTTGTTTTGAATAATGCCAGAGAATAGTGCGTACCATACAAACGTACTTTATCTTCAACATCTCTTCCTAAAAAAACATCACCAGTAAGTAAAATCCGAGTACTAGTTGCGACGGTTACTTGCTCAGACGACGCGGTCTGTTCCAATGTCAAAAAATCACCCCAACTATATTCAGCTATTGATCCGCCTCCATATATCAAACCAGTAACCCACCACAAATAACCTAGTCCTAATAACAGAACTCCGATTATACTGTAGCGTTTAATTTTCATTAGCGACCGCCAGTTATTGATGGGTGAAATGGTCCTACCTCAAAGTAATACAGACCAAGATAAAGTGCGATTGCTGCAATAGCCAGTGAAGACAGCAAGATTACCGCGACCTGAATTCCGCTGACTTCATTGCGCTTGCGGTGGTGGTAAGCAGCTTCGTATTCTGAAAGGTCGACATCAATGCCCAATAAGGCATGAATTGTTTGTGGTGTAAGACGTTCGTTTGTGCGATACACGGTACGAATCATCTCCTGCTTCTCTTCTTCTGAAACATCGTAAATGTCGACCTGATCTTTCAACCACGGAGCATCGGTGTGTGGACGGTTTTGCTCGGCGACAGCCTCCTCAGCTGGAGACGGTGCTGGTGCAGGTGAGGCAGCTTGTTGAGCCGCCACCGCATGAGCTTTGGTAACTGAAGCAAAGTCAAAGTCCTCTTCAGATTTAACTGGTGATTGTTTTGGAGTGTCGGCAATCGATTCGGGCTTTGCTTCTGGTTTTGGTGCTGGAGGTGGTACCGGTATCTTCGCTACCGTTGGTTCGGTTACTTCTGGTTCTGGTGGTGTCGGGATTGATTCTGATGACACTGGTGTGCTGGCTATTTCAGCTACAGTCTCTGCATCGTCAGTATCGGCTGCTACTGGCTCCTCCTCTGGTGCCTTCACATAACGCTGCGCTACTAGCTGCGGTTGCTCGGTCACTACCACCGGTTCAGTACCAGCTTCTGGTGAGTAAGTAGGATAAAGAACTCGAATCGCTTCCTCAGCATCCTTTACATTCCAACCGGAAGCCAAAAGTGACTCTTTGATCTCTGCTGGCGGAGCATTGGTAGGTATCTGCAGAATCTTCAGAAAGGTCGAGACTTGTTTTTTTTCCATATAATACTTACGTTTTAACTTGAAGACTTTTCAATATGTACATTCTGACTGTAGATTTCTAACAGTACCATGAACAAACTCACAATTACTGGACCAATCACGAAACCAATTGGCCCGAACATGGATATTCCACCCAATACTGCTAATAATATCACAAACGGATGCAGACGATTTCCGCGACTCATTAAATATGGGCCAATGAAATTATCAATCACCACTACGGCGACAATCGCCCAAACCAAAAGACCAA
>Ga0136558_1001810_pt1 | contig 10574 bp, 9 predicted proteins | sample AntRauTorckE6833_FD_101391 | JGI IMG/M metagenome (GOLD analysis project Ga0136558, IMG submission 101391) | Saline lake microbial communities from Rauer Islands, Antarctica - Metagenome Torckler E6 #833 | ecosystem: Environmental > Aquatic > Non-marine Saline and Alkaline > Saline | place...
GTTCCCATAGTAACATTGTTCTGGGTGGTCAACTGCTATATCCACGATATTATAGTCTCCGATGTAATCAACGGAGGTTACTACACTGAAAGAATCGTCATCACATTTTATACAGTTAATCGTCGGTTTTAAATCTTTACACTGTAACCATCCGGTGTCTGTGAAAAACAAATGACCATCCGAAACTTTTATGGATGTCTCATTTTCAAGGGTTACTTTATATGTCTTCTTAATTCCCTTTTCTATATAATCGGATATTGGAGAATATTCACCACCGATGGTTTTTACTTTCACTGACTTTCCTGTATTCAGCAAATCTTTTACTTCTTTAATTTGTATTTTCATAAACATCACCATCCTCTATAATTATTCCACAATTACATCGATTATTGTATCTTCCGTGACACAATGTTCCAATCCTGTAATTTCTGTAATACGACCTGCTGGATATCCACCCACTGGTCTATTTGCCATTATAATATCCAACTGATCGTTTCCACTTGGAATCCAATCGGATATGTTTGAAGGGTCATCTTCATTATCATCACCAAATACGAAAGCTACGTTGCCTCCGTCTTTATTGGCTTTGTTTAACATTTCTGCTATTTCATCAACCAAACCATCACGGTCATCAGCAGTCATATCGACCTCTACTTTTTTCGAGCCATTCTTTGCCATTTATTTCCTTTTTGTTAAAATTTTAAAGTAAAAAAAAAGTGGGGACTTGATAGTCCCCACTTTGTTATAAAGAGTTCCGATTAGCTGCCGAATAATTCGTCAAAATCACTGGAAGCATTCTTTACGGAAGTTTTCTCAGCCTTTGGAGCTGCCTTCTCTTCGGTAACTGACTTTGATTTCTTTGATTCCCCTGTTGACGAGTCGTCGGATGTGAACGCATCTTCTGATGTGTCTTCCTCTTCCTCTTCCTCAGGGTTCAAGTACTTATCAAGAGCCGCTTTGAGATCATCATATGAAGATTCTGTGAATACCTCTGTGATAGCTACTTCAGCCTTAATAGAGTCGATTATCTTAGAATCTCCAACAACACTCTTCTTTGGTCGTGCCATGATTTGAGTCTCTGGAAATGACTTTCCACTTTCTTCCATCGGAATGTATGTAACCTTAATGTCATGACCTTCCTTAATATCAGAAATGTCACCATATTCATCATCAGCGATCAGAGCCAATAGAGCCTGATACGCTTGTTTTCCGAATCCCCAGAATCGAACGCCTTGATCTTCTTCACCACGAACGACGATAGGAACGTAAATTCTCATCTTAGGATAGAACTTCTTTGAAAGTTCATAATCCTCTTTATCGTTGGAGCTTCTGAGCTTGTTAGCAAACTCTACAAGAGGGTCTGGCCGGTCGAATGACTTTGGTGACAAATAGTTCTTGCCGTTGAAGTCATAGTGAAACCACAATTCAATGAATGGGTTTTCGGGTTGAAACTTGTAAGGAACTAATCTTACAAGTTGTTCGCCATTTGAAGGTTTCCAAATGAGCTTGTTCTTTGTGTTCTTATTTGAGATTTCTCCCAAACGCTTTTTGAGTGCGTTGATGTCCATGTTTATTTACCTTTGTTTATTTGTTATTATCTAATATCCAATATGAGATTGCCATCATAGTCAACATATAAGAAGTTATTTCATTTCTCAACTGTCAATTTTCAATATTCAATACCCAATTACTGGAATAATAAATATCAAGTTACACCCAAAAATCGTCGGTGTAAAGTTATAAAAATCTAAAGATTTATTATTTTAAATAATGATGTCTCACGTATTTTTAAACCTTCATTATCAGTCAGTATTATGGTGTTATAATAATCTTCCCAATTGATTTCGAACGACCTATCAAGCACTCCGTTGTTACTTTCCATGATCAACTCATTCAATGCATTGATCGTATAGATGGTGTTAGTATTCTTCTTCCTATGAATCGTTAGGGTATGAGGCAAAAACTGTTGTTTGTAGGATGTGTCGATGTTATACGTAATGTATAAACGGCGTGGGTCATCTACAGTTTGTAAGATAAATATCTTATTGAATATTACATCATAATTTGATGTTATTCTGATCAACTCCGATTCATAATCGTTTTTATTGCTGAACGTACAAAGAAGCTGAGTTCTCATTTTTTAAACCTTAGCGTCTGGATTCCTTTTCAGATAGTCTTCCAACCAAATTTCCATTTCTTCTTTGATCTCTTGTTTGGTTGGGTCCAATTTACCATGTTTATCTGTGTGAGCTCTAAATTTTCCAAGTTCATCAAACCATTTACCACTTTTATCGAATTCCCACTTTTGTTTCAGAGCAAATAAAATGCTTGGGTGTAGTTCACCTGGCGATATCATCGCCGTCGGAGATTTTTCATTTGTATCATCATCTAATTGAGATTTCTTTATAGATGTTAAAACATCATAGATGTGGTGGGTTTCGTTGACATCCTCCGGTTCTTTAACAGGGTTTATTTCAAATTCAGAATATTCAGTTGGTGTATCTGGATCAACCAAAGCGAATTCTTCTTCTGGAGTTGTGTAGTCGGCAAAGATGCTTTCAGGCTCCTGTTCTTCAGTCTCTTCCCCACCGACTTCATCATCCCCCGTGTCAACTTCAGGGTTTTCGTCTTCGCCAGCGTTATCTGAAGTTGATTCGTCTTCACTATTTCCGACACCACCGGTAGGATCGTTGTTTGTGTGAGTCTTGCGGTCTAACGCTGCCTTCTTCGATTCTTCGTCGGGGAAAGTAACTAAGATACCATCTCCATTATAAGCTTGACGTTCTGGGAAATTTCCTTCTTCGATTATCAAGGCGTCCATCAAAGCAGTGGCGAATTCGCCATCGACCTTCTCAGCAGCATATTCGTGTAACAAATCGAGATGATTTGTATCTGTGATGTTGAAGGTTCCATTGGGTATTCTATCATCAAGACAGATATCTTCCAATAACGATTCTATAAATTCTGAAACATCTTTCATAAGCAATAACTATAACAATTTTTAAAAGTTGAATTTTTCCAACTGTTTATAATTATCACCCAACTTAACTTTTATCGGATATTTGTCATTATTCGTCATAATGTGTTTTATATCCATCAAAGTTTCTTGTCCGTCGTCTCTATGAAAATCAAACAACATGCTATCGTAAGTATACAATACCATCTTTGATTTTTTGCCTTTCATATACTGCAAGACTCTATATGCGGTAGATAATGCCACCTCAGTTTCAAACGATTGTAATAAGAAATTAAAAACCTTATTGGCATCAGCAGACTCACCAAGCATCTGTTTGTTTATTTTACGATTGTATATTGGAGTTTCGATATATCCGTTCTCTTTATAAAAATTCCACCGCTGATCAATAAATTCTTGAACCTTTTTGAAGTATGGAATATCTTTATACTCTGGTACTATACGTCCGTATAGTTGTTTGAACGTAAGGTTCTTCGATTGTTTTATTTGGATATTTGATAATGAGTCGGTATTGAAATAATATCGTCCAAGGTATGCGTATATGTCTACGTCAGCAGTAAGATTGTATCTCACCAAATTGGCTATCAAGTGGGGGTGAAATGCTGTAAAATCCATATCCACCAATTTACCATCTTTCCCATGACGGCTAATAAATGACATTCTAACCGAACCGTCGTGGCTCAACGCAGCATAATTCACACCGCCAAATGAATTTGATGGCCTTCCTGTACTTGTGAACATGCTGTAATTTGTATACACCATATCATCATCAGAAACCAAATGTTTTCGATGGTCTCCAAAGTTGTCTAAAAAGATGTTTCGATCAACCTTTAAACCACTCTTTTCGATTTCGGTCAACACATATGTTAACTCAGTGTTCATCTTAGTAAACGACTCCTCTTTTAGTTCTCGTTCATGTTTCGAAACCAAGTCTTCCGCAAAGTTGACTAGAAGCTGGAACTTCTCTAGGTGTTTATTGATTGGTATGATTCTGTTTAGTATATTACACTTTGGAAACTGTGAGTGGTAGAATCTATGAGCGGAGGTCGGTAACACCGAATCATCAATTATCTCATTCTGTATTAGGTATGATAGAATGTTAATGTCAATCGTATCGTCGATGGCCGTCAAATGCCAGAATGTTTTCTTATCAATAACGAACTTTCGTTTTGCTACGGTGTTAATAATGTCACATACTTCTTTTAAAGAAACTGACGATTGTGCGTCAACGTGGTTGAATGGTATTATAAAAACGTTTTTTGAAGTCAATCCTTTTGCGAACATGACGCACGGTGTATTGACTACGGGATGACTTCTCACATCTCCAGCAACCACATATAAAAACACATCTTCTTCTCTGAGTTTGGTTCTCAGAGACTTTAGATCGTCTTGACCTTCTATAAAAAATGTATTCACTCACAAAATTTACAGTGACAATACCATACTGTCAACTTATTTTAATAACCACACCAGAACTCAAGTGGGTTAGTCAATACTACGTCTACATTCTTGAAGCCTGATTCTCTAACTTCTTTTATAGACTCTTGGTTGAAATCCAATACCCCCTTGATTTCGATTATATTATTTCGAGTTACATTTCTTTGAGGGCCAGTGACTTTCCATTTGACGTTCCATACTCTATACAGTGAACTTAATTTGTTTGTGTTAGAATCCGGATTAATCTCATAAACGTGTCCACTGTTTACTTTCTGTATGAATAAACGTTCGACGGTTTCGTTTGAATAGTCAATGTCTGGCTTCGCAGGTGCCGGTGGCTTCCCAAATTCTGTTTGGAAATTTGACAGTGTTAAACTATCATACATTTCTTTTAATTCGTTCATTCTACAGTAGCTCCTACTAATTTAGGAGATGGTCTAAGGGCAGCCTCAACAACGGTTTTCCAATCGTTTCCTTTTAGAACGTGTTTTACATTTTTTACTTGAAATATAACCTCAGTGTCATATGGAAATGGTAAACTATCTATCATGAAACAATCCATAAATCTAATCCCCGAAATTCCAAGAGTTTCAAACCCAATTGTAATTCCTGGAACAACTCTATTATATACAGTTGTATTTTTAGGTGACGTGTCTCGGAGCATCCCCGATCTTGCTATTTCCTCATTGGGTTCTGTAAGTCTTAATGTGAAATCCCCTTTTGTCGTACTTTTTGGATTTACTTCAAGCATAAGACAATCCGTACTAGAATTGGTATATATACCATTATTTACCTTGGCGCCAATTTCGACATCTCTATTATTGCCTGAGAATCTACTGTATATATCTTCCACGGCAACTCTTGTCCCATCTCTGGTTTTGACAGGCGACCTAAAAAAGTCAGGATTTGATGTTAAAGAATCCGGGTTTTCAAATAAGGTCTGCAACGCTACAACTGCGGGTAAGTCGGCTTTGAAATCCACCCCTGAAATCACAGAATTTGAGTCTAGACTTGAGAAGGTGTATAATTTCTCAATTAACTTATCGACCCCTATTATACCACCATTCTTTTTATCGGTTCCTGGATAGTTTGTGTCTATGATTGACATTACACTGTAAGACTCATCTACGATGGAAAACTCCCATATTCCAGAAGCGGCGGCCGACATTTTATCTAATATTTCTTGAACCATCTTTCGAACGGTTTGTTTATTTGCAAACGCCTTTTTAATCATAGAGTCTGAAATAAATATAGATGATAATTTGCCAGCGTAACCTCCGTAGTATGGAGTGTAAAGTGGAAAGGTAATATCGGTCTCGTCTCTAGCTCCTCTACCTGTTAGAATTTTGGCTAGATCGAATCGTGCTACATTAAAGTTTTCTACATCATATATTTCTTTCGTGCCATCTGCTGCACTAACAAGTGATTCTTTCAGTTTATCTAAAGCCGCGTCCGCTTCATCTAAGTATTTGGTGTTTTTAGAGCGGAAAATACCAGTCCCTTTAACGTTATTGACCATATCGGAGATTCGATCACCTTCATATGCCCAACACGGAGTTGCTGAATTTGGAATTAAAACATCTTCTGATATTGATTTTATGTTGGGGTGTCCACATATATCCGACGATGATATATCAAAAACCAAAGCATCTCGTATTCCATTTGTTCCTCCTTTATTCTTGTGTGTTCTAGATGACCACCTATTGATCAGGTCAATAAACAACCCAAAAGATATCCACTTTTTATCTTTCGGTATGTTTTTGTCATCTAACGTTAGATCAAACCTGTTAAAAGATTCTCGTGTAAAAGCGCTTATATGATTGTTTACATACTCTTTTCTGTATGGAATGTATTTTGATATTTTCTCTTTTTCGTTTTTAACAGAAGTCTCCTCAGTGGACCCACGATTTATGTAAAACTCTTGTTGTTCTACATTACCAATGTGATATTCTAAAAACGAAGAAAAATCTTTTGTTATTTGTTTTTTATCACTGTCTTTAGATTGTTTATAAGTTTGTTCTTGTGCGGTCTCATAAGCATAAATCTGTTCAGATACGGATTTCAAACTAATGTCGCAGTTGAATGAATTGTTAGATTCCAGCGTGTAACCGAATTTATCTACGATTCCTAAGAATATGTCATATTTCCCACACGACCTACATCGTTTGTATTCCCATTCATCCCATGAGTTTATTAATTCCGGAATCTTATCGTTTTCAGGGTCTAAGTCCACTAAAAGATCAGATCCTTTTTGATCCATATCATCCCAGCCCCATTCAACTAATACTGTTATTCCAGGGGTTAGAAAGTATGGAGTCAAATATTCCAATTGATATTTATCATGGCATTGTATATTAAAAGATAACTGTCTAAACACACCTTTACCACCTAACGTCTCAGAGTTCATTGATGTTACTCCTGGTGCCGGAGTTTTCAATGATGGGTATCCCAGACCAACATCTAAAGTATGTGGTTCTCCTGACCTATCTCTCCCCAATAGTTGATAGTTATTGTTACTGTTATTAAAGCCATATGTCGAATCAAACCCTTCATTGTTATACAATACAAATCCTTGTCGGTTTCTAGTTCCGTTTTTTATGGATACACGACCCAACGATGTAACACGACACCAAGCCGCACGCGTAGTATCACGTAAGTTTTTAGGATGGTCTAAGTTTCTATTTAACTTTCGAGTCTCAAACTGATCCTTTACATATTCACTAAAAGGACGTAACGGATAGATATTCTTATTTGTTACGTCATGAAAAATTTTATCACATTGTTTGTGGGCCATTATATAACACTTTCTATTCTAGCAGGTATACGGATTTGTTTGCCGATGTCAACTGAATAACCAAATCCGATTCCATTCGCCCTCGCGATGACCCACCAATATGATGAATTTTTGTAATATTGTAAAGCTAGTTTATCCAACCGAGTAGTTTCATCTGTTATGATATAAATATCATTGTCTGATTTTGGGATGGGTTTTAACATCTTAGACGCAAAAACTCGTCTACCGTCGTATCTATTTCTTACGTTGTTATCTGATCTAGACATATTGGTTGTTGATTGAAATGGGATCGACGGGGTTGAACATCGAATTGGGATCGAATTGATCTGCTGGCAATGGAGGTTCCATAATAGCTGGCTGTCTTAAAGAAAAGTCGTCTCTGTCGCCGAATATAGGAACGCCCGTTTTTGGAAGCTCTTTTTCAAGCAGTGTAGTTGATAGTGACAACTCAACTAAGAATGGGAGTTGGCGATATAAGTCTTTTTCAGCACCAGGAGGTGGTCCTATTTCCCAAGACGATTCATCCGGAACACTTAATGCGATGGACTTAATTATTAAAGGTTGTTTTACGAACAAATCACCCATCGTTAACTTTATAAAAGGTGGTAAGTTTATATTATATCCCCCATGGTGTAGAGTGTTCGATGGGTATGTCATAGTTTTTAGATAGTTAATCTTCTTCCACATGGGAATGAGGTCTTCAACGGAGGTGGCATACACTCTAAAGTTGAAACTTAAATCTCGTGTAAATCCGTTATATGAATACACCTTATCAGCACGTCCGACATATCTCATGTCTGACCATTCAGCGGTTGTGTTGTTGGATATAGATTTAAGAGTTGCTCGGAACGTCAAATATTTTTGGTTCACAACATCAAAAAACTTAAATTTTATCAAGTCTTTAAGTAATGACGACTGATTCTCTTCCGGCGTTTCTAACAACTGTTTTGTTATTGGGTCCGGTCTATGCATTCTAAGAGAAACTCTCGTTTTCAGTTTTCCGCTATATTCTGGAAATTTATACTTGTTTTCAATGGCAGACTCACGTAATTTTCCATAATATATGTTTGAAGGTGTCACATATCCCCCCACGTTATCACCGGTGCCGATTTTATTTCTGGCACCCGCAACACGGCCCATAGTTTCTCTTAAATCTTCGTATGGATACTCTTCAACCGAATCTTCTTCACTGAATAAACGGCGACGGTAGTTCGTCTGGTAATCTTTAAAAAGCTTTTTTTCTACTAAACCACTTCCGTGTTTTCCGGTTTCGCTGAGTATATCTTCATATCCGTTTCCGGATGGGGCGACTTTTTTACCACTTAAGGTCGGGTCACCGCTGTTATACTGTATATCTTCTGGCCCATCGTTTTGTAGCAACGGAAAAGCGTTACGTAAGAATCTCGATTGGGGGTTTTTGCCATACTTATTCTGTAGATGTGGTGGGGTGTCTTTATACTCTTTTAAATATTGTCTGAGTTTAGACTTGTCATTTGTTAAGAGGCCATAACGTATGTTCTCAACAGCATTTGAATATGTACCCTCACGGTTGATTCCAAGCTGGCTATTCACAATACTGAGGGTTTCAGTTGGCGCGGAATATTCGACCAATCGTTCTTTAGATTCAAACGGGTTTATTGTTGTATATAAGGTGTTGACAGGAAGAAGCCGTGTGGTTGATATTTTATTAGATTCACCAATCATTAAACTGTATGTATCTTCATCGGCTCTATATTTAAAAGATCCCGGCTGGCTGGCACCGACACTAGGAGCGTACTTACTTAACAGAGTTTTAAAAAATCCCGAACTTTTGGGGTCACCCGGATCCCAGATTTTCTTTAGGTTATTAAACCCTGCCGTCGCTGTATTTCCTCTTAGTAAACCGTAGTGACTATCACTGCCTTCTCCTTTACTATGTGGTAAAACGTTGTCAGAAACGTCTACAGTTGAGTTCGGGATTCCGAAATCTTTACCGCCTAATTTATTTATTACAGCGCCGAGTAGACTTCCGCCACCCAAATGTTTTGTTACTCTAGGAATCAATCCTAACCCGAGTGACCTACCCGTCGATACCAAGTGTGACGTGGGGTCGTTGATGTTCGTTTCGTCAAACGGTGCTTGAAAATGTAATAGTTGTTGAAGCAATAAAAACTTCAATCCATATCCAGAAAATGTGAATTTGGTAATTCTTTCAACGTCTTGAATCGAAGACCCAACCGGAAACATTCGACTATCGAACCTCTTTATACCTTTTTTAAAATCAGAATCTCCTGGATTTACTATGACATAAGGCTGTTGTGCTCCAACAGCATAGAACGGAGCCCCCTTATTATAATCAGCATCGTCTCTATATAACCTCTTTTCTTGTGCGTCGAATCGAGTGGCGTTGTTGCTATAATTGCCTGGAACTATGCTTATAGGTTGATTACCCAGCCCACGGGGTGAAAACTGTGAGTTTGTGTTTTCTGTAAAAACAGTTGGCGAACTTGAATTGTCTAAAAGTCCTATTAAATTACCATCGATATCTGCCATATAGATAAATATCTATAAAATAGATTTTAATCAATTGTTCGGAGAGCGCCAACCAATTTCGTTCTATCAATATAAACGTTGAACTTATCTTCTTCGAATATTTGAATCAATCTATCTAATTTTTTATGCAATTCCGTGTCAGGTTTATGTTCCGTGGAGCGTTGGTTCTGACTTCTGTTAGAAACCTCCCCTATAGTATTAATAGAACCTATCCCTTTTGTAGAGGTTATTGTCTCCATGACAACTTTCACATTCCCCATGTTACTCGCAGTGTCAGCCAACTTGCCCAACGCCTCAGTTAGACTCGCGATATGAGTTGTCATGCTCTGTAGATAATCATTGATTCCTGAGTTAACAATAGTAGCCACGCTTGACGAAAACAATTTAAACCCCACACCGACCATCTGAGCGGCATCAGCCACTTTCGCAAATGTATTTGATATGAAACTGAAAGCCTTCTTGAATGGCCATGTTAGAACTCCAAATAAACCACTACCAACAGATGCTATCCCCTTTAATATAGCTAATCCAATCTTAGAAGGAGATTCTCCTGGAAGTCCACTATCTTTCCAGAACCACGAAAGGAACTTCTTAAATGGCGCTTTTAATTTATCATATAACATACCACCCACAGATTTTATTCCTTCTACGATATTCAAACCAAGTTGAGAAGGAGATTTTCCAAAAAACGTACCCGCTAACCAATTCCACACATCTACAAATGGTGCCAATAACAAATCGTATACGACCAACCCTAATGCTTTTATTCCCTTCCAGATATTCATGAAAAGGCCGCCTCCCCAGTCTACTTCTGAGAATCGTTTAAATGCTGAGAAC
>Ga0136558_1001814_pt1 | contig 10561 bp, 11 predicted proteins | sample AntRauTorckE6833_FD_101391 | JGI IMG/M metagenome (GOLD analysis project Ga0136558, IMG submission 101391) | Saline lake microbial communities from Rauer Islands, Antarctica - Metagenome Torckler E6 #833 | ecosystem: Environmental > Aquatic > Non-marine Saline and Alkaline > Saline | place...
GACTCTTCAGTAAATGAGTCTTTCAAAGAACTTATGGATGAGTATAGTGCTTCAAGTACACAGGCAAGTTCGACCCGGTCAACCTCGGACAACGCCTCATCTACCGTGAGCAACACATCAGCAGCCTCCAGAGAATCGCGTGAACGGTTTACCACAGATTCTTCATACAAAGCAGAAAAACCCAGAGAAATTCGTATCCAAGCAGTTGCAAAAGCCACCACCTCAACCACCACCAGTGAGTAATATGGTATACTGCTCAAAATTAAAATGACTGATTAGCTTGATATATGCCGAAAAAATCACCCGCACCAGAACCAATTGACCCAAAACGCGGAATCATCACCCAGAGTATTTCTTCAGAAATGGAAGCTGCGTACCTCGACTATGCCATGTCGGTGATCACTTCTCGTGCGCTGCCTGATGTACGGGACGGCCTAAAGCCAGTGCACCGGCGCATCCTCTATTCGATGCGACTCAATGGTCTGACGTCAAGCGCCTTGTTCAAAAAATCAGCGACGGTAGTGGGAGACGTATTGGGAAGTTTTCACCCGCATGGTGACTCGGCTGTGTATGAGTCGATGGTAAACCTGACCCAAAATTTCAAAACTCGTTATCCACTCGTGCTCGGACAAGGAAACTTCGGTTCTATTGACGGGGATAGTGCAGCGGCGTATCGATATACTGAGGCAAAAATGTCTAAGGTGGCTGAAGAGTTATTGCGAGATCTCGAGAAAGATACCGTTGATTGGCGACCAAACTTTGACGGTACGAAGACCGAACCAACCGTACTGCCCTCAGCAGTACCAAACCTGCTGCTCATGGGTGGTTTAGGTATTGCCGTGGGAATGGCGACTAATATTCCCCCACACAACTTGCGCGAAGTGGTAGCTGCTACAGCTCACTTGATAGATAATCCTGACGCTACGGTAGACGACCTGCTGAAGCATATCCAAGGTCCAGACTTCCCGCTGGGCGCTATTGCGTTTGATAAAAAAGCGATTGCTCACGCCTATGCCAATGGTCGGGGCGGTGTGGTAGTGCGCGGTGAAGCGGAGATTATCGAAGACAAACGTGGAGCATTTTCTATTCTCATCAGCTCTATTCCATTCCGGGTCAATAAGGCAGATTTGCAAGAAAAGATTGCCAACTTGGTGCGAGAGAAAAAGATTGAAGGTATCCGAGAAATGCGTGACGAATCGACTGATGACATCCGGGTGGTTATTGAATTGAAAACGGGTGCTCAGCCACAAACAGTTTTGAATAAACTCTACAAGCATACGCAGCTTGAGGATACCTTCCACTACAATATGGTGGCGCTGGTGGATGGTATTCCGTTGACGCTTTCGTTGAAAACCATTCTCGAAGAATTCATTAAGCACCGAGCAGAGGTGATTCGTCGCCGAACTCAATATGATTTGAATAAAGCCCAAGCGCGTGAACATATCTTGCTCGGTCTAAAGAAAGCACTGGATCATATAGATAAAATCATCAAGCTGATTCGCGCTGCGAAAGATGTGCCGTCCGCCCACGCAGCGTTGATGAAAGAATTTAAGTTTTCCGAAATTCAAGCACAAGCTATTCTCGACATGCGTCTACAGAAGCTCGCCGGTCTGGAGCGGAAGAAGATTGAAGACGAGTTAGCAATCGTACAAAAACTCATCAAAGAACTTCAAGCCATCCTCAAGAGCAAGGTTAAGATGATGGGAATTGTAAAAAAAGAGATGGAAGATGTGGCTGACAAGTTCGGCGACGATCGTCGTACCAAGATTGTGAAGGGCGGCGTCAAGCAGCTCAGTCAAGAAGACTTAATACCAGACGATGAATCTGTACTCGTACTCACCAAGGGTGGATACGTGAAGCGTACGAATCCAGCGGAGTATAAAGTCCAGCGACGAGGTGGGGTCGGTGTAGTTGATTTAAATACCAAAGAAGAAGATGTGGTGACTACACTATTGACGACTTCAGCTCATAGCGACCTGCTCTTCTTCACTGACGCTGGAAAAGTCTACCAATCAAAAATGTTTGAAATCCCTGAAGGGCGCCGAGCCACTAAAGGTAAGTCTATTATGAACTTCCTGTCTATGAACAGCGAAGAGCATGTGACGTCAGTATTAGCTGTCCGTAAAGAAGACTGGGATGGCGACTGGAGTCTGATGATGGTTACAAAAAACGGAGTGGCAAAAAAGAGCGACGCAGCCGCGTTCAAAGATGTGCGACGCAGTGGCTTAATTGCTATTACGCTAAAAGATGACGATTCTCTTATTTCTGCGCAGTTCGTAGGCAAAGGAGATGAGGTGTCACTGATTACCACGCAAGGACAAGCAATCCGATTCAAAGAAACTGACATCCGACAGATGGGACGGACAGCAGCTGGTGTGACGGGAATGAAGCTCACCAAAGATGATCATATTGTGTCCGCTGAAGTATTGAAAGGGAAAGATGTCGATCGAGAAGTGTTGATTGTGACTGAATTCGGATACGGAAAAACTACCCCAGCGATTGAATATAAAACACAAAAGCGTGGTGGCTCAGGAATTAAGACAGTAAAACTCACCGCCAAAACTGGCCCAGTTGTGAAAGGTCTGATTATCACCGGCGAAGAACGAACCGAAGGTGAGCTGGTAATTATGAGTAAAAAGGGACAGGTTATCAAACTGCCATTGAAGCAAGTACCAACACTAGGTCGTCAAACTCAAGGCGTACGCGTCATGAAGATGAGAGAAGGAGACTCCATAGCCAGCGTGGTATTCGTGTAAATTTATGTCAAAGGTCTCGGACACATTTTGCTCTGAAACGAACTAGTAGACCGTACTCGCTACAGGCTGCACTTACAGCACAAATATTGACATATCCAGAATATATGCTAAATATATAGATAGATGTACTTAGACTTCTGAGGGCATCATGCAACCATGCACCGGAGGATAGACTAATGATTGTACTAAAATACATTACTATACCAGCCATTTTGGTTTTGTTAGCAGCGTGCTCATCAGTACCAGAAAACTCTGGTACTGATGAGGCATCTACACCCACCAACACGGGTTCCGTCAGCACTTCCATCAGCACTAAGGATGCCATTATATGTGTGCAAGCCGGCCTCAACCAATATGGCTTTGAAGCTGGTCCTGAAGATGGGGTAATTAGGGATTCTGCAAAAGAAGCCTTGACTCAGTGGCGAAAATGGGTGGATGCTAGTGTGCCAGCACTGACAGAGCAAGCAGCTGTGGGACTCTGTGACGTCATGAACCAGAATATCGTTCCTTTTGGGGTCGATACTGATGGTGAGTCTGACAGAGAAATAGCGTTTCGTCTCTACGCTCAGGATGAAACAACAGTCATTGTTGAAGTGCTCGTCTCTTCAGGTTATAAGCAACTGATATACATTGGCGCAAACCAAGTGACAAATGCCAGTAAGTACTGCATTCAGGCTCGGGCTGGATACACTCTGACTGATACAAGCGGTGAGACGTCCCAAGAAACATGCAATGACTATGTACAGCAAGAGACGCCAGAGTTCGTTATAATTGAAGCAACCCTAAACAAAAGTTAAGTAAGTCTCTGTCAAAACAGGACCCAGTATTTTATACTGGGTCCTTTCTTTTTCCGTATTCACCAGGGTCTCATGTGGGTAATTCGTAGTATTTGCTTTTACCCAAGAGACATCGTGAATTAGGGATGGAGGGGATGCTCTGGTACAAAAACTTACTAGTTGTGTGGAAAGGGATGGAAGTGTCAACTTGAAGCTGCAACGCTACTTGACTATAATATATTATATGTTAAAAATAAAGACATGAGGTCTTGATTCTTATTAAGACATCATACAAACGTATTGGAGGATAGACCAATGAATGTTCTTAAGTACCTTATTGTATCAACCATTCTGGTTGTGTTAGTCGGTTGCGCAGAACCATCCGCCAACGCCAACGCTGGTGATGATGGTGATGATGATGTAGCAGTACAAGCCAACGCTGATATAAAGTGCATTCAGCAAAGGCTCAACTCTTTTGATTACAACGCAGGTCCCGAGAACGGGGTGGACAACGAAGTTCTACGAGATGCTATAGAGCTGTACGAAGGAGCGGTAGATATCAAATTCCCAGCCCTGACTGAACGAACGGCCCCTGGAATTTGTGATGCTCTGGGGAATCAATACAACACATTTATAGTTACTATTGAAGGAGAGTCTGGTATAGACTTAGAATTCCAGTTCTATGAAACCACTGATGTAAATGAACAAGCTGAACCATTTGCACGAGTAGAAATCACTGCCACAGGGCAGCCGCAGCGCATACTTATAGGCAGCCGTCTAGTAAGACAAGTCAGAAGATACTGCGTCTATGCGCCGACAGGATACGGTTTTTACGATCGGACTGGGGAGACTTTGTACGCAGGTTCATGTCGAGATTATCCTGCTTATCGGCCAGGGGAGTCCACAGGGCTTTATATTTTCTTTAAGACAACCTTGAGTAAATCTGGGTAAGGAAATGTCAAAAACAGGCCCAGTATTATTTAATAATACTGGGCCTTTCTTAATTTATACTCGACGAGCATGCTATATCTTAAAATAGTACATGCAACACGCGAAAGCCAGATCCCTATTTTCTGACAGCCAGCCAACAGAGTGGGCTGGAGTGTGGTTATAAAAGTTGGTAGCAAAAGGATGACCGTATTACTTGGCAACTGGGCGCTGCAATGCTACAAAACTTGACTTTTTATTCTTTTATGTTAAACATAAGAGAGTGATGTCTTAATTGTTATTTAAGAGCATCATACAACCATGTATTGGAGGATAAACCAATGAATGCGAATGTTCTTAAGTACCTTACTATACCAACCGTTCTAATTGCGTTGGTAGGTTGCTCAGCAGTACCAGCCAGCTCTGGTAATGCTGACGCAGCCGAACCAACAACCGCCGGCAATGCTGACATTCAATGTGTTCAGGAGGGGCTCAACGAGATAGGATATGACGCTGGGCCTGAGAATGGTTTGGATGGTCCAAGTTTGCAATCAGCTTTGGTGAGTTTTGAAGAAACAGAAGAAGTGTTTCTCCCAACTCTGGCAGAACAAACGGCCGCAGGAATCTGTGATGTGCTTAGGGGACAATTAAGCACATTTGCAGTTTTTATCGCCGGGGAGCCTGATGTAGATTTAGTTTTCCGAGCCTTCTCAGACGGTGCTGTGACACTCGAAACAGAAATCGCGGAAACTGCAATCGTCTCAGGACGATTGCAGCGAGTACTGTTAGGCGAACGCCTGATGAAGAATGTCACCAACTACTGCATCATGGCGTCGACAGGGTATGGTTTTAAGGATGCAGCTGGTAATAATATTTACACAGCAACATGTGACGTGCTTCCTGAAGAGATGGATTCGTCAGGGGGATATCTTATTTACGAAGCAACCGTGGTTGAAAGGTAAGTAAAGTGATGTCAAAAACGGGCCCAGTATTATTTAATAATACTGGGCCCATTCTTATGGAGTGCAAGAATGACATTTGTCTACTTGGCAGAACCTCGATGGTCTGAAAGTAGTCATTTGGCTTTATTCAGAAACACACCGGATGGACATCAGTCCGCTCATCTTTTTCACATCCTGCACGTCACTCAACGTGGAACCGTGTATAATAGGTGGAATGAATACACCCGTCACCAGAAGGTTTGTTGTACCAGACGTTGTTGCTTCACATTTCCATATACGCGAAGGTGATATCGTGGCCGACTATGGTGCCGGGAGCGGATTCTTTTTATCTGTCTTGTCTCGCGCTGCCGGAGAAGCAGGTAGGGTGTTTGCTTGTGAGATACAAAAGAACTTAGTTGAAAAGCTTGGCGACCAAGCTCGAACCCTTGGATTACACAATGTGCATCCGTTGTGGTGTGATTTGGAAGCAGCTAATGGTATCAAGATTTCAACTGGTGAGCTCGATATTGCTGTGCTGGTAAACACCTTCTTTCAGATGGAGGACAAAGAAACAGCAGTGCAGGAAATGGGCCGCACAGTGAGGAAAGGCGGAAAATTTTTTGTGGTGGACTGGGCTGAATCATTTTCTGGTCTGGGTCCACAACCCAAACAAGTTATTACCGCAACAGAAACCAAAGCACTATTTGAAGCAAACGGGTTTATCGTGGATGGTGAATACGACGCCGGTGAACATCATTATGGGTTAGCATTTAGAAAAGTATGAAACTCCGCCCGTTTGAATTAAGCTTGATAGTCATCTTTGCTCTGCTGGGAGTCGGGGCGATGATTGTAGTGTCGACCTACAAGCCCTCTCCATCATCAGAACCACCTGCAACCGGTGCTATCGTGGGACCGGTAACTATTTGGGGCACCCTGCCACAAACGGCTATCGGCAACGTCCTGGTGAATTTAGAAGAACAAAATGAGCAGTTCAGAAACGTCTCGTATCGGTATTACAATCCGGCCTCTTTTGACTCCAAGCTCACCAATGCACTGGCAGACAGAAAAGGGCCAGATTTAATTCTTGTCTCACATGAGCGCCTGGTAAGTCTACGTAAACGAATCCAGCCAATATCTTACGAGTCGTTTCCACTCAGAGATGTGAAGAGCCAGTACGTAGACGGAGCAGAAATATTTGCGCTTCAAGACGGACTTTATGCGTTTCCGTTAGCGATAGACCCACTAATGATGTACTGGAATCGGGATATTTTCTCGACAAACGGTTTTCTCGAGGCACCGGCAACCTGGGAAAGCTTGGTAAATTCGATGTTCCCCCAAATCATAGAGCGTGATTCTAGTCGCACTATTCAGCGCAGTGTCGTCGCAATGGGGGAGTACGAAAATGTGCGCAATGCGTACGGAGTAATTTCCGCACTGTTTACGCAAGGTGGTTCTGCCGGAGTGGTGCCTGCCGACGGCGGTTACTCTATTGAATTACAAAATCGAATCGGTGGCGGAGGCGACCCTCTGCGCAGTGCAGTAGATTTCTATACTCGCTTTAGTAAGCCAGGTAACACGCTGTATTCTTGGAACCGCTCATTACCTGAAGACCGGCTGAGTTTTGTGTCAGAAGATTTGGCACTGTATTTTGGCTATGCAAGTGAAGGGAGACAAATACAGCAAATGAATCCCAATTTGAATTTTGATATAGCAGAAATGCCGCAAGACGGGAGCGCTACTGTACGTAGAACTTATGGAAAATTCTACGGTCTTTCAGTATTAAGCAGTTCTGATAATTTGTCTTCTGCATACTCGGTGCTCTCGAGTTTGGGGGGTCAGGGTCTAGCCGATGCAATTGCCATAAACAGTAATATGGCTCCAGTGTACCGAGCCTCACTGAGCGCAGGGAGTAATGATGAGTATGGTCGCGTTGCCTATCAATCAGCCGCCATTGCAAGAGGTTGGTTGAATCCACAGAAAGCTGCGGTTGATAACATCTTCCAAACGATGACGCAGGACATCAACGAAAACAGACGAGATCTATCAGGTGCTACATCGGATGCGGTCGAAAGACTTGAGTTGGCATATTAGACCTAGTGTATACTCTCACTATATGAGCACATATTTGAAAATTAGAAACGGTCTTAAAAAAAACGGGCTGTTTTTGGTGATGCTGGCATTGCCGGCCGTAGCTAGTGCACAAATTCAATACAGTATTGAAAGCTACTTACCGTTTAATAGTTTAGAAGAGCTGATTGTGGCGTTGCTACGTATCTTCATTACCATCGCGACTCCGATTATTGTGTTGTTTATTATTTATGCTGGCTTCAAATATGTCACTGCCCAGGGAAATGCCCAGCAGGTCCAAGAAGCAACTCGCGCTCTGACATACGCGATTATCGGAGCGGTGTTGATTATCGGAGCGGTGGCTATCTACGAAATTATTGCTAACACCATTGGAGCTTTTCAGTCATAACGCATCTGTATGTCTACACACACCAGGCAACTTGAGAATCCACTTGCATTTCCCAGTATTACTGAGCTGATGCAGGCAATTCTCAATATGGTGATTGTCATCTCCATTCCGATTGTGGTACTTTTTATTATCTACGCTGGGTTCTTATATGTGACCGCCCAAGGGAATCCTGAGAAGTTGCAAGTGGCAAATCGTTCACTCATGTATGGGGTGATTGGAGGAGTCATTATCATTGGTTCTGTCGCCATTTTACAAATCGTGGAAAACACCGTTAACGCCTTTTAGTCTATGCCTACAACATTCGCCGGGTTTGTCAGTGAAATCATTGGAATCATTAATATTATAATTCCACTCTTATTTAGTGTTTTATTTTTGTATCTAGTATGGCGAGTGTTTGAAAGCTGGGTCTTGCACGCTGATGACGAAAATGCTCGAGTAGCTGGTAGGCAGTACGCCACGAGTGCTGTCATTGTGTTTGTGCTCATGATTAGTGCGTGGGGTATCGTGCGTCTCTTACAATCTTCTTTATTTGGTCTATAATAGAGGTACCTATTTATTCAGTTCGATTAGTATATTTTAACGCTTATGAAGAAACACATTATTGGTCTACTCTCTCTTTTTCTTGTACCTGCCTTAGCGTCTGCACAAGGGTTTGATCCTAGTGGTGGAGCGTTTGGTTCGCTGTTAGCCAACATCCTGATTTTTATTAACGATGTTCTGATTCCATTCATTATCGGAATTGGCTTCTTGGTGTTTGTCTGGGGAATGTTCAAGTTTTTTATCCTCGGTGGAGCTGATGACGAAAAAAAGGAGCAGGGAAAGAGTCTGATGATTTACGCGACCATCGGGTTTGTGGTCATTATTATTTTCTTTGGAGTGGTTAATCTTTTGACTGAATCGACTGGTCTCAGTGGTGATACCATCAGAAATATCCCGCGAGTAGAAGTTCCGTAATATCAACAGTTGGTGAGGAAAACGCACCTGCAAACGTCAGAAGTGTTCTATAATGAGAGCAGTAGTTAAACCTTATTGGTGTATATAAATTTTATGAAACAAATCAAAAAAGTCGCAGCGTTAAGTACAGGTCTACTAGCCCTCCCTTTGGTCAGTTTTGCTCAGTTTGAACCGGATGGAGGAGCCTTTGGTGCCTTATTGAATAATATTTTAGTATTTTCGAACAATGTTATCATTCCATTTATTATCGGGATTGGTTTCCTGGTGTTCGTATTTGGAATGTTTCAGTTCTTCATTGCTGGTGGTGCAAATGATGAAAAAAAAGAACAAGGAAAGAGTCTGATGATTTATGCGACTCTCGGGTTCGTGTTGATAATCGTCTTCTGGGGAATTATAAACTTGTTAACTTCAAGTACCGGTTTAGATGGTGACACAGTTAAAAATCTTCCAACAGTAAATGTTATCACAGACTCAAATTAACAGTTCCTTAGTCCGTACAGACACATACGACGTGAATCAGCAAAAGGCACCGCAGGTGCTCTTTGCGTATATCTGTTAGTCCGGTAAAAATATTGTGCTAGGATTATCAGATATGAAATCATTTTTTACATTGAGTCTTCCTGCACTGCTGGCGGTATTGCCTTTTTATGTATCTGCGCAATCTCCGCAAGACAAAGCTGCTGCTGAAACAGCACTATTCGTAGCAAAATTCAATGACATTATTCTGTATCCTCTTATTGCACTACTCTCAGCCGTCGCATTTTTAGTATTTCTCTGGGGATGTGCACAGTACTTTATTCACGCTACTAATGACCAGGCTCGGCAACAGGGAGTGAAACACATCACCTTTGGAATTATTGGGTTAGTGGTGATGCTCTCTGCCTTTGCTATCCTGCGTATCGCAGCCAGTACTTTTGGATTAGATAAAGAATTAGAGTGCGCCAACAATCCGAGCCTCAGTGGTTGTGGAGATGTGTTTGTGGTGCCAAATTCAACTGGCAGTCCAGCAAATACAGGAAATGGCACAACTGGCAGTCCAGCAAATACGGGAAATGGCACAACTGGCAGTCCAGCAAATACAGGCAATAACTAGTGCGTGAACATATAAAAAACTCCCATACCACACAAACGTGATAGGGGAGTTTGGGAAAGAACATTCACCGTTACCGGCAAGTGAATCCACCAAAGGATTCACCGGCTCTAAGGAAGAACACTCGGCCACGAACGTTTTCAACGTTTGGTGTCCAACGTGTCATGCCTGCGCTGCCCAGAGAAGTACCCGTAATAGGACCATCTCCAACAGAGCAGAACCCAATGGGCGGTTCGTGATCGCGTTTTTCATTTCTGCCAAACACGATACTCTCACACCCCTTCAGGTGTGCAAAGTCGCCGCCACATGCTTCACCCGGAGGTGCTTCAGTGGGCTCTGGCTTGGCAGCTGCTCTCGCTTCCTGGATAGCAGCTTCAAGGCGAGCTTGCTGCTGTACGCGACTGCGTTGTTCTTCCAGTTCGTGCGCAGCTTCTGCTTCACGTTGCTCTTGCAGCTGCACACACTTGGCTTGCGCCGGGTCAGCGTTACAAGACAGCTCTGTGCTGGCCAGTTCGACCTTGCTTTTGGCCCAGTCGGCATAGCCTGAGAAGAAAACGGCAAACAGTATCAGTAATCCACCGACACCCTTCATCCAATTCAGCTTTTCCCAAGATATGCCAACGATGACCATAAACAATCCA
>Ga0136558_1001815_pt1 | contig 10556 bp, 10 predicted proteins | sample AntRauTorckE6833_FD_101391 | JGI IMG/M metagenome (GOLD analysis project Ga0136558, IMG submission 101391) | Saline lake microbial communities from Rauer Islands, Antarctica - Metagenome Torckler E6 #833 | ecosystem: Environmental > Aquatic > Non-marine Saline and Alkaline > Saline | place...
TTAAATCTGATAAAAGAACAGAACCCTAAAATCGTTTCATTCAATATGAATGAAGATGATGTGGCACGTTTTATGAAGCAGTCGTGGACTATGACTAGTTCCGATGGCGGTCTGGTAGAGATGGGAGATGGGGTGGTACATCCCCGGAATTACGGCTCATTTCCAAGAAAAATTTCAAAATATGTTAAGGAGGATCAAGCCGTAGAACTTCCGTTTGCCATCAGAAGCATGACCAGTCTTCCTGCAACGGTATTTAATCTTCATGACCGGGGAGTTATCAAACCGGGACAAATTGCAGACATTACCATTTTTGATCTGGATCAGATTCAGGACAAAGCCACCTTTGACGATCCGCATCAGCTCTCAGAAGGAGTGGAATTTGTTATCATTGGTGGAAAGTTTGCCATGAAAGCCGGTGAATTTCAGTCTGATCTGGTCGGGAAAGTTCTTATTAATCAATTTGAATAATATATTCCCCTTTGAAGGGGGAGTTTTATCACCTTGTTTTTATCAATCTGGTTCCACTTAAGTTTTCAATTATCATCAAACTGTAATCATGCGATATTTCATACCTCTTATCATCATCTCTATCAGCTTGTTTTCATGCGGAGCCTCATCGCCAGTCTCAAGCGATGAAAACCAGCAAATCGAAACTCAAACCGATCCGGATGATCTCTCTCAGCAGGTCATCATTCGCCGGACGGAGTATGGCGTACCTCACATCAATGCTGAAAATCTTGAAGCAGCCGGTTTTGCATTGGGCTACTTGCAAATGGAGGATTACGGAGAGAGAGTGGCTGAATTGCTTCTGAAGGCTCGAGGTGAGTGGGCGAAATATAACGATTTGAGTGGATCAGAGAGGTCTGCAGCTATTGATGATGACGCTGCCGGCCGGCTGGAATATTACAGGGCTGTAGAAACCTGGCAGGATTTAGAACCGGATACACGGGAATTTATCAGCGGGTTCGCAAAAGGGGTGAATCGCTATATCGAATTGAATCCGGATGAATTTGATGAGTGGGTGAGACCATACTACACTGCTTATGATGTACACGCAAGAAATATCGTTTCACCAAGCAGCAGTTCAATTCGACGCTTTTTGTTTGCATATGAGCGAAAAAAAAACCGGGAAGATAAGGATCTGGCGGATCTTCAAAGCGCAGGTGAAATATTTCAGCTTGAAGATCAAACCGTATGGGCCAAACTCGCAGCCCGTGCTGAAGAACCTCACCCCGATGTAGGTTCCAATGTATGGGCATTTGCACCGGAACGGACAACTTCAGGAAATGCCATTCTGGTGAGAAATCCACATTTGTCTTGGGATGCCGGATATTATGAAGCACAGGTAAAGGTACCGGGAAAATTTAATTTTTACGGTGATTTCAGAATTGGCCAGGCTGTTGGAATTATTGGTGGATTTAATGAACGGCTTGGCTGGTCAACCACAAACAATAGCCCGGATCTTGACGAGGTTTATTCATTCAAAGCAGATCCCGAAATTCCGGATCATTATATTTTGGACGAAGCCTCTGTACCCCTCGATAAAGAAGTTGTATCTGTTGAGTATAAATTCGGAGATGCCATAGGCACGGAAACCCGTGAATTCTGGTTCACTCCCTATGGTCCGGTAATACTCAGAGAAGATGGGAAGATTTATGTCATGAAGTCAGCCGGAGATGGAGAATTCAGAACCGGTGAACAGTTTTTCAAAATGATGAAGGCGCAAAATCTGGATGAATGGAAAAAGGCCATGCAGATGCGGGCCAGAGTTTCTTCCAACCTGACGTATGCGGATGCCGACGGTAATATTTTTTATGTATGGAATGCAAGTATGCCGGACAGACCGCATGAGGCCGGCGGGGATACGACTGCTTTTCATGTTACTTCATCGGATGAAATGTGGGAAAAGTTTACGGACTGGGAACTTCTGCCACAGCTTGAAAACCCTGAAGGCGGATATGTACGAAATGAAAATGATACCTATCACTTTACAAACCTGAATGAGGTGCTGCCCCCGGAAGATTTTCCGTCTTTCTATCCGAAACCGCAGCTTCGGCTTCGCAGTCAGCATTCGATTGAATTGGTCCACAATGATAAAAAATTCTCGCTTGAAGATATTGTTAAGCTGAAGCATAGCGAGCGAATGTTAATGGCTGATCGGGTGAAAGAGGACTTGATTGAAGCTCTTGAGCAGAGTGAACCGGAAGGAGAACTTGCGGAAGCGTTACAGCTGGTGAAGGAGTGGGATAACACGGTTTCCAGAGAAAGTCGGGGCGGAGTATTGTTTAAAACCTGGTGGAACCGCTATTCGTCTTCGGCCGACAGCCAGCGCGTGGATAGCTCCCCGGAATCGGTGGGCTATTCAGCTACTCCGGAAAAGCTGTTCAAGCAGCCCTGGTCTTACGACGAGCCGACCACCACACCCTACGGTCTTGCCGATTATGATCGCGCGGTGGCATCATTTGAATGGGCAGTTGATGAGGCGAAAGAAAGGTATGGTCACTGGAATTTACCCTGGGGTGACGTGCACAGAGCTGTGATCGGTGATCTGGATCTGCCGGTGGGCGGCTGTACAGGCCTTTTGGGCTGTTACAGGGTCCTGTGGTATGAAGATCATGAAGTAGATGATCAAAAACTTGAGGTTCGTGGCGGTGACGGATGGATATTTGCCGTGGAGTTTGGCGAGATACCTAAAGCCTATACAGTATTGGCATACGGCCAAAGCAATAAAGAAGATTCTCCACATTACAATGATCAACTGCTCATTTTTACCAATAATGAGATGACGCCCGTTGCTTTTACCGATGAAGATATTGAGAAGCATGTGATCCGTGAATACAGGCCGGGTACTGAAAATTAAATAGACGCTCAGGTACTAAATTTCGCTTCCGGAATTTTAACCCTTACATTTCATGTTGAGTAATTGAATAGAACAAACAAATCAATTCAGATAAAAAATGAAGTTAGTAGATCCAAACGGAAAAGAAGTAACAAGCAAAGAGAATAAAGAGGCAGGGCAGCTCGAAAAGCAGCTAAACAAGAAGATTGAAAATCTGCTCAAGCCAATTATGAATAAGATTAAACTTGCGGGCGGACAGGTTCCACAGGAGCAGCTTATGCAACTATCCTCTGCGGCTCATCAGATGCTGTTTAACCGAATGGTTTACAATCTTGCAGTCAAAGCCGGCGTTGAAGATATCAGTGAACTTGTCAGCGATGACGATGTTGATGAACTGCAAACGTCGCTAAGCAATCAGCTGCAAATTGTTGACAATCCTGAAGAGGGACAACAGAAAAAGCCAGGCCAGCAGCCAAATAATCCGACAGACAAGTAACTGCCTGCATACTGCCAACGTATAGTTATATTTTATTAAAAAGCAGGGTGCCTTTTCAACGGCACCCTTTTTTTTATCACTGTATTATTAATAAGCCGGAGGAGTATATGGATCCTAATGAATGGGTAGGGAAATCAATGAGTCAGCGTGATACACTGGCTCCGGAGCAACTGCGCAGGTTTGAAGCCATGGTAAATCGCAGACCAGAGTCGGTATCAAAAGGGGATAAGCTTACAATGTGTGCTCACTGGGCATATTTCACTCCATTGCATCTGCAGTCAGATCTGACGGTTCAGGGATACCCGCGCAATCATGATCTGTTTCCTCCTATTGAACAGTCGAGCAGGCTGTGGTTGGGCGGCAGACTTCAATTCAAAAACGCTTTGACTGTCGGGACGCCTGCAACACGTTATTCGACGATTACCGAGTTTAAAAAAGAGGGCGCTGATCAGGCAAAAGTATACCTTTCGCTTCAGCATCAAATCAGTACAAAAGGATCGATTGCCATCCAGGAAGACCAGCATTTTCTCTACCGGCAACCGTCTGAAAAAGGGGCGCATCCGACGCGAACAGAGGCCATGGATATTGATCCGGACTGGGAGAAAAGCACAAAACCGGACTCTATTTTACTGTTTCGTTTTTCCGCGTTGACCTTCAATGCTCACAGAATACATTACGATCAGAATTATGCTCGTAATGTTGAGGGATATCCAAATGTGATTGTACATGGCCCTCTGCTTCTTCTGCTGGCGCTTGAAGAGTTTCGAAGCACGTATGATGGAAAAGTTCTTGAAGAGGTTGAATATGAGCTTCGCGGTCCTGTTTACATGGGAGAACAGATTAAAATTTCCGGGAAAAGCTCAGATAATCATCAAACTGAACTCCGTATTACCGGCCATGATAACAAGATCGCCCTGAAGGCCAAGGTAAAGTGGACGTATGAGTGGTGAAATATTAATAAATAATGCGTGATTCAGGCAAGATTCCGAATGAAATCGGCAAGCCAGTACAAATAGTTGGCTATGTTGATTAGTCTGGGTGACCTACGTATTTGAACCTGGTGAAAACATTGTCGATAAGTAAGAAACGAGTAACATGACCATAGGACGCTTCCCTGTTCATTTTGCCTTGTCCCAAGGACGACACAAAGTAAATCAAACCAGGAGAGGTAGCCGAGATGAACAATATCCTTTGACTTGCTTTCTATATATCCACCAGAATCCGCTAAAAGCAAAGTTGAGTAGTTCACTGTTTGGCTGGCCATATTCTTTCTATCGTGATTATACAGGTGAACGATCCGGCAATTTATGCAGTCTTCAGCTTGGCCGCAGATCTCTAAATCTCCCGGAGCATGGGAAAGAGTTTGAGAAATTTTCAATTCGATCGTTAAATGAAGATGTGGTTCAGGAGATCTTTTAGAATACCCGTCTGCACGCTGCATCTGCGGTCTAACGGGTCTCGAAGGCTTTCATCCATTAATTAACATCCAGGTTCCTAGAAGCTGAGGTACTCTTAGTCTTTAACCAATAAATACTCCACGACCACCGATTGCCCCGACGGGATCACTTTGTGGTCTTTTGTGGCTGTCGAGTCTACACCGAATTCAGCACGCTGACTACGCGAACTGATTGCTTTATCCAGCTATGCCCCCCGCCTGAACGCTGCATTTGCGGTCTGACGAGTTATCTCGAGCTATAACCCCCAGTCTGAACGCTGCAGTTGCGGTCTGACGGGTCTCGAAGGCTTTAAATGGTCGCTTACCTACCAGTCAGATGGCAGAGGCACTCATCAGACGGGATAATCAATTCAACGCTGACAGATCCGGTTGGTGCTGTTAGGTTTAGTTTGCCTAATCCCGATAGTCCACCGCCTCGATCTCACCATCATTGACAATGTAGATATCCTCGCGGCTGTGCCACCAGATGCCAACCACATTCACAAATTCAGCATCTTCATCAAACAGGGAGGCAAGTTTATACGGATCACGCTCATTCCAGGCATCGGCAAAGCGTCCCGGTATCTCTTCAGGAGAGGAAATGGGCGGGTAGTTCTTGGGGTTCATCGAATTGGGGTTATATTGATATAGGTTTTCTGAACGGAAGAGAGATAGTTTAAGGTTAAAATTATGCATATAAGTCACTATCTTTCGGGTTCATTCAGAATTGCTTAATATAAATGACACGTATACATGATTCAGGAATATCTAAATTCTGTAGATAAGTTCATTATAATTGGTGACCGTGTTCTTATCAAGCCGCGAGAGATGGAAACCCATATGAAAAGCGGCCTTGTACTTCCCGCCACTGTGAAAGAGAAAGAGGAGATCCATAGCGGCTATATTATTAAAACTGGACCGGGATACCCGATTCCCAGTCAGGATATTGATGAGCCCTGGAAAGAAAATGCCTCTCAGCCTAAGTATATGGGCATGCAGGCGGGAGAAGGTGATCTGGCAATTTTTCTGAAGAGCCGTGCCCACGAGATTGAATTTGAAAACGAAAAATTTCTGATTGTCCCCCATGCAGCGATCCTGCTGTTGATCAGGGATGATCATGAACTTGAGTGATGGCAAGGGATGTTGTTGTCAAACCCAACTATATTGTATTAACAAGGAGGCTGAATGTGGTTGTGCAATATAAGGTTAAAAGTATTGATTCGACGCTGACAGGAACTCACCGTGGTTCGTACGATGTCAGGTCTTTATCTAAATATCAATCCAAATAATAACCCCATCTTATGAAACGAATCGATTTTCTAAAAAACGTTGCACTGCTGTCGGCAGGGTCGGCATTGTTGCCGCGAATGAAGTTTTTTCAAGACTCACCCTTTACCAAACTTCGGAACGGGACTGGAATATTTTCTATGCGTGGCGGCACTATCGGCTGGTTTGTATCTGATGACGTGACGCTGGCTATCGATTCGCAATACCCTGATACGGCGGCTGATTTTATCGGCGGCATCGATTCATTCGGCGGCGGATCAGAAACAGTGTTGATCAACACGCACCACCACGGTGATCACACGGGTGGCAATGGTGCTTTTAGGGAGTCAGGCTACAGGATTATTGCCCATGAACGGGTTCCTGTGCTCCAGCGACAGTCAGCTGATGATGCGGATTCAGTAGTTGCCGCTGAGGAGACATTTTCAGAACAACATGAACTGGATCTCGGTAACGAAATGGTCCATATCAAATATTACGGACGCGCACACACCTCCGGTGACTCTGTGACGTGGTTTCGTGAGGCAAATGTGGCTCACATGGGAGATTTGATGTTCAATCGCCTCTATCCGTTTATCGATCGCGGAAGCGGGGCGTCCATCCAGAACTGGATTACGGTTTTAGAAACTGTGGTTGATGAGGCTGAGTCCGACACACAGTTTATCTTTGGTCACGGAAATCCTGAGTTTGGTGTGACTGGAACAGCGGACGACCTTCTTCGCAAGCGCGACTTTCTGACCAAGCTTCTGGAGCATACGCAGGCCGGGATTGATGCGGGCAGAAGTCGTGAGGAGATCACAAGTGCCGAATCGTTTGAGGAATTCCCGGATTTCATCAGCCCGAGCAACTTCCTTTCCCTTCCAAGAAATCTTGATGTAGCCTACCAGGAACTCACAGAAGGGAATGGATAATCCATCAAACAGAAATCAAACCACAGAAAAGCGCCGCTGCCTTTATTGCGGGCAGTTGGCTCCTTTAGTGTGGGTTCATGGTCACGGACAGTGCGCAGCTTGCGGTATCAATGTAGAAGAGTGTTGCCAGGGAGAGGCCTGTTTCATACAGAACCAAGACAAAAGTCAGGGCAGCTGAGCTCCAAAACATGCTATGAAAAGTTGACTGAGTTTAGAGTATCGGTTTGAATTAGATCAGACCGGATCTTCAACACCGCAATAATCAATGGCCGTCCGATAAAGAATATCTGCCAGCTTCTCTAACGAATCCAGCTCCACCCACTCCACATCTTCATGAATGCCGCCTCCCGCCGGGCCGAGAATGACCGTTTCAATTCCGGCGTCGCCAAATATTGCGGAATCTTCCCACCATGTATGGCCAATGGTCCCGGGTGCATTTCCGAGGGATTTTGTTGCCGCCTGTTCAGTAGCTGATACGATGGCTGAGGAGGCGTCTATTTCATAAGGGCTGCGCCAGATCTCCGGTTCAAGTGTTGCCCGAAACTTCGGGTTGTGTTTGCTGATCTGATCTATAATGTCGTGAAACTCTTCTGTGACCTTGTCCTGCGTTTCGCCGGGGATGGTCCGCCGCTCCGCATGAATTGTGCAGCTGTTTGAGTAGACAAACAGGCTCCGTCCGCCGGAAATCAAAGGAACATGCAGTGATGCCAGCCCGCAAAGAGGATGCCTATTTTCATTCGGCAGGCGCTGAGAAAGTTTATTCAATTCCGCGAGAATCAGTCCCATGTGTATGTTGGCATCGATACCCTGCTCATGGCGGCCGCCGTGAGCTGTTTTTCCTTCAGTGGTAATTTTAAAAATACCAAATCCACGATGAGCGAGACAGAGGTTCAGATCCGTGGGTTCGGTTACGATAGCCGCGTCGGCAGTCAGATTTTTTACAAGCGCCTGAGCACCGATGCTTTCGTACTCTTCGTCGGCTACAAAAGACAAGATCAGGTCGCCTTTCAGCCGAATATCATTCTCTTTCAGCGCTTTGGCCGCACCGAGAATGGCAGCGATGCTCCCTTTCATGTCGTAGGACCCTCTGCCGTATAAACGGTTTCCATCAATCCGTCCGGAAAACGGGTCTTCCATTCCGGCAACGCCAACCGTATCGGTGTGTGCGTTTAGCATCAGCGTGGGCCCTCCGTCGGATCCTTTTAGCCTGGCCGTAACGTTCACGCGTCCGGGTGAGAGCGTGTCAGTTTCACACTGTACTGATAGATCACTCAGTGTATCCTGAATGAAAGAGCCAATCTCTCCCTCTCCTGGTCCATCAGGATCAAGCCCGGGGTTCACTGAATTTATCTGAACGAGTTTCTGAAGTGTTCGCGTCGTAAAGGAAGTATCAACTATTGAATCAGGCATCTGTTTGTAGCAGGAGTTGGGGTGATGGGGAGTTTAAATCAAATCGAGGGCTTGTTCCAGGTCATCCAGCAGATCTTCCTTGTTCTCAATCCCGACAGAATAGCGAATCAGGCTTTCTGAGATGCCCAGCTGTTTGCGTTGCGCCTCAGACAGTTCAACGTGGCTTGTGGTTCTGGGCGGACCCGCAAGCGTAGTCACGGATCCGAGGCTCGCCGCAAGATGGACAAACTTCAGGTTGTGCAGCAGTGTCTTTACGTCATCGTAGCCTCCCGCCAGTTCAAAACTGAGAACACCGCCGAATCCGCGCATCTGCTTTTTGGCAATGTCATGTCCGGGATGATTCTCAAGGCCGGGGTAGTACACCTGCGAAACTTTTGGATGCTGGTCTAAATACTTGGCGATAGCCAGTGCGTTCTCATTTTGCCTAAGCACGCGAAGCTCCAGTGTTTTCATGCCCCTGATGACGTTATAAGCTGTTTCCGGATGAAGTGTCGCTCCCGTAATTTCGCGATAATCAAAGATTTTTTGAACCAGCTCTTTTTTGCCGCACACAAGTCCGCAGAGCGTGTCGGAGTGGCCGCCCAGAAATTTGGTAGCGCTGTGGATAACCAGATCAACGCCAAGCGTTAACGGATTCTGGTTGATGGGAGACCCAAACGTGTTGTCGGCAACGACGATAGCACCCGCTTTTTTCCCAGCGGCTGCTATTCGCTTCAGGTCAATGATTTTGAGCGTGGGATTTGTGGGCGATTCGAGGTAAACCATCTTGCACCCATTTACAATTTCCTGCTCAATCTGCTCGTGATTTTCAGTTTCGCAAAGCTCCACCTCGATATTGAGCCGCGGCAAAAATTCCAGAAACATCTTGCTTGTACCGCCATAACTATCTTTGATGGATACTACCCTGTCACCCGGCTCAAGCAGTGCAAACAGGGTATTGCTGATACCAGCCATGCCGGTTGAGAATGACGTTGCTGCCTCAGCCTGCTCAAGGTGTCTTATTTTCTCTTCCAGAACGGCAACCGTTGGGTTTGTATTTCTGCTGTAGATGTGCCCTTTTTTTTCACCCCGGGCCACATCATACCATTCATCTAAATCTTTATAGGCATAGGTTACGGTGTTGATTATGGGTACGGTTGAGCTTCCTTCATAAAAAAGTTCTGATTCACCAGCCCATACAGATGCGGTTCCCGATTTGTGTTTTTTTGGATCCATCGTCTTTTAAAAGTTCAGTTTAAGTGAGTTTCAGTAATGCTGTGCAAGAATATGATAATTTGATCCTCTACTTCCAATATTGATTTGAAAAGTATCCCGTATTTAAAATGACCGGCTGTAAACAGGTAATTGAGGATTAACTTTCATTATTGCGATACATCTCATACAATCTTCATAGCCAATGACTCTCAATCAAATCTTCTATGAAAAAACTGACTCATATTCTACTCGCTACTCTTATGTTACTTTTAATTACGGACTTACTGTATTCGCAGGATCGGCAACGGGTCCGGGAACTGGGACTCTCACCCGGTATTTTGACGCCGGGTCCGCTGAACGCCATCACGGATGTGGACGGCGTGAGGGTTGGGCATCACACAATGAATGAAGGTGAAAGTACACGAACCGGCATTACCGCAATTTTGCCACACGGTGGAAATTTGTATCGGGAGCGGGTGCCGGCAGCTGTGTATGTTGGCAACGGGTTTGGTAAGGCGCTGGGGTTCACACAGGTGCGAGAGCTGGGTGAGCTGGAAACCCCACTGGCTCTGACGAACACCCTGAGCATATTTAACGTTGCGCATGGAGTTGCAGATTACGTGCTCAATTTGGAGGGCAACGAAAATGTGCCATCGGAGAACCCCGTGGTGGGCGAGACAAACGATGGGTACCTGAATAATATCCGCGCGCGTGTCGTAAAGAGTGAGGATGTGTACAGTGCAATTGATGCCGCAAAAAGCGGTCCGGTTGCGGAAGGGAGTGTGGGCGCGGGAACAGGCACCCGTGCACTGGGCTTTAAAGCCGGTATCGGTACGTCATCACGCCGCCTTCCTGTAAACCGCGGGGGGTATACGGTTGGTGTGCTGGTGCAGTCGAATTTTGGCGGTATTCTCACGGTTGACGGTGCACCGGTAGGGGAAGAGCTGGGGAATCACTATATGTCGGGTGACGTGCCCTACGAGGTAA
>Ga0136558_1001818_pt1 | contig 10548 bp, 10 predicted proteins | sample AntRauTorckE6833_FD_101391 | JGI IMG/M metagenome (GOLD analysis project Ga0136558, IMG submission 101391) | Saline lake microbial communities from Rauer Islands, Antarctica - Metagenome Torckler E6 #833 | ecosystem: Environmental > Aquatic > Non-marine Saline and Alkaline > Saline | place...
ACGCTCTGGTAACTTTACATCAGCTTTATTTATTAAATTTTCAATTTCAATTAATAAAAACAAAAAAACTTTGATTTCAAAAAACTCAGTTACTGTTAATATTTGATCACTTTCAATTCTTGAAAAACTTTGGTCTAAAGTCATGACTTTTCTAAATTTTTCTCTTAACTCTGAAAAAACATGGCCTTTTTTATTAATAGCTTTTACTAGTTTTTCTAACCGATTATAGGCTAAAGACAATTCTTCTAAATCTTTTGTAGCAAAAGTGGTCAATTCTTCTTTGAGTATTTTACCAAAAGGAGAATAAACTCTGATTTTTGAATGAACAAATTCAATATTTAAAGTTTTCTTTGCCAAATCATCTATAATCATTAATACCCACTTTCTAATACATCAAAAACTGGAATATCTTCAAAATAACTTTTCATTGCTTTCATAAAAGCCTTTGGATTAAAATTATAACCATAGGGTGAATAAGGATTAATAGTTATAGCTAAAAGATTAATTTCATCAAGCACTCTCAATTGAATCCCAATTTTTAAAAAATAATTTAATTCACGTTCACTGATAAATATTTTTGTTGCATCTTTCACAACAAAAATAACATCTGTCCCCCCACAGGCTTCATGAATTTCTTTAATGATTTTTGAAGTTAAAGAACCAGAAAAAACAATATACTTTGTTTCTGGCTTTATTTCTTCAATAATCCTTCGACTAGCATTTAAAGCTGTCTTTAATTTTAAATGATGGGTTTTTAAATCCTCTTCTATAAAGGTAATCCCATCTTCTAAAATATTTTCTTCAATTAAAGAAATTACTTCATTATTTTTTAAGCCTCTTAGACTAAAAAGATGTACTTGATGAAATGTTTTACTAATTACTTTTTTCATATCTCGATCAAGAACAGCACCTGTTGCCAAAATTGTCGCTTCTGTAATGCCTGGTGAAGCAGAAGATACTCTACTTAGAGCACCATCTACAATCACTAATTCAGCACCATAAGTTAACATCTTTTCAGCAACATTTTTAATGCCGTTATTACTTGCCGGCCCTGCAATTTCAATGTATCCACTTTGCAAACACCGACCAATAATCACTCGACCCATAGACGTTACTTGATTTGTAATCTCTAAAATCTCTACTTCTATATCTGCGATGTTTAAATACATTTCTAAAGTTGCCACAAGGGTTCCTTTTGAAACATAAATTAGAGGTTTATCTGTTTGAGTTAAAATATCCTTACTTTCACCATCTCTTCCAATAGATGTAATCCCTGGTACAAGAGATTTTTCATCTATCTGTTCAAGTAATTCGTTTAAAACAATAGTTTTCCCCACATTTTTTTCCATACCAACTACAGATAATATTTTGTAATGATCTTTAAGTACTAAATCAATTAACGTCATTTGGTCTCCTATTTGTTTTATTCCTTGTGACTTCTTTCATCTCTTGCAAGATTCTTTAATTCTAAAGCCACTTTATTACCTCTTAATAAACCTTCAACACCATTTAATTTACGATCCTTTTCTGGATCTGTTAAAGTTTCTTTATAATCTGTTGGTTCAGTATAAGTCGTTATAACACCTTCATAGTTTCTTAATACTACACGGTGGTGTCCTTGAGAAATTAAGTACTGAGGCATTACAGGAATTTTCCCACCGCCACCTGGTGCGTCTACAACAAATGTTGGCACACAGAAACCTGATGTATGGCCTCTTAAACCTTCAATGATTTCAATACCCTTTGATACAGTTGTTCTGAAGTGCTCAATGCCTTGTGATAAATCACACTGATAAATATAGTAAGGTCTTACGCGAATCATTACTAAATCATGAACTAATTTTTTCATTACATGTAAATCATCATTTATTCCTCTTAATAGTACAGATTGATTACCTAAAGGAACGCCTGCATTTGCTAACATTTCACAAGCCTTTGTTGACTCAGGTGTAATTTCCTTTGAATGATTAAAGTGTGTATTTAACCAAAGTGGATGATACTTTTTCATTAATTCAATTAACTCAGGTGTAATCCGTTGAGGCATTACTACTGGTGCTCTTGAACCAATTCTAATCACTTCTACATGATCGATTGCAGATAATTGTTCTAAAATATATTCTAATCGTTCATCACTAATTAAAAGTGCATCGCCACCAGATAATAATACGTCTCGAATTTCCGGTGTGTTTCTAATATATTCAATACCTTTATCTAATTGATCTGTTGTTGACGCTTGGTCTGTTTGTCCAGCAAAACGTCTACGCGTACAATGACGACAATACATAGAACATTGATCCGTTACTAATAACAAAGCTCTATCTGGATATCTATGTGTTAAGCCAGGTGTTGGTGAATCAACATCTTCATGTAAAGGATCTGACATATCCGATTGTGCTATATGTGTTTCTAAAATTGTTGGTACTGCTTGCTTTCGAACTGGACAATTAGGATCATCTGGGTCCATTAATAAAGCATAATAAGGTGTAATCCCCATTTTTAGTTGTTTTAATGCTGCTTCAATACCTTCTGCTTCTTCATCTCTTAAGTTAATCACTTGTTTTAAGTCTTCAATGGTATCGATTCGATTACGAATTTGCCATTTCCAATCATCCCATTGTTCCTGTGTTACTTCAGACCACATTTCTATTTCTTTAAAGTTTCTCATTTTTCTTGTTGCCTCCCCCATCTATTTTAAGTTTTAAGCGTATAACTTTTCGTAAAGTTTTCGTAACTCTTTGTTTTCTCTCATAATATCTAAAGCAATGTTTGCATGGTTCTTCGCATAACCATTACCAATAATCATATGTGTATCCATACCAACACCTTCTGCGCCTAAAGCCGCTTTAGTAAAGCTAGTTGCCATTGAGAAGAAGTAAATAACGCCTTCTACATTAGTTGATAAAATACATCCCATTTCAGTATCTGGAATATTTACGCAATTAATTGTAACATCTGCCATTTTTCCATCTGTTGCTTTTTCAATTGCTTCTAGTACTTCAATTGGTTTTGTTGCATCAGCTTTAATATATTCATCCGCTAAATCAACAGAACGAACAACATCTAAAGATTTTTCTGAATGACCTACACAAATGACTTTGCCTTCTGGTCCTACAGCCTTTTTCGCTTCATATAAACAAAGCATACCTGATTTTCCTGTGCCACCAATAATAGATACTATATCACCTTTTTTAACTAATTTTCGTGTTTGTGCCGGTGCACCAGCAACATCAAGTACTGATAAAGCTAAATTTTCTGGCATATCTTCAGGTAATTTAGCATAAATGCCACTTTCAAATAAAATTGCTTGGCCTTTCACATCAACTTGGTCAATGTCTTTTCTTACTGCGATAATTTCATCAATTTTCAATGGTGTTAGAGATAATGAAACCAAAGTAGCGATTTTATCGCCAACTTTCAAATCAGTCTTGCCTTCTAAAGCTGGTCCTATTTCTTTGACTTCACCAATTAACATACCACCAGATCCAGTCACTGGATTATGATGTTTTCCCCGCTTTTCAATGATGCCTAACATAATTTTTTTAATTTTTTCTACATCACCTTCAGCTTCTGTTTTAATTTGTGTAAAACTTGCTGAATCAATATTCAGTGTTTGAACATCAATAAGTATTTCATTGTCATAAATTTCCATTGTGTTATCGATTTTTTCAGCTGGTTGTGGTAAACCACCCTTCGGTACTAAACTTCTGTGTGTTCCAAACTTGTTTCCTTTTTTCATCCTTAACCTCCATGTCTTCACGTAGATTCCTACATACTTATTAATGCAAGTATCATACCAAATGGAAAACCTTTTCATTTAGACGTTTCTTTATTTTTAAATAAATATAACGCCGAATTTCCGGCGTTATATTCTATGTTTTTTTAGTTTATACTGCAAGGTTTGTCTTGGAATCCCAAGTATGTGGGCCGCTTCAGTAATATTTCCACCACTTTTTTCTAAGGACTCTAAAATAAATTGTTTTTCATAGTCTTCTATTCGATGGTTTAAATTGAAAGATTCATCTAAAAGGTATTTATGTTTGTCTTTCACTTTGCTTATAATTGATTCGGGTAGTTCTTCAATGGTAATAAAATCCGTATCAATAATACCAATGATCCCTTCAATAATGTTTTCAAGTTCTCTTACATTCCCTGGCCAATGATAATTGTTGAGTAAATTTAAGGTTTTCTTAGAAATACCTCTAATATTTTTATAAAATTTATCGTTAAATTTCTCAATGAAGGCCTTTGTTAAGAGTTCAATATCACCTGCTCTATCTTTTAAATCTGGCAATTCAATAGCAATTGTATTGAGACGATAAAACAAATCTTCTCTTAAAGTATTGTTTTCTACTGCCATTTTAGGATCTTTATTCATGGCAGTAATGACTCTTACATCAACTTTTTTTGTTTTTGTTGCACCAATTCTTCTTATATAGCCGTTTTGAAGGACCCGAAGAAGCTTGGCTTGTAGTTCAAGGGGCATTGAATTCACCTCATCAAGAAAAAGTGTCCCATGATCTGCTAATTCAAAGAGTCCCGGCCTGTTAACAGCCCCAGTAAAACTGCCCTTTGTTGTACCAAAAAGAATCCCTTCTAGTAGATTAGATGGCAATGCGGCACAGTTTTGTGCAATAAAGGCATTTTCTGAACGTCTGGATCGTTTATGCATGGCTTGAACTAATAATTCTTTACCTGTACCCGTCTTTCCATAAACCAATACATTAATATCTGTTCCAGCCACCCGCTTCGCTAAGTTTTTTGCCCGTATGACTTCTGCATCATTAGAAATAATGTCATTAAAATCAAAGAGCTCCATATTTTTTGTCCTTTTACTTTTTTTCCCATGGACAATACTTTGTAATTCTGCTACTTGGTCCGATAAGGCTTTTACGTTAGTAATATTATTGGAAATCTCTACTGCACCAATCAGCTCTCCTGCATGCATAATCGGTAAAGTTGTATTAATGGTATAGATTTTTTTACCCTTATAAGTTAAGTAATCTTGCTTATAATCAACGATTGGTAAACCTTTTTCTAATACTTTTAGCAAAGTAGAGTTTTCTTTTGTTAAATTCGGATATACATTCGTTATATGTTTACCTAAAGTATCATGTAAATTAATATCGTCAATTTGAGCTGACTTCCGATTACAAAAAATAAATTCTCCGTCTTTGTTAACAATTTGGATGCCATCATTGATTTCGTTAAATATTTTTATCATATTTTCTTTACTAAATATTGATTTCATAACTCATTCATCACCGCCGAATTTTAATCATACTGCCGAAAATTCATCTATTTTACCTAATTATACCTTTTTTGGACAAAAAAGGCAAAAAATATTTGTAATTCAATGATGACGCGCGTATAATTAATGTAAAGGTGGTGTTAACTTATGAATACAATTTTAATTATCGATGATGATATTGTATTACTTAAAAAATTGAAGAAAATTTTAGAAGATGAAAATTACGAAGTTTTAACGGCAAAAAATTATGCTGAAATGAGAAATCACATTAAGGAAAGCTATGAGAAGATTGACTGTATTATTTTAGATATTTTATTACCTGACATAGATGGTATTGAAATTCTAGAAGAATTAAAAATCAATCATAGAACAAAAAATGTTCCTGTAATCATGATTTCTGCAAGAGACACAGAACATCTAATTGTTGAATCCCTAAAAGAGGGTGCTGAGGATTATATCAGTAAGCCAATCCGGACCAACGAATTCTTAATGAGAGTTCAAGTAAGTATTGAAAGAGCTGAAAAGCTTAAAAATGTTCCAATCAAGTACTTAAAAAGCGAAAATTTAGAAGTTGATCTGTTAAACAGAACGACACATCTAGATGGTGAACTTGTGAAATTGACGAACAAAGAGTATCATTTACTGGTTTTATTTATGAAAAATCCACAAAAAATATTTAACCGTAAAGAGTTAATGCAAGAAGTTTGGCCTAAAAATGCAAACTTTGAATCACGTACTGTTGATTTACATATTTCAACACTACGTAAAAAATTAAATTCAGACAATTTATCTATGTTTATTGAAACCATAAGAGGTATGGGTTATCGATTTAAGCACACGGTAAAAGTGGAAAGATAGTAATTTATGAGTAGTATACATTTTTGTATGCTACTCTTTTTTCTTTTAAGGAGGTACAAAATGAATGATGTATTAAAAACTATAAATAATCACCGCTCTATTCGACGATTCAATGATGAAAAAATTAGTGAAAAAGATCTATCATTAATTATTGATGCAGCCCTTCGCGCACCAACAGCTGGCAATATGATGATGTATTCAATGGTTACTATTAAGAATAAGGAAACTTTAGCGCTTTTAAGCGAAACCTGCGACCATCAAGGATTTATTAAAACCGCCGATACAGCAATTATATTCCTTGCGGATATGTCTAAGTGGGCAAAGTATTTTAAGCTAAACGGCATCAAATATAAAGCCCATATGAGTGATTTTATTTTAGCTTTAAACGATACATTAATTGCAGCACAAAATTCAGTCATTGCTGCTGAAAGTTTAGGTATTGGTACCTGTTATATTGGAGATATTATGGAAAACTTTGAAAAACACCAAACCATTCTCAATCTACCAAAATATGTTTTCCCTTGCACTATGGTTGTGTTTGGACATTTCGACCAGACACCAAAGAAAAGAGAACGCTTTAATAAGAAATTTCTTGTTTTTAATGAAAAGTATGAGATTTTATCTAATGAAGAAACTTTAGAAATGTTTCAATATAAGGAAAAAGTATATAATAGAAGTCATCCAGAAAACAATTTTGCTAAAGCTTTCTACAACAGAAAAATTAATAGCGATTTTTTTAAAGAAATGAACCGCTCCATCAAAAAAGCTTTAACATCTTGGGGAATTGAAGCTTAAGTAGTTTCTGGTGCTTTTGGTTTTTTAGCAACAATAGCAAATAAACCTGCTACCGCTGATATAACAGCCATGAGCATTAAGGCTTCTGTATAGCCTTTGAAACGGTCATAAAGGACCCCGATTAATAAGGGACTAATAGAAGAAGCAATCACCATCATTGTCATACGAAAACTACTGATACTTGCTAAATTTTCTTTACCAAAATAATTTGGCCAAATGGTCCTAAAACTCACCCCTTGAATCCCGGCGATAATACCCATATTAATGCCAAAAACGATTGCCATCATTGGCGTCGTCATATAATTTAACAAAAGAATATTGAAAATTTGATAGATAAAACTACCAAATATTAAATATCGAGGATTAACCCGATCCACTACATAACCTGAAATAAGACTAAAAGCGAAGGATAAACCACCATATAAACTTAGAATAAGCGCAGCGATAGTTATTTCCATGCCTTTTAATTCAATAATAGAATAAAGATGAAAAAACAATCCTGTATTCACCAGAGCTGGAATTGAAGAAGCAATGGCCATTAACCAAAAGTTCTTTGTTTTTAATGCTTCGGATAGACTCCATTGATACCTAAAAGCGTGTACGACTTTCTTTTTTTTCTGATTATCAACGCCTTCGTTGTCAATTAATAAACCAACATCTTCTGGTTTGTTAATTAAAAAGAAATAAACCGTTGGTATAAATATAAAAGCTAATAAAACTGACCAAATATACCATGACATACGCCAACCAAATTTTAAATTAATGAAGGTATTCAGGGGGGGAATAAATATTGATCCAACAACACTACCAACAGTAATTAAACTTAAGGCAAAGCCTCTTTTCTCATAAAACCATTTGGGTACAACAACATTTGATAGAAGGGTCATAGACCCTTGACCTAATAATCTCAAAAGAAAGAAACTAATAATGAGTAAAAAAGGACTAAACATAAGACCAGTAAAAATACACACCAAGCTTAATAATGTACCAATGACTAAGGTTAAACGCCTTTCCCCATGGTTATCAATAAACCGACCAACAAAGGGTAACATTAAACCTGCTGTCAATGTTGCCAGTGAATAATATTGAGATATTGTTGTTCTTGTCAAATCAAAGGCTTCTATATAAAACTCAATAAAGCCAGAAATAAAATAAGTTTGCCCTGGAGCGCTAAAAAAAGCTGTTAATGCCGAAATCAAAACGATTAACCAGCCATAGAAAAATTTCTTTTGTATTTTATTGACATATTTTTTTTGTGTCTGCATACTTTCCTTTCAGTTCTTAAATTCTTTTACTCGCAAAACAAAAATCCTAAGCTTCACGCTAGGATTGTTTAATATTAATAATTAACTGATTATGACCTTCAGATAAGCCCTTTATACTCAGGTCGTAATCTATTTTTATACGACCTTCTTCTAGATTAACAATTAACTGATTGGTAACGACTTCCATTTCAAATAAACCATAAGGGGTTTTATAATTTGTTTTGGTTTTTTCACCTAATTTAAAAATCATTTTAGCTTTTGTTGTGCCAAAACGATGCATTTCTACTTGTTCTTTATAAATAATCAAAACAACACGGCTACCTTCCATACCCGTTAACTCTGTTTCATCATATGACAGGTATTTCTTATTGTTTTTTTCATAGTAAGTACCATCTGAAGAAAATTCTATTTGCTCTCTCTCATCATTTTGAACAATATCAGATTTAATCTTTAAGAGTACAGATTTACTCATTACTTGTCTTCCATGAAATAATATTGTCTCTTATTTCTTCAATATGTTCTTTTGCATATTTTTCAGCAGCCTCTTCATCACCATCAATAATTGCTTGGTAAAGTTTGTTATGGGAGTTTGCTAATTTCATATAACTACTCAATTCATTGAAGTAACTTAATCTAAATCGCTGGAACTGGTCTTGTAATTCTCTCACAATTTCATTTAATTTTTTATTCCCAGATGATTGGTAAATAATATGGTGAAATTTTTCATCTAATGAAATGAGTTCTTTGCGATCAAGTTCACTAGAAGCATTGTCAAAGCTTTCTATATTTTTTTGAATACGATCCTTCATCTCATCAGAAATATTTCTAGCCGCTAATTTCGAAGCCAATCCTTCTAAAACAATTCGAATCTCTAGCACTTCTAAAATATCTTCCATTGTTAAGTCTTCAACATAAGCACCTTTACGCGGAATCATTTTTACATATTTTTCTTTTTCTAATTTTCGAATAGCCTCTCTTACAGGTGTTCTACTTACACCTAAATCTTCTGCAATTCTACTTTCCATTAATTTTTCGCCAGGTTTTAATGAACCATTTAAAATTGATTCTTTTAAACTTTCATAAACTATGTTCCCTAAGGGTTTATAACCATTTATACTATTCATAATTCCCTCCATTAAAACTTCTCGTTAAATAAGTTTCGCTATAAATGTTGCTTAATTTCTTGTAAACCTTATTCCCACTATCATAATCCTTAAATATTCCAAATACCGTTGGTCCACTACCACTCATGAGTACACCTAAAGCCTCTGATTGTATCAATTTTTCTTTAATTTCTCGAACGGATGAATATCTTTCAAGCGTCACTTGCTCTAAAACATTCCCTAAATGTTTTGAAACTTCCGCTAAATCCTTATTTTCAAGGGCCCTTTCCATGGCATCAACATCTGGTCGAGAAAGGATCAGTGGGTAATTTAAAGCCTGATAGACTTCTTTTGTAGACACACTAATATTGGGTTTACATAAAACAATCCAACCCGTGTCTAATCCTTTAATGGGTCTTAATTTTTCGCCGATACCCGTTGCTCTACAACAATCACCTTCAAAAAAGAAAGGTACATCAGCACCTACTGATAGTCCAATTTTTTGCATTTCCTCTGTTGTTAAACCCAATTTGTACAAACTATTATAAGCTTTTATTGCACTAGCAGCATCTGATGAACCACCACCAAGACCAGCACTTACAGGAATATTTTTTTCTAAAGTAATTTCTATGCCATAATCCACATTTAAATAATCCTTTACACCTTGAATCCCTTTTACAATTAAATTGTCTTCATTAATAGGGACATCATTGCGATCACAATGAATAATAATCTCTTTATCATTCTTTTCACAAATCAGCGTATCATGCAAATTAATTTTTTGCATAATCATATCTACCGCATGGTAACCATTGTCATATTTTCCAACAATATCCAACGCTAAATTAATCTTTCCTCGCGCTTGAATTTTTAACCTTTTCATAAACACCTCATAATACTTTATACAGAATACAGTATATCTTTATTATATATTAAAATCCTTATAAATACAAAAAATCCTAGCGTATTTACACTAGGATTTTAAAATAATCAACTTTATTGTTGAATTAATGTGCCTGTTTTTCCTTCAATACCTTCTTCAGCTTTATCTAAAGAAGTAATCAAAGCTTTTCTTCCTTTTTTAGATTTAGCAAAGGCCAAACACGCTTCTACCTTTGGTAACATTGAACCCGGTGCAAAATGTCCTGCTTCAATATATTCTTCTGCCGTTGCAATATCCATTTCACTTAACCACTCTTCATCTGGTTGACCAAAGTTAATTGTAACTTTTTCAACGGCAGTTAAGATGATTAAATAATCTGCATCTAATAATTCAGCT
>Ga0136558_1001820_pt1 | contig 10543 bp, 8 predicted proteins | sample AntRauTorckE6833_FD_101391 | JGI IMG/M metagenome (GOLD analysis project Ga0136558, IMG submission 101391) | Saline lake microbial communities from Rauer Islands, Antarctica - Metagenome Torckler E6 #833 | ecosystem: Environmental > Aquatic > Non-marine Saline and Alkaline > Saline | place...
AACGGGATATAAATTATGGGGGATAATATAAAAACGAGAAACAAGAATGGAGCCAGGATCTGAACGTACTCTCCGGATATAACCCATTCAGCTCCAAACACAAAACTAAAAAGCCCTGGCCCGAAAATCGTCAATACTGTAAACGGTACAATAGATAAGCCAAAGAGCAATTTAATGGTTTTTATTGTGTAAGCATATAGCCCTTCTCCATTATTAAACATCACGGATATCTTCTGGCTGAACACCTGGTAAAATGCACTCCCTACCAGCTGAACCGGTAAGATGCAGACCATATAACTGAGTCCATAAAACCCGACAATATCTTTATTGAAAAAATAGCCGATTATCATGGGGGTTACACTTAGTGATAACGCATTTACAAAAGCATGGGGAGCATTTACCTTCAGGAATTTTTCGTATTTCTTCATTACATACGAAGCACGTTTCACCGAATAGCTTGAGGTCAGATATTGATCTATTTTATTCAGTCGCCTTGTTAGGTAAGCAGAGGAAAAAAGATCTCCTGAAATTTTCCCTAATATCAATCCACTGCCTAAATATCCAATGGCACCAAGTCCAACCTGAATTCCGCCAACAAATACAGAACGGATGGTTTTCCCAGCTGAAATAGCATTATAGTCTTTCTCCCTATTTAACCCATTTTGGTTAGCGTGAATAGCTGCATATAGAAATATATTAACGGGCACCAGGTACACCAGCCATCCCATCGACTCCACACTAAATATGCTGAGAATGGTCTTCTCAAAAAGCAGAACTAAAATGAAAACAAATAGAGAGATAATTGCCGCCAAACCCAGTGCTACTTTATAAAGCTGCTTCGCATTATGCTTTGTTTTAGCCATGAGGATGGCAAAATCGTACCGGCCTGTAGCAAATGAACTTACCAGCGAGATCATAGCTACATAAATAGTAAATACTCCAAAATCTCCCGATGAATACATCCGGCTGATGACAGGAGAAACCAATACGGGTATGAAGATTGCAAGTCCGTTCCCAACAACAAGTGTTGAAATATCTCGGATTTCATCGGGAATTTTATTTAGCAGAGATCTCATTCAGTAAACTTAAATCAATTTTAAACCAAATAGATTTTCTTAGTACCTTTTCATCTATAATATTACTTCCAAAAAGAAGCCCTTGAAAATAGCTTTAATTAGTCACCTTTTCCCAACCGAACTTCACCCCCATCTTGGGAAGTTTATTCAAGATCAGCTTCTTTTACTGGAAAGTGCCCCTAATACCGATACCAAACTCGTTATACCTACCCCATATTCCATCCCGTTTTCCAGCAGAAGTAAAAAAAGCCGGGCAACTTTAGCTGGAAATACCAAAGGGGAAAGACTTCATTATCTTTCTTTTCCCAAAAAGCGATTCCCAAAAATAATTGCCTCTTCACTTTCCAGGTCAATCGAGAAATACTTTGAAAGCAAGCCTTTTGACTTGGCTCATGTCCATTGGCTTTACCCGGATGCACTTTGTATTCCCAAGCTCAAAGAGATGGGGATGAAATGCGTGCTTACCATTCATGGCAGTGATTGGTATCAAACTAAAGACAACCCACAGTTGATGGATCTTTTTACTGAAGTTTTTGATAAGGTAGATCAGGTTCTTTATTCGGGTCCAAAGCTAAAGGAGAGCATTGAGGGATTTTTCCCGGAATTAGCTAAAAAGTCGGAACTGATTTACAATTTTGTGGATGAATCGAAGTATCGAATGGCTTCCGGAATAGAAAAAAAAGAAGCAAGAAAAGCTCTTGGCTGGGAAGCTAATAAAACTCATGCCCTCACCGTGGCCAATATCCAGCATGAGAAAGGTATAGATATACTACTTAATGCCGTAGGTACATCAGAAAATTTAAAGGATATTCAATTTCATATTATAGGAGCCCAAGGCCAGCATGAATATGGCCGAAAGACAAAACAGGCTATTGATTCTACCCCTTTCCAGAATATTGTAATGCATAAACCTGTTTCACCGAGTGATCTTGTTGCATATTACCAAGCAGCAGATTTTTTCGTTCAACCCAGCCGGCGAGAAGGATTCAGTGTCGCCATTTTAGAAGCCAAGTCGTGTGGTTTACCCATTGTTTGTACCGATGTAGGAGGTAATCATTTATTGATGGATGAGACAACCGGCCGTATGGTTAATGCCCCATTTGAACAAAATCTTAGAGCTGAGATCTTGGGTCTTTTTAATACTCTGGAAAAATATAATGGGGCACAGATTCGAGATCAGGTTATTACTGAGTACGGAAGAAATGCGTTCCAAAAACGACTTTTAAGGATCTATAATAGTGTAGTTTAATCACGCATCATACCAGAGAAGCATAAAGTTCTAACAACTTCTCTTCTTCAGCTCGCCAATTATATTTCTTGATTACGGCACTCCTGCCATTTTTTCCCATCTTTGTTGCTTCATCAGGGTTATTATATAACCACAAAATAGCCTCACCAATTTCTTCAGGATCTAATGAATCAACTAATAATCCGCATTCATTTCCTTCTACAATATCTCTCCATAATGGAAAATCAGATGCCACCACGGGAAGCCCTGCATACATATACTCAAAAAGCTTATTGGGCTGGGCTTCAATGTGATTAGGTTCAGGATGAAAGGTTACCAGTCCTGCAAAACATTGACTGGCATAAGAGCTAAAATCCTCTTTATTGATCCATCCAGCAAAGTTAACGTACTGCCAGCCTTCCTCTTTTTCTAATAGCTTTTTTAAACCGGGCGGAGAGAATTTACCGCCTAATATAAACTCAAGATCAGCTTTGTGATTAGTGTAATTAATAGCCTGCACATCTTCCCTCAATCCCCTTATCAGCGTAATGTCTCCAAGGTAAAAAACCTTGTTTTTAGAACTCCCCTCTTCTTCGATAACAGTGATCTGCCCAGGGTTTTTTTCTATGATAGGAAAGTTCTGAACCAAAACCGTATGAGTGCTTTCAAGTCTTTTCTGAATAGCTTCGGTCACCACAATAGTAGCATCGAAATAATTTTTAGCTTTTTGCTCCACCCAGTCAATAATACGAGAAAGAATTGACCTCATTTTTGAAGGAAGCCATTCCTTGCTAAGAATATCTTTTGGCACATCTTCATGAACATCATACACAACTCTATATCCCACCGCTTTCAGAAAAAACCCCACAGGAATTAACTCCGGGTCATGAAAATGAAATACTGTGTTTGGTGGATATTTGATACATTTCTTAAGTAACACAGGCATCACCTTGAATATCCGGTCAGATTTTTTTTGTGCTATTGGCAGGGCTTTTATCCGGATACCATTTACTATTTCATCCCGTTCATGCTGGATGATCAGATCAACATCATATCCTGCCTTAACCAACGATCCACAGATCTTATAAAAAATGCGGGTATCTGTTGAGCCATGCGCCGAAGAAAGCTGCACAACCTTATATTGTTTTTGCCGCTCAATCATACTGTTGAAAGAATTTTTCTGATTTCATCAAACATCACCTTACCCACATTGTGACCAAAAAGATCTTTATGCGCGCCGGCAGGTTCAAAAGCATCTACTTGATCCGCAAATGGCTCATCTTTACTAGTATCGATCAGCAAATTCCAGCCTGTTTTAACCGTTTCCACCCACTCCGTTTCTGAACGCAAAGTGATACAAGGTTTTTCCAGGATATATGCTTCTTTTTGTATCCCTCCCGAATCGGTTATGATCTTTTGAGCATGTTTTTGCAGCGATAAGAAATCGATATAACCCAATGGCTTCGTAACGGTTATATTTTGCGGGATGTCAATAGAGGCACTGCTTACTTTTTCTTTTGTCCTGGGGTGAATGGGGAATACAATTTGATGTTCTACTTTGGAAAGCTCCTCAAAAATAAACCTCAGCCTTTTGGCGTCATCCACATTATATGGCCGATGCAGGGTAAGTAGGTAAAATTCTATTCCGGTAAGATTTAAATCCCCTATAACTGTTGACGACTCCGAGGCTTGTTCCACGTTTTTCAGGACGCTGTCCACCATAATGTCCCCGGTGACTAATATCTTTTCACCCAATCCCTCACGAACCAGATTTTGTTTAGCTTCCTTATTGGGGGCAAAGAGATAATCAGAGAGATGGTCGGCAGTCACCCGGTTGATTTCTTCCGGCATTTTACGATTATGGCTTCTCAATCCTGCCTCTATATGCACCGTGGGTATACCCAACTTTGATGACGCCAGTGAACCAGCCAGAGTAGAGTTGGTATCCCCAAAAATTATAACCAGATTTGGCTTTTCTTTAAGCATTACTTCTTCCAGCTTAGTCAGCATTTCACCGGTTTGCTTTCCGTGACTTCCTGAACCTACACCCAGGTTATAATCGGGCTTGTTGATACCCAGATCCAAGAAAAACACCTCCGACATGTCATTATCATAGTGCTGGCCGGTGTGTACGATAATCTCCTCAAATTCTTTTCTTAACAAATGAGATAAAGCCGAAAGCTTAATAAACTGCGGGCGTGCACCAACAATGGATAAGATTTTCGACTTATTTTTCATCTGTACTTTTTATTAAAAATTTGAGGAAAATTTGTAAGAGTAAACTCTACTTTGACTGTTTTACCAACCCTCTTTTCCGAAAAGCTTTATTTTCACCAATTGATATCCATACCCGGAAAAATGTGAAATATACATTGTGATTAGGACTAAAAAGCAGCTCAATGAAACTATAAAAGCAGATGGCGGACTTTTTGTTTTATTTTGCCAAATTTCTTCTTTAAGATTTATTTTTTCCTTAAATGAAAGTCTGACTGATTCAAAAAATAGCATAAACATTGCTGCTCCAAATATGTAGTGCGATCCCAAATGCCGGGATAAGAAAAGCTGATCTATAAATAGAAAAAGCAACATCATTCCAACAAAGATAAAGGGTGCTTTACTACGAAATGGAATCTTTCCTTCATGCATTAACCCGGTCAAAAACCTGCCTCTCCCATATCTAAAGTATTGTTTAAAAAGAGATACAAATGATTTACGAGGGTAATACCAAAGCTTAATATCAGGGCTAATATATATTTTACCGTTTAGTTCTTTTTGAATGCGATAGTTAATTTCGGCATCCTCATTAGTATGGTTAGATTCTGTAAAGCCATTTAATTGTTTTAGATCCTTCAACCAAAAACATCCCATTGGCACTGTATCTACATATCCCTCATAGGTTGCGCTGTAGTGCTTAGCCCCCCCATTCCCAATTACGCTTTGTATTGCTATGGCTGTACCGGCCTGCACAAAGTTATGGGCTAAAAACCGCGCCGCGCCTCCCGCATTTTTAATTCCTTTTTTTTGCAAGTGCTTTACACAATTTTGTACATAGTCATCCCCGTAATCACAATGGGCATCTGCCCTTATAAATACTTCACCTTTTGCTTCATTAATCATAAGATTTAAAGCAAAAGACTGAAATTTATCTTCGTTGTATAGCAACCGCACCCTTGGATCTTTCTCCGACCATTTCTTTACTATATCTACGGTTTTATCATTACTTCCGCCATCTGCAACTAATATCTCTTTAAGATTTGAATATCCACTATTTAAAAAATTGGAGATAACCTGGTCTATATAGTCTTCTTCATTTAATGTAGGAATTCCAACTGTAACAGCTGGAAGTTCTCCATTTGAAAAGGATTGATCGGTATTCAATTCACTCTTATTAATTCTTTCAATATCAGTTTTCTGTAATGTATGCATTTTGTTTTTTGTAATCTTGATCAAGTAACTTTTTAGTCACAAAAATCAACCCAATTACTCCAAATAATATACTATCATGCAGCATTCCACCTAAGAAATTATAAAATGTTACATAGGTAACAAATGTAGCAAACAGAGATACTGCAAGAGCTCGCTCCATAGTATTTTTTTCCGTCAGTTTAATATTGAGATAACTGCATTTTCCAATTTTATACAAAATGAACAAAAATATTATAAAACCTATTATTCCTAATTCTGCAAATACGGCATAATATTGGTTATGGGGTTCAAAAATACCAATGGTAGTTTCCGATGGATGATACGATTGAAAAGCACTCGAAAAACCCTGAAAGCCAACGCCCATCATATAGCTATCGAGAATAATTAAAACCGCTGTTTTTGCCAAAAGTATTCTGAATTTTGAGGAATCTTCCGTAGAGCCTGCAAAAATATCCATTAGCCTTTCTAGAAAACTCATAGTAAGCTGCTGAACCGCGCCACTTGCAGTAAAGGCTATTACAAAAATGACTCCCATATATGCCAAAAAGTGATACCGTTTAACTAATAGAATTATAACGAGCACGCCTACTCCAATTGAGACCCAGGAGCTACGAGAATACGTAAGCAATACAGACCCTACTATTAATAGTATTAACCCAAATGAAAACAATCTTTTTTTTAAGTCATCCGATTGGCTAAAAAAAGTGATCAATAACATTAAAGGAAGAGCGAAATTTATCGCAAAAATATTGGGGTCCAGATCTTCACTTGTGGTTCTTAATAAATTTCCACCACCCTGCCGGGTATAATTGTAGGCCGCTATTTCAGGATTAGCATAAATTTGAAATAAGTTCTGCAATGCTATAAAAGCAGCGACTAAAATAACCGTATATGCAATCCACTTTATTTGTGAAACTGATTCCACAGAATTGTAGATAAGATAGGTCATTAACAGTAGTGCCATAAACCTGAATGCATAGAGCAACGCCTCTTCTCTGTCAGGAGTATAAATGATAGAGAAAAATATAACAGCCAGAAATAAAAGGTATAAGCCTTCGATACCATAAAAGTTAATCTCAAACCGACCTTCTATGGCTTTCTTAAAGAACATCATGAAGAAGGAAAGGATCAGAAAAAACTGAAAAATGGTGACCGGCAATGGCGAACCTTCTTCACCTGCAAAAATAACGCCTGTTAAAAGTGCTCCGGCAAGAAGCGGAGCCACCAACACTACCCCATTAAATAAGCGGTCAATGGTCAGCATTTTTGAGACTTAGAGCTGATTTAAATTCTTTATACCGCTGGTAATCATCGGGGTTATCTTCTCTCCATTTGTCGAAAAATACTTTTATAAAAGCTACCATCCAGCCAAACAAAAATGCAGCTATCATTATGTATGCACGTTTTGGACCATCTTTATAGGTAGGCAACACGGGCTTATCTATTATTAGTAAACCAGAGCTTGCCTCTTCGTATTTGAGCTTTTGCTGCTCATATTGAGGATATAACACTTTGTAGATCTCCTCCTGCACCATCACATCACGGTATCTTCTCAAGTATTCAAGAAAAAGTGCGGGGAGCTCTTCTACGGGTTGAAATAGATTAAATCCGTCTTCACCGGGATCTGGTGTATCCGGATCACTTCGCATTAAGCTATTCAATCTTCTTTCAAGTGATCTTTTTTGTGCCTTTAAATCATTTAACCGGGTAGAACTATCTTGTAAAATATTTTCTGCGTAATCAATCTGAATTTCAATTTTTACAAGCTGGCTTCGCACTTCTGCAATAGCCCCAATTTGAGCTCTCGCCTGTTCTTCAATTTCTAAAATTCCATACCTACTCTGGAAAGCCACAAGACTGTCTTCGGCCCGTGCCATTTCTTCTTCATTTTCCTGAAGACGCCTCTCGATCAGTAAAAAGCTTTCTTCTACATTTTTTTTATTTAATACTTTAATAGTAGAATCAACAGTCTTGTAAAAGTAATCAACAATATTATAGGCTCGCTGCGGCTCTTCTCCTAAATAGGCAACCTTAAGGGCAATGATGGAATTAAACCCAATTCCACCTTCACGAACATCTTCAATTTCAACACGGCTATTGAATTTTTTCCGGAGGGTCTCAGGAATATCGGTGCCATATATTTCATCAAGGTTAAATTTATTTATGATGCGGTCCTGAATTTCAGTACTTCTTAAAAGAACTAGCGCTTGTTCTGCAGAGATACTGCCCCCACCCATTTGTAATTGGGCCAGTCCATTTAATAGTTCACCACCTGACAGGTTAAGGGAATTTGTGCTTGATACAACAAATGAAACCTCAGACTTATAGGTTTTAGGCCACACAAAAGCGATCACCGTTCCAATGATGGTGGCAGTAAGTACAATTATGGCTATGGTTCTTTTTCGCTTAGCCAGTATTGTAGCTACATCAATTACATCTATCTTTCTTTCTTTGCTCATAAATAATTTATGTTCGATTTCCACCACTTAATAAGTATAGAATAGCCATTCTTACAGCTACCCCGTTTGTCACCTGGTCAAGGATAACCGCCCGGTCGCTGTCGGCCACTTCGCTTTCCATTTCTACTCCGCGATTAATGGGGCCGGGGTGCATTATTTTAAATTCGGGATATTTATCGAGATGAGAAAGTTTAATTCCAAAGCGTTCATGATACTCTCGCAAGGAAGGGAAAAACTCCGTGCTTTTATCTTGCCTTTCCAATTGAATTCGAAGGGCCATCGCAATATCACACCAAGCCAATGTCTCTTCCAGATTGTAGGATACCTCTACCCCCATCTCATTTATAAATACCGGTATCAATGTTTTGGGGCCACATAATACCACTTCAGCTCCCAACTTTTTCAACCCAATAATATTAGAGCGCACTACGCGACTGTGAGCAATATCACCAATGATCGCAATTTTTTTACCCTTTAAATTTGGATGTAACGTCTGCATGGTGAACATATCCAATAAGGCTTGAGTCGGATGTTCGTGAGCCCCATCACCGGCATTCAAAATTGCTGCGTCTACACATTTGGTGAGGAAATGGGGTACACCAGGGCTTTCATGCCGCACCACTACCATGTCTATTTTCATAGAGCTGATATTGCGAATGGTATCTTTGAGTGATTCCCCCTTTTTAGTGCTGGATGAACTGGTCGAGAAATTGACCACATCGGCACCCATACGTTTTTGGGCTAACTCAAATGAAAGCCGGGTACGCGTGCTGTTTTCATAAAAAAGATTTACGATTGTTTTATCGCGAAGCGTTGGCACTTTGGGAACAGGCCGGTCTAATATTTCTCTGAAATACTTCGCCTGCTCTAACACAAAGAGGATGTCTTCCCGGGAGTAGTCCGTCAAACCCAGTAAGTGTTTTTGGTTGAATTGGTAGTCGCTGGAAGACTTACTCATCATCACCCTCCTCAATTTCGACTACAAACACGGCATCTTCGCCGTCAATTTCGTTTACTTTCACCCGAACTTCCTCGTTTTCATAAGTGGGTAAATAAATTCCCATATAATCCGCTGCGATCGGTAACTCCCGATGCCCACGATCTACCATGCAGCAAAATTTAATGCTGCGCGGTCGGCCATAAGCCATCAGGGCATCCATTGCAGAACGAACGGTGCGGCCGGTATAAAGCACATCATCTACCAAAACGATATCGCGGTCATAAAGGTCGAAGGGGATCTCGGTGACTTGAACTTCCGGCATTTTGAGTTTGGAGCGATAATCATCCCTATAAAAAGTAACGTCTAATACTCCAAAATCAATTTCGTAATTAAATTCTTTTTGAATTTCCTGTGTAATTCTTTTACCCATATACACGCCGCGGGTTTGCATCCCAATAATGGCAAGACGAGAAAAATCATCGTAGCCTTCAAGAAATTGATGGGCAAATCGCAGGTAAGTGCGATCTAAATCCTCGGCAGTCATGATTTTGGCTTTCTTCAAGCTGAAATACCTTCTTTGAGTTTGCGCGCTAAAGTTAGCGTTTGTTAGCAGTAATTGCCAAGCTGAAATTACATGATATATCGCCCTAATTATACCACTAAATAGTCATTCACTTCAGTAGGTTAATTATTGAGCCACACCTACACCTATGTCCCTTCGGAGGGACAGCAAGAGCAGCTCGCTGTTACTTGCGGGGAGGGCTCTCGCCAGTGGCACCGCTGTTTAATTCATAGCAATATTATTATACCACATGTAAAGAATCCTACACTGCCTTTCTTTTAGCTCCTAATCTCGGTATTATTGGCACCCCGAAATTTTGCTTTAAATACTAAATAGGTATCCATGAAAATACACGAGTATCAAGCCAAAGAAATTCTTGAGAAATATAATGTAGCTGTTCCGGCAGGTATTGCAACCACCACGGTTGAAGAGACTGTAGAGGCCGCTAAAAAATTAAAAGAACAAGGCGCTTCACTATTTGTAGTGAAGGCTCAAATTCATGCCGGCGGACGTGGAAAAGGCCGCACTAAAAAGAATAATGCCAAAGGTGTTGTGCTCTGCAAAACCATCAATGAAGTAAAAGAAACGGCAGAAAACCTTCTTGGCGATGTGCTCGTTACCATTCAGACCGGAGAAGAAGGACAACTTGTTCAACGCCTGTATGTTACCGATGGGGTAGATATTAAATCTGAATTCTATCTTGGAATTTTGCTCGACCGTGCCGTGAGCAAAAACGTGATCATGGCTTCCACTGAAGGTGGCGTAGAAATCGAAAAGGTAGCCGAAGAAACTCCTGAAAAGATCGTAAAAGAATGGGTTGAGCCAGGCATGGATCTTCAGCCAAATCAGGCT